>BNJU01004424.1_pt1 | contig 13466 bp, 13 predicted proteins | sample 8539281 | NCBI WGS metagenome assembly BNJU01 (sample SAMD00202456, study PRJDB9452) | human saliva metagenome | isolation source: human saliva | place: Japan
CAGCGTCGGGCGGCGTCCACCGCAGTCACGACCACTGAGGGCCGGGGCCCCGAGCTCAGCGCGGTGCTGGCTGAAGAGCCCCATCGGGCAGCACCAGGCTCGACCGTCGTTTCCCGGACGATCCGCTCCAGCCATCCTTCGGCACCAACTCTGGGCGACCTCGGCCGGGATGTGCACGAGTGAGCGTCAGGCGGTATGGCTCCAGTCTGTGTCAACAAGCCGGGCATCGGACTTAATCGTCTTTGATGCTTGCCTGTGAGTTGAGAAAAGGTCAAGCCGGACATTAATGCTGCAAAGCCAATACCAACTCCGCCGAGCACAAAACGAAAGGCGTTAGTAAGATCGGCGACCACGCCTCCAGGCCAGGCCACCGTCATGCCGGGCTGACAGCCGTACCGATGACCGCAGACCCTGCGAGAGCGTCGATCGATCGTCAACTGTATCTGGCTGCCAGCGCGCCGCTCAACAGCACCAGCGTGGGATGCCTTGAACGAAGGCCAGGCAGCGAGCCCAGAAACTGGGCCAGATTCCCGGAACAGCAAGAGTCAGTGCGCGAGACTCCAAAGCCCAGGACGGTCACCCAACGGACACTCACTGTGTCGGGGTTGTAGCAGTGCAAGTCCACCGAGCAATGCGCAGACGGACGTGATGGCTGCGAAGGCCGTGGTGTCGCCGCACCTTCAGTGCCTCCATGGGCGTACGACGAGAATGAATCCGGCATCCAGCCGAAGAGGTTCCAGAGTCCGAAAACCGCCACAATGTTTGCGCGCGAAAGGATTTTGCCAAGTCACAACAAGACCGTCCCACAATTTCCTTCATGAAAGTGCGCGTGCGAGTCTCAATAGTTGCGGCCGTCGTTGGTTGTTAACTTCCGCTGCACTCGTCCCATGCGTCCTCCTGCCTGCCCTCATCGCATTGTCTCTCGGCTGACGACTGGTCAGGCATCGGTGCAATAGTGAGCGCTGAAGAGTGTAGTGCGAGCGCAATGATGAGCAATACCCTGCACTCAAAGTGAATGGCGTTGTCACGGACCATCCTACCAATGTGGCGCCAACAAACGGCCCGATAGCATCCATTGCCATAGCTCTTGCGCCCATCGGATGGTGGCATTCGACTTCAGGTACTGGTTGGGTTCTGTGAGATCGGGGACGACCAGTACTGACGCTGCGTCATATAATTCTTCTAACATGCCGAAGAATAAGGCGAACGCACAAAGCTGTGGGATCGACCCGGCGCAAGGTGGAGCGCCACGGCGAGCCCACTAAAATGAGTGCACGAGGCTGGAGTTGACCAGGTGCAGGGTGCGCAACTGCTCCATCGATCGAGCATGACGCCGATCGGTATGGAAGGAGCACCTTGGGTAACGTTGCTACGGTGGCAACTGGTGCGACCTCCAGCGCCGAGTCGGCATATGCGGTGGTCAGCAGACGAAGGCAGCGACTCCGGATCCCGTCGACGATGTTCGACCCCAGAGACACTGCGGCGAGCCGCCACTGATCGACCCGCGTACTGAGGTTCGTGCGCTCATGAGACTAATTCCTTGCGTATTCAGACACCTGGTACTGCCGTCCATCCATACAGCGATAGAATTTGGTAGGTCCGGCATGTTCCGGACCGACGCATCGGCATCCTTGAGGTGTCCTCCTTGGAACAATAAAGCCGTGCGGATGTGGGATCAATCCCGGGCGTCGATAGGCGAGCTAGCGAATCTCCCGTGAAGGGGTGGCGACTACCTCGTCGTTCACTGTGCGCGGCATCGCCCATGTGCGCCACGGTGGCTGCGTCCACCGCGGTACGATCACTGAGGGCTCGCGGTCGGGATCACGCCTGCTGGGCGGGCGCCACAGCGGAGTCGGTGGGCTCATCCCGCGGTGGGGCGGCCGGCTCGTCGTCGATGCCCAGCTGGGCGGCCTCGCGCAGGGGAGGTTGCAGGACGGCGGCCCCCAGCACGATCGGTAGGTAGGCGGGCAGCACCGTCCAGGGCCCCACGACGTTCTGCACCACGGTCAGAGCCGCGAAGAACAGCCAGGGCGTGGCCTTGAGGCGCCCCAGGTCACGCATCATCGCCGCCAGCGCCATTCCCGCGATGAGCAGCAGCAACAGGCCGCCCGGGATCGAGGCCGCCGCCCACATGTCCATGAGACCCGAGTGCAGCTCGATGCGGCCTCCGAACATGAAGTTCTCGACGTAACCGTTCTCCGGGTCGTGGCCCAGGGCGGCCATGCCTTGCTTGGCCACCCACAGGTCCTCGAAACGGGGCTTGACGCCGGCGCCGTACCCCAGGGCCGGTTCTGGAACAGGGCCCAGGGAGGCCCCCAGCTCGGGGCGGGCGGACAGCAGCAGGCCCGCCGAGCTGGAGGACTGGGCGATGGTCGGTTCTGGGCGTCCTCGCCCGGGGTCCCGGACTCTGAGGCCATGACCACCCCGACCATCGCCACGATCCCACGACCGCCAGAACGGATCTGGGGAGATCGCCAGGCGCCTGGGGGTGGGCACGTGCCATCAGGCCCCAGGACGCCAGGCCTGCCAGATGACCGTGCCCAGGATGATGGCCAGGAAGGCCAGGGTGGAGCGTGAGTCGGAGACGAGGAAGACGCCGCTGAGCACCAGCAGGGCACGATCTGCACGAGCCGGCGCCGGTCGGCCACGAGGCTGAGGACCATGATCGTCACCGCCACCGATCCCCGAACTTCCACGGGTTGGTGCTGGTCTGCAGCAGGGCAGCGCGTCAGGAACATGCCGAAGCCGACCGCCAGGGACGCGCGTCTCGCGCCCAGCCGGCGGGCCCCCACGAGACGGCCACCGCGCAGGGCACCGCCAGCGGGCTCAAGGTGGTGACCCGGCGGGCCCCAGGCCTCGACGACGAAGCTGCTCTCGGCCAGCAGGGACATGATGTGAGGCCGTGCCCCGACGCCGGGATGGACGGCACGAGCAGCAGCGAAGCGGCGCGCCTTGCGCACGGCCGTCAGGTGATGGGGACCGAGGCGAGTGCGACACAGTCCCCCGACGCTCAGGGCTGCCGCCAGCTCGCAGCGCACACCCACGCAGACCAGCAGGACGACGGCGATCGCCATCTCCAGCCCGCGCCATGTCGTCCCCGGTTCGCGGCTCGATTCAGGATCGGCGTCCGACGGCGTCACGCGAGTCCTGGTGGGAGGTGCCCTGCGACCATGTCTGGGCCACGGCCAGTCAGGCGTCTTCCCGAGCGACGACGCCCGATGATGAGCAGCGGGTCCTCGACCTTGTCCTGCAGGGTTCTTCTGACTCAGGAAGTACAGCAGGATCGCCATGATGGCGCCGGCGGCGAATCCCGATGGCGGTCCCGATCAGCGCGGTCGACATGGCCCGACGAGGCTCGAGGGCGGAGGGGTCGTGGGAAGTCGACCACCTTGAGGGTCGCGGTGGTGTTCCCCGCCTGCCCGGAGCTGGACGGGTCGCAGGCCACCGAGGTCAGGGCGGTCAGCTCGGCCTCAGGCGATCCTGTGGGCGCGCTCGAGGATCCCGTGCTGGTGGCTCGGATCTCCACCAGAGTGGTGCCGGTCTTGCTGGTCACCGAGACGGACCTGCGCAGCTCGTCCTGAGCTGATCCCCGTGTTCTTGGAGACCTCCGCGAAAGTGCTCTCCGAGTCCCGATCTCCACCAGCGTCGGCATGATGGAGGTCAGGTGAGTTGAAGGTGTTGGGGAGGTTGGCCTCACTGTTCTCACACCCAGATTCGCATTGGCGGTGGAGTGTGCTGCGCCGGCGTCAGCAGGCCGGAGACGGTGCCGATGATGGTGCCCAGCACAACGTGCATGACCACCAGGACTGCGTTCTTGCGCAGCGCATGATGAGGTTTCCGGGTCCATGGGTTTCCGTTTCGGTGATTGCAGGGGCAACAGAATAGCGCGCCGTTTGGGGCGAGAGCCGAGCACGGAAGTGACTCACCTCCTTCCGGGCGCTTCTCCAGAACTCGTTGGGTCGTTGGGGTTTGAGGATTGCTGGCACTCGCAGGGCGATCGACCGGTCGGGTAGTGACCAATGCGACGGAGCTGCCGCCAGGCGCAGTGGGAGACCGACGACGCGGGGTGAGTGACTCCTCGGTGGCGCTCAGGGGGCGCCGGGGACTCATCGGTGGCGCTGTGGCGGTGGACGGCGCTCTCGGTGCGCAGGGTCGGTTCCCTGCCCAAGGGCGTCCTCGGGGCCGTGAGTTGTCTGCGGGGCCGGGTGGAGGTGGGCTCGGCCTTCATGCCCGCGCAGGCCGTTCACGCGAGGTTGACCATGTGGGCAGCCACCTCCTCCTTGCTCATCAGGCGGTTCTCCAACCACCACTGAGCCGGCATGCACGATACCCCACCAGCATCTGGGCGTACAGCGGGGGCCCGTGCGCGGGTCGGGTCGTGGGCGGCGAACTGCGGGCGAGATCCCGGAGACCTCGATGGCGACGTCGGCCAGCAGCGTGGGTAGGTGCCGGCGGCGCGGTCGAGCCGGCCGAGAGGATGCGGAAACCGTCGAAGTCCTCGATATGGGTCAGCAGGGCCAGGGCGGCCCGCTCGGCGACCCGTGAGGCCGAGCCGGAGGCGTCAGGCCCTTCCGTTGCGCGCCGCCCGGCCTCCGGCGTCGCCGCGGCGTCCGCAGCCGGGTCCGCGATCGCCGAGGAGATCGCGGCCGAGATCGTGGTGATCTCCCGGTCGACGACGACGGCGTAGCAGGCCCTCCTTGCCGCCGAAGTGCTCGTAGACCACCGGTTTGGACACCTGGGCGCGGGCCGCCGCCTCCTCCCACTCGTGGCGTCGAAGCCGCGCTCGGCAGAACGGCCCGCGGGCCACGGCGATGAGCTACTCGCGCCCTCGCTGGCACTCATGCGGGTGCGCGCGGCCGCCATGGCTCTAGCCCCTCTTGCTGTGGTCCGCCCGGCCAGGGTGGGGCGACGGCGCTCGGACCACTGGGCGAAGCGCGTCGAGGCCAGGGCCCCGGTGCGCAGGCCAGCCGGTGGCTGGGGCTTCGATGTAGCGCTGGAACAGCGGGTCAGCGGCGCCAGGGCCAGCGGTGCCAGGATGAGCACCCACCACGGCGAGATCGAGCGCGTCAGCAGCCGCAGCGAGACCACGACCGCTCGTGCACCGGGTACAGGGAGAAGGACATGGGCCCCGGTACTGCACGGTGCGCGAGCGCAGCAGGGTCGCAGCAGCTCCAGGCCCCGCACCACGAGGTGGACAGGTAGGCCGCCGCCGCCAGGGGGTGACCGCGTTGGCCAGGCGCTGGGCCGTGTGGCTCTCATCCCCAGCCGCAGGCCCGGTGATGAGCAACAGGCACACCAGGGCCTGCGCCGTCGCCAGGGGCTGGGGCGCTGCTGGGAACCAGGGCGGGGTTGCTGCCCCAGCCCAGCCCATGACCGCGCCGACGGTGAAGACCGGCAGGTGGCTGCCCGAGCCGGGGCTGGCGGTGATGACGGGCACCCTGCCAGGGCCGCCACCACCGGCAGCCGGGAGGATCGCCAGCGGGCGCGCAGGGCCACCCGAGGATCATCAGGGGCAGCACGAGGAAAGATCGCCTCGGCGTGCAGCGACCACAGGACGGTGTTGCGGTAGGCGTGCTTGAGGATGAGCGGGTACTCCGCGGGCATCTGGCGCCCCAGGCCCCACGGGGTGGTGCGGTCATCAGTGCCCAGCGCCGGATCCTCCGAGCGCGGCACGAGCAACATCGCGATGACCGCGGAGGTGGTGGAGGCCGCCGCCGGCAGCTACAGGCGTCACGAAGCGCCTCAGGGGCGTAGTCGACCCAGTCGAAGCGCCGCCCCTGGGCGTGGCGGCGGGCCACCGGGTAGGTCAGGGCCACACCGGACAGGACGAAGAAGATGAGACGGCCTCGTGGCCCGCCCACAGCAGGTGGAGGGGCTCTGGGTGAGGATCCGGTTGAAGGTGCCCAGTGGGCACGGTGCCGGGGCCGCGCCCCGACCTCCGCCAGCGCGGGGACGGTCTCCAGGGCGTGGTGGATGAGCACGACGACGGCGCCAGCCCGCGCAGCCCGTCGAGGCTCGATGGGTCGCACCGCTGCCGGCTTGCCGGAGGAGGAGGGGGCGGAGGGAACTGGACATGCTCCCATCCTGCCCTGTCCTCCCCAGCCGACCGCGAAGTCCGAGGTGTGGCACGCCCCACGCGCAGGTGGGAGGCTCGGTGCGGGTCCGGTCGTGGACGCGACAGGGGCAGCCCGGGTGCGCGACCGGGCGCGCTGAGCCGCCGCGAAGGTGCCGGTGCGACCGGGACGAGAGACTGTCGGCGTCTCGCCCCTCGCCGTCGGGCCCAGGTCGGGATGTGTCCTTCCGCCCTGGTGTAGCGGCAGCACGCAGGCCTTTAGACCTTGAGGGCCGGGTTCCGAATCCTGGGGCGGGCGGCGTAGCATGAGCGGCGTTGAGGGTTCCCTCGCTCTCACGCCCGACAGCGGTCATCCCGGTCGCCGGTGGGATACGCGCCAACCGTCCATCCGTACCTGATTTCAGAAACCGTTGGGTCCGTCCCCGGCCTCCGCCCGGTCATGACCGGAGACGTCAGGAGCCAGGCGCGAACCTGTGAGAGAGGACACGTGACGTCAACCGCACCGCCGCCGTCATCGTCATGGCCGCCGGCAAAGGGAACTCGTATGCGATCGGTCACCCCCAAGGTCCTGCACCGGATCGGCGGTCGCAGCCTGGTGGACCACGCCGTCACCGCAGCCAGGGGCTCGACCTGACACCTCGTCGTCGTCGTGCGCCACGAGCGCGACGCCGTCATCGCCCACCTCGCCGAGGTCGCCCCGACGCCGTTCCGGCCGACCAGGACAGGTGCCCCGGCGCCGGGCGGGCCGTCGCCTGCAGGCTGGCCGCCCTGCCCGAGGACCTGGATGGGCCCGTCGTCGTCACCAGCGGGACGTCCCGCTGCTGGACACCGCCACCCTGAAGGACTGCTGACCCAGCACACGAGGCGCGGGGATGCCGTCACCCTGCTGACCACCGAGCTCGGACCCCACCGGCTACAGGCGCGTCGTGCGCGAGGCCGACAGCACCGTCTCGGCCGTCGTCAGAGCAACGCGACGCCAGCAGACCGACGCGCCATCCGCGAGATCAATGCCGGCGTCTACGTCTTCGACGCCGCCCTGCGCACCGCCCTGGCGACCCTGGGCACGGACAACGACCAGGGGCGAGTCTACCTCACCGACGTCGTCGCCCATGCCCACCAGGCGGGCGGTCCACCAGCGCTGGTCGCCACCGACCACTGGCTCGTCGAGGGGCTGCAACGACCGCGCCCAGCTCGCCGAGCTCGGCGCCGAGCTCAGCCGCCGCGTCTAGCCGGCTGGATGGCCCAGGGCGTCGGCATCGTCATCCAGCCTCCACCTGGGTGGACGTCACCGCCGAGCTCGCTCAGGACGTCACCCTCGAGCAGGGCGTCCTCGTGCGCGGAACCACCCGGATCGGCCAGGGCGCCCGCGTGGGCGCCTGCGCGATCCTCACCGACGCCGTCATCCCGGCGGCTGCGTCGTAGCGCCCCTTCAGCCAGCTCGACGCCGACGCCGCCCGGGCCTGATGCATGGGCGCAGCGCGGCTTCGGCCCCGACCGGTCGGGCCGTCCGGGGCTCGTGCCGGCCGAGGCGATCACTGACCTTCACCTCCGTCTCCAACGGTCATCGAGGCCGCACCGGCCGTGAGAGGAACCACGTCGTGAGCAGGGCATCATTACCAGGGTGAGAAACGGCTGGTCGTCGTCTCCGGACGCGCCCATCCGAAGCTCGCCCGGGACGTAGCCAGCGAGCTCGGCACCGAGTGCTGTCCTCCACGGCCTACGACTTCGCCAGCGGGGAGACCTACGTCCGCTTCAACGAGTCGGTGCGCGGCTGCGACGTGTTCGTCGTCCAGTCCACGGCGACCGGGTCAACGACTGGCTCATGGAGCAGCTCATCATGGTCGACGCCCTCAAGCGCGCCTCCGCCAAGCGCATCACCGTGGTCGCCCCCTTCTTCCCCTACGCCCGTCAGGACAAGAAGCACCTGGGGCGTGAGCCCATCAGCGCCCGCCTCGTGGCCCGACCTCTACAGACCGCCGGCGCCGACCGCCTCGCAGGCGTGGACCTGCACACCTCCCAGGAGCAGGGCTTCTTCGACGGCCCTGGGACCACCTGTGGGCCCAGCCGGTGCTCGTGGACTACGTGCGCACCCGCGTCGACCCGGCCAACGCTGCCGTCGTCTCCCCGACGCCCGGCCGCATCCGGGTAGCCGAGCGCTGGGCCAACCAGCTCGGCGGCACGCCGCTGGCCTTCGTCCACAAGACCCGCGACGTCACCCGCCCCAACGAGTCGGTGGCCAACCGCGTCGTCGGCGACGTCGAGGACCGCTCCTGCGTTCTGGTCGACGACATGATCGACACCGGCGGCACCATCGCCAAGGCCGTCAGGTGCTCCTGGACTCCAGGGGCCAGAGGACGTCATCGTCGCCGCGACCCACGAGGGTGCTCTCCGGGCCGGCCGTGGACCCGGCTCTCCACCTGCAGGGGCCCGCGGGTCATCGTCACCGACACCCTGCCGATCCCCGCCGGCAAGCGCTTCGAGCAGCTGACGGTCCTGCCGATCGCGCCGCTGCTGGCGCGCGCCATCAGGCCGTCTTCGACGACGGCTCGGTGGCGGAGCTCTTCGACACCGTCGGCGTCGCCGGCGACTGAGGACAGTCAGGTCCGCTCCTCGCAGGACCCCGCGAGCCACCGCGCGCCGGCTCGAGCCGCCGCGCTCCCCGCCCTCGCGGGCCTCCCGGGCGGGGCGCTTCAGCGGGCTCCCCATGACGGCGAGTCGCGCTCGAGTGTGCAGTAACCTTCAGATAACGATTTCGTTGCAAACCGACCTTGCGGTCACGTAGCGTGGCGCCGTCATCGAATTGTGTTCCTTTCGTTGCCTCTTCGTGTTCCGCATGGTCGGATGCGCTCCCCGAACTAACAAGCGCTACCAGTTACATTAATCGTTATCGCAGACATTCATCCGGTGACTCATGTGGGCCTCATCCGTCCCGGTACCAGCGATGATCTGTGATCCGCTTGCGCGTTGCTCGCCATATGTACCGGAGGTTCCCGTGCGTCGTCTCTCCACCATCCCCCGTCTTGCCATCATCGTCTCCCTCCTGCCGCTCCTGCTCGCCTCGATGGTTGTCCTGACCCCCGCCGCGGTGGCCTCGCTCAGGAGGCCGAGGCCCGATGCCGACGAGAGACGACCCGGGCGACAGCTCCGGCGACGTCGGTGACAACAGGCCGCCTGCCGCTGGTGCTGACCCCTCGGCGGTCCTCCCGGGGCCCACCTGCACGACGCGCCCTGCCCACGGTGCAGATCGGGCAGCGTCGCCTGAGGCAGCTCGTCGTCGGCTTTGACGTGGTCTCGTCGTCGGCAACTCAACAATGCCCGCGCCGGCTGCCCGTGCCGGACAGCAGGAGGTCCCGCGCTCAACATCTGGCCTACGACCTCAGCACCGGGAAGCTCATCGAGGGACTTCGCCCCCACCCTCAACGGCGCGGGACGAGCCTGGCCCCTCTCCGAGGACGGCAAGACCCTCTAGTCGCCGAGGTTCGACAAGGTCGACAACGGGTGGCAGCCGTCTGGCCGCCCTTCGACATCTCCCCAGGCACGGCACCCTCATCCTCCTTCCAGCCCGTGTTCAGCACCACCGTCAAGACATCCGCGGTGGCCGGCGACACCTCTCACGTCGGGGCTGCCACCAAGGTGAGACAACCAGCAGCGGACCCGCCTGGCCGCCTCAAGGCCTCCACCGGTGGGCTCCTGGACTGGTGCGCCTCCGCGCGGGCAACGCCCAGGTCTACGCGATCGGTCTCCCCGGACCATTCAAGGTCATGTCAGGTGGCTCCTTCTCCACAGTCAACAGCTCGAGCAAGCCTGGATGCGGGATGGCGCTTCTGAGCGCCTCCACCGATGAGTGCTCTCATGCCAGTCCCAGCGACACCGTGCGACGGCCGGTGAAGGCCCCATCTTCGATATCGCCGTCGACGAGGACGGTTTTCTGCGGCACTGCCTACTCCGCCGTCGGACGCCTCGACAGGCCAACCTCGAAAGGGCTTCCAAGGCCGACTGGAACGCACCTCGTCTGGCTCGAGCCTGCACGTGACACCTGAGGATCACCAGGACACCGATTGCACGGTGGGGCATGCCCACTCCTGCTGAGACCATCTGCGGGTTCCCCAACATGCCCGAGGTGCGAGGCGGTCAGCACTGGCAACGTGCGGGCCTTGGCCGCTTCACCAAACAGCGATATCACCATCCGCCAGCAGGGGTGGTCGACGAGTACCAGGACGGTCGACCTCGGGTCTCAGAGCCCCGATGCATCGGCTGGTACGCCCGGACCTGGGCGAGGAAGTTCACGGAGCGTCCCAGGCCGCCTGGGTCGACGTCACCGACTCCTACATCCTCATGGTGGGCGAGTTCATCGAGGCCGACAGCAGGTCCAGCAGGGATCGTGCGCTACAGGCGTGCGGGCCAGCCCGCTGCCCCCGAGGGGCAGGCCGAGGGCTGGCCGCCAAAGGCGGAGGTGACGACGTCGGGCTCTCAGTGGTGTCTGCGCCACCTGGGACGTGACGACCCGACCACGGCGCACGCAGCCTCTCCCGGGATGACGAGACCCGCCGGTGGCACCGAAATCAGCGACGACGCTGGGCCCTCAGAGCCAGTCTGGAGGACACCACCTGCTGCCCGGCGATCACACCCTACCGCCTGGGTGGTCTCCGACCCCAGCAGCAACACCATCACCGCCCAGAATCGAGCCTCACGGTCCCCAAGACGGCGCAGAACAACAAGGACAGGGCAAGAGGCCAAGCGCCCGCCGACTGACGTGAGACGCTGCCAGAACACGGACCAGGGACGGCAGCAACAGGCCGCCGACGAGGACCAGGGCCACCGACGAGGAGGACGACAACTGAGCGCTCCGGCCCAGGCGGGTCCTGGCCTGGAACGCCTGGACCGATGCAGACATGAAGGCGGGTCGTGCTTTGAGCATCGGACACGCTATGCACTGACGTGCCGGCTCTACCAGGCCGCGCGTCGGTTGCCTGCGACGCGACCGGCCGGGCCGCAGAAGGCAGCCAGGAGGCTGTGCCGGGCGAGGCCGACGACGCGAGGCCATCTGCTGGCCGGGCTGGATCGACGGCGGCGGAGGCGGAGCGGCACGCCGGCCAGATCAGGACGTGCGTCCACCCGCTGACGCCGACACCGGCGCGTGAGATGATTGGGTCTGCTCGTATGGAGGACTCTCCTCGGACGCGTTGGCGTCACGAGAGTGAGCCGCAAGCTTGGACATCCGCCGGCGTCGAGCCAGGGTCTGCCGGCGCGCGCGTCTGCTGAGCGCATCGACGACGTCGAAAGGGAGGGAGTCGGTCTCAGAGAGCGAGTCCTGCGTGCGCGCACGCCACGCTGCGAGACCTACGGCTTGGCGGCCGGGGCTCCAGGAGCCGCGGTCAGCTGGGCCCGGCGTCGCCCGTCGTCGTCGGCGGTCGAGGCGTCCTGCTGCCTGGCCCGACGCACCGAGCGGTGCGGCCGAGGGCGAGGTGATGCTGCCGCCGGACGGGCGTGCTCTGGCGCGGAGCTCGACGTCGGCGCTGAACGCGCCGGCGCCGGGTGGCCGGCGTGGCGGAGGCAGGGAGCCGGCGGACGGTGACTGTCCGGGGCCGACGTCGGAGCGGTGGGTCTGGTGGGACGGTCGCCGAGGAGCGGAGGAGGCCGGGGAGGCTGAGGCCCAGAGACGGTCTGTCCGGTGGGCAGGCGGTGCTGCGCAGTGTGGGTATCGGGTGCGCCCGAAACGGTGGCTCCGGACGTCAGGGCGGCCGTGTAGGGCTGCTGGCGATCGACGAGATCCGGCACCGTCAGGTCGGCGGGGTGGGCAGCGGAGGCAACGGCGCGTGCCTGTAGGCGCTGGCCTCAGAGGCCGACTGGGACAGAGACGGTCCCGGCCGAGATGGTCTCGGACGAGGCGCCGGGCGGGCAGGTCGGCCTTCTGGCGCTGCATGGCGGAGGTGATGCCGGAGGTGAAGCTGTGCGGGTCCGGGGCGAGGCTGGACGGAGTGCTGTGCCGAGGACTGAGGCGGAGACGGGAGGCCGCGGGGTGACGACAGCGGCGCCGCGCTCATGGAGACGGGGCTCTGCGAGCGAGGGTACGTCGGCATCAGGGGAGGCGGGACGGCATCGGCGCTGGGGCGTGGTCGGCTCTGGGCAGAGGCACCGGCTGGGCTGCCGGGTTCGCGGAGTCGAGATCGCGGGCATCGCGGTCGTCTGCTGGGGCGACTGGGGCGACTGCGGGGCCGAAGGTCAGGGCCGGTGCTGATTGGGCCGTCGGCTGAGGAGGCCGGTGCCGGGGTCGACGTCGAGCCCGGCAGCATGGGCGCGGGAGCGGGGGACGGCATCGGGCGGGGCCGCCTGCGAGGCCAGTGGTGCCGGGGGCCGGGATGACAGAGGTCTCGGGGAGGCCGGGACCGGAGAACTGGGCCTGGCTGCTGATACTGGTAGGGGCGGCTGCGCCTGCCTGCGGCTGGCTCGGTCGCAGCAGGTCCATCTCTTCTGCCTCAGGGCGCTCAGCGGTGGCCGCGGTGCGCCAGGGCGGATCTCTGCGCCCTGTCGGCGCCGTGGCCTATCTATCGCGCCGGTGACTGGAACATCGCTGTGGGAGACAGGAGGCAGAGCCAGCAACGGTCCGGAGAGTGCTGCGCCAGGCACTCAGGGCGCTCCATGGTGGTGTTGGCCGTCGTGGCAGGGCGAGTGCTGGTGCTCGTCGTCATGCGGGGCACTGCTTGCAGCAGCTCGCCGGAGGTGAGGCTCACTTGTGTAGCGAGGTCAGCGCGTCGCCTGGGCCATCGACGGCCTTCCTGCTGCTGCAAGCCTTGGCGGTGATGGACAGGACCAGGGGTCTCCGGGCCGGGTTGTGACCAATCAGCAGCGCGTCCGACAGGTCAGGTGAGTGCTCCATGTTCGGTTAGCGCCACTCGGCTCGAGACGAGGCTCGTGGAGCTCACTGAGGGGTCGGCGCGAGGTCCTTGGCCTGGGTGGAGAAGGATGTCTCCTTGGAACTTGGGCTGGATGCCCCAGGAAGTCGTGAGGTGGCCATGGCCACGCGTCAAAGTCGTACGAGACCTCCCAGCCCGGCCAGGGGTGCATACAGAGCAGGATGACGAGGGCAGGCGGCTGGGGTTCCTGCGGAGTGGCGTGAAGGATCTGCGGCGGCTGCACGCTGCTCCTCATCTGGTCACGAAGATCTGGATCTGGTCGATGCGCCCGTCGGGCACCGTGGGCCGTGTGTGGCCAGCGGAGGCTGAGGCTACGGCCCAACTGACTGTGAGATCACGCTCAGGTCTCGGTGACTGTAGTCGCGCTTCGCGCTGCCTTCCAGCCACGCCTGGAATCAGCGCAGACGCGAGCGGGCGATGTGGTGAGTCTTTCACTGGAATCGTGTGATGGGTGGGGTCCTGAGACTCCCGTCCCAGCA
>BNJU01004284.1_pt1 | contig 13438 bp, 15 predicted proteins | sample 8539281 | NCBI WGS metagenome assembly BNJU01 (sample SAMD00202456, study PRJDB9452) | human saliva metagenome | isolation source: human saliva | place: Japan
GAGAGAACGGAATATATAGTAATCAGCTCTTAATCTCGCTCAGTATCTCTACAAACTCTTCGAGTTTAGGTTCTGAAAAAGAGCTGTTTTCCTTTTCAGAAGCATTTGATATCTTATAAAAACCCTTATTCTTTTTACTTTTTCTACTAGGGCGTAGTAATTTTATACGTACAAAATTATATTTTTCACTACGCTGAAATTATACTTTCACTATGCTGAAATTGTTCTTTCACTACGCTGAAATATGTTTTTTTCACTACGCTGAAAATGAAATTTGAATAGGATAGAAATTCCAATTAGAATAGGTGAGAAATATAATTATACTAGATAAAAATCAGTATTATTTGGTGATATTTAAAGGCAACTTCTGATATAAAAGAGAGCGTATAGGGGCTCGGCTAGTTTCGAACAGTACTATAAGATATTCAGAAAGAAGAAAGAGACTTAAGGCACTTCAAAAAGATAAGAATTATTTTTCAAAAGGTAAGAAACCTTCTACCCATATTGGGAGCTTTTCCTCGACAATTTCATCATTCGTTGGAGAAGAAAACAGATAGACCCATTAAACGAATGGGGCGAGTTTCATATTCCGTTTCTCTGAGTAATTGTTTTGCAAGTGGGAGTATATCTTCTTTTGTTCGTAATATTTTCTCTTGTGTTAAGCTACGTGTTATCTGAGTCGTTGCATCCCATTTTAATTTCAAAGTGAGCGTCCGACCCTCAAACTTACTCCTGCTCAATCGCTCAACTAGTTCTAGTGTAATATGGTAAAGTTCGATGACAATTTTCGATTTAACATGTAAGTCCTCTAGAAATGTGCGCTCGCAACCGACCGATTTACGTTCCCGGCTAATGACTACAGGGCGTTCGTCGATCCCACGAGAGAAATCGTAATCAACTTTCCCCATCTTTCCAAAGACCTGAACAAGATGATTATAAGAGATATTACGTAATTGTTCGCCCGTAAAGACTCCCATTTCGTGCATCTTAATAGCTGTTTTCGGACCTATACCCCACAACTTCTCGATAGGAAGACGAGCAATAAAGTTCATTGCTCGTTCGGGATGAACAATATAAATACCATTGGGTTTGCGCATGTCAGAAGCTATCTTTGCCAATAACTTGTTATAGCTAACTCCAGCAGAAGCCGTTAATGAAGTACGTTCAAATATTTTCTGCTTTATATCTTTTGCAATGTCTACAGCGAGTGCTATTCCTTTCTTATTCTCCGTCACATCAAGAAAGGCTTCATCCAAAGAGATGGGTTCCACAAGATCAGTGTACTCATGGAAGACTTCATGGATTTGCCCCTGAAATCTCCTTATATCTTTCAAAATGACATGGTACAATGATCAAATCAGGACAGCGACGCTTAGCTTGTGCAATGGACATAGCCGCATGAACGCCGTAGGGACGAGCCTCATAACTAGCTGTAGAGACTACTCCCGTGGTCCGTCATAACCAACAGCTATGGGCTTGCCACGCAATTCGGGATTGTCTTTGTTCAACTGAAGCAAAGAAAGCATCCATGTCTATATGAATAATTTTTACGCATTATTGACCCTGATTCATGCGCAAAGATACTGCTAAGTGTAGAAAGATGCACATTTCTAACCTATAAATAAATAAAAAAAGCTACCTTTGCAACGAAAATAACAAAGACAACACTATAATAAATAAACCAAAGTTGAGTTATACTATACAAACGAGCCTAACACGAGACGAAATGGACATATCAACTAATATTGATGCCATGGGGAAGCTACAACGCAGCCTCAAACGAGCATTTGATATTATATCATCGCTCATTGGTTTCATAATTTGTTCTCCATTATTCATTGTTGTTATTCTCTTACTAACATATCAAAACAATGGTTCGGTATTCTTTCGACAAGTCAGAATAGGATATAAAGGGCAACCTTTCATTATCTATAAGTTCCGCACAATGAGTAGTGTTGTGGAAGAAGAAGGACCTCAACTTATCGCAAACAGTGATAGTACAAATTCTACACGACTAGAGTTGTTCCTCCGAAATCATCACTTGGATGAGTTGCCACAACTATGGAATGTTCTTCGTGGAGACATGTCTTTCGTTGGTCCGAGACCGGAACGTCAGTTCTTCATCAATAAGATACAGGAACATACTGACCGCTATAACCTGATTTATCAGATGAAACCGGATTGACATCAGAGGCTACGCTTTATAATGGATATACTGACACAATGGAGAAAAATGCTGCGACGTATGGAGATGGATATCCATTATTTGGAACATCGGTCATTGTGGTTAGACTTTATCATTGTTATTAAAACGATTCTTAATATTATCACTGGCAAGAAATTCTAACAAAAGAAATGAAGAAATATATTCTATTCGTATTACTCTAATATGCTCGCTAAGCGGCTTTTTGCGCAGTCGTCTATGACGGACACACAGGTTCTGGAGTTTGTTCAGAAAGAGCATAAGCGTGGAACATCACAGGCGCAGATTGTAACCAAACTGATGCAGAGCGGTGTTGATATATCACAGATTAGACGTGAGAGCCACATACGAAAAGATGCAAAAGGCAATGCTGCATTTCGGAGCTGCGCCAGAAAGCAATACTGGCGATCGTAGTCGTAGTAATAACGGACAGAAGCGTCCGGGGCAGAACAAACGTCAGATTGCAGAGAACACACTCGAAGATTATAATGATAACGAACAAAAGATGAGCCGGTACTCTGATGGTCGAATATCAAACAATCAGACGTGGCAACATACGTATGATGAGAATGATGGCGACTATCTGAAGATGCAATCGGAGATGAATGATTGGATGCCTCAAGACACAGCAATAATGTATGAGAACCTTCTGAAGCAATTAAGTCGTAATCGAAAGAAGGTTTGGGGGCGCGATATCTTTAATAATAAGAGTCTATCATTCGAACCGAATATGAACATGGCATTACCTCGTAACTATCGAATTGGACCTGGCGATGCTGTATTCATTGATGTTTATGGAGCCTCTCAAAAGTCGTATCAAACAACAGTAGCCCCTGATGGTATCATCACGTTAGACGGTTTTGGACCTATTCAAGTAAGCGGACTGACTGTTGCACAGGCTAATAATCGTATTAAGCAGAAACTCGGGAAGAGATATAGTAGTTCTAGTATCCGTCTCTCTGTCGGTCAGACACATACCATAATGGTAAACGTTGTTGGAGAAGTAAAGACCCCTGGAACTTATACACTCTCTGCCTTTGCCACCGTATTCAACGCTTTGTATATGGCTGGTGGTATTGGTGAACTCGGTACATTACGTAATATTAAGGTATATCGAAATGGGACACTCATCAGTACTGTGGATGTTTATGACTTCTTGCGTCGTGGTCATTTAAGTGGAAATGTACGTTTAGCTGATAACGATGTGATTGTTGTTGGTCCTTACGAAATGCTTGCTCAGGTTAGTGGAAAGGTGAAACGTCCAATGTTCTATGAAATGAAACGTGGCGAGAGTCTCGGAACTTTGATTAGTTATGCTGGTGGTTTTGCTGGCGATGCTTATACTCGTTCGGTTAGAGTACGCCGTAAAACAGGTCGGCAATATTCTATCTTTAACGTTAACGAGTTTGACATGCGTAGTTTCCGAGTAGCTGATGAAGACTCTGTCAGCGTTGATTCGGTTATACCTCGTTATGAGAATATGGTTGAGATAAAGGGAGCAGTGTTCCGTCCCGGCATGTATGAAGTGGGAGGACGTATCAATAGTGTTCGAGAACTGGTTGAAGCTGCTGATGGACTAACCGAAGTTGCTTTCGCTCCTCATGCCGTATTACACAGGAAGAAAGCAGATCGCACCTTAGAGGTAATATCAGTTGATATTGATGGAATCCTTACTGGACGTGTTGCCGACATTCCTCTTCAAAATGAGGATGTGCTCTTCATTCCTACAAAAACAGAAGCACAAGAGCAGCGTACAATTACTATTCATGGCGAAGTACTCTATCCTGGCGTGTATACATACGCTGATAATGAATCGTTAGAAGACTTTATCTTGCAAGCTGGAGGACTAAAACAAACAGCTTCAACAGTAAGGGTGGATGTATCGCGACGCATTAATAATCCACAAGCACTTGCACCAGATTCTATTATTGCACGCACTTATTCCTTTGCTCTCCGTGATGGTTTTGTTATAGATGGTGCTCCAGGATTCTGTATTAGAGCCTTTTCGACGAGGTCTATGTTCGTAAGAGTCCAGGAACCACAACACAACAGAATGTCTCTGTTGAAGGGGAAGTTGTCTTTGCAGGAAAGTACACCCTCACCTCACGTAAGATGCGTTTAAGTGATGTCTTTAAAGATGCTGGTGGTGGAACAGACCTTGCATATATCAAGGGGGCACGTCTAGAACGACGTCCGACACCTAGCGAACGAAGCAGAATGGAGGCTGCTTATAAGACTCAAATGGATCAACAAAGTAAAAACATGATGCAATTAGCTATAAGAACAAAGGACGCTTCCGTGTTGAAAGCGGCGCAAGAAAATACCAAGCAAGTTGAGGTTAAATTCCAAGTACCTGACACGTATCCTGTCGGAATAGAGCTCGATAAAGCTATTGCACACCCAGGTAGTGATGCAGACATTGTGCTAAGAGAAGGTGACAGACTTATCGTTCCCCAATACAATGGTACTGTTAAGATCAATGGTGCAGTTATGTATCCAAACTCTGTCGGTTATGTTGAAGGTAAGAGTGTCGCATATTATATTGATCAAGCAGGTGGCTTTGCCAGTGATGCAAAGAAGAGTCAGACATACATTCTCTATATGAATGGCACCTTAGCAAAGGTTGGACACAACGCCAAAAGTACGTCCTGGTTGCGAGATTATAGTCCCTACAAAGGTTCAAAAGCAAAAATGAGTTTGGCAGAGACTCTTAGTGTTGGGTTCCAGTGCTGCTAGTATTGCAGCCGTTATCGCTACGATTGCAAATATATTAAAAATAACAAAGGAAAAAGGATTGAAAATATAATATCAAGAATAGAATCTCACTCATATCATACGAAAAAGAAATGGCTGATAATAATGTTATTACGATTGATTTACGCTTAATTGTTAGGCGTATCATCAAAGAAAAAGTCCTTTTTCTTAATAACGATACCATTGATCATGGTTCTTTCCATTTTATATATTTGGAACGAACCTAGATACTACACGACTGACACAAAAATTAGCCCCTGAAGTCAATAATTCAGGTAACACTGGGACTATTGGCTCACTTGCATCCTCTCTAGGGATAGATATGTCTCAAATGAAAAGTGCTGATGCTATTACACCAATGCTGTACCCAGATCTTATGGAAGATAACAAATTTGTAGTAGAATTATTCAATATTCCCATTACGACCACTAAGGGGAACAATATACTTACTTTGATTATCTCCTAATCACCAAAAAGAAGTCATGGATTGGGAGACTATTAAGTAAAAAGCAGAAACCTATAACACTAGAGACCATCTCTCCATACCACTTGACAAAAGCACAAGCTGATGTGGCTGAGACTATCCGTAAGAACGTATCTTTAAAGGTTGACACAAAGGATGGAGTGATAACTATCACTACGACTTCTCAAGATCCATTAGTCAGTAAGACCATAGCTGATTCTTTAAGAACTAAAGCTAAAAGAATTCATAACAACATATAGAACCGATAAAAGCTCGGAAGGATGTTGCTTATTACAGACTTACTCAAGAGGCATTGAGACGATTATGAAGAAGCATGAAAGGAATATGCAGATTTTTCTGATGCTAATCAAGATGTCATTCTACAATCTATTCAATCCAAAGCAGAGGATTTAGAAAATGATATGCAATTGAAAGTATAATACATATTCAGCTGCCAAGAACCAATACGATGCAGCAAAAGCTAAGCTACAAGAGACAATACCTGTATTCACTATCATCAAAGGAGCACAGGTTCCCCATTAAGCCCGCTGGTCCCAAAAGAGTGATATTTGTGCTAGTTGTATTCATCATTACAAATATGATATTAACTCTGATTGCACTCAGAAAAGATATAAAGAAGATTTTCATTTAACAACATGAAGCAAAGTATTCCAACAACCCTTGGAATTATTTTTAAGAAGGTTACAGGCATACAAGATATTTCTTTATTCCGTAAGAATGTACATAAACGCATAGGGAAATTGTTGTATCATCAAAAATATACGGCTGATGATATTGTAGCGACGATGTGTACACTCGGAATGAAGAGGGAAGTACTGTGTGCATTCATGTCTTCAATGAAAGAGTTCTACAATTATCAGGGAACAGCAGAGAATTTATTCAAAAGATTCAGAAAGTCATTACCGCAGAAGGAACTCTATTAATGCCAGCCTACCCTAACCCACGCTATCAAAAAGATCCCAATTATATATTCAATCCAAAAACGGATCCAACTTTAGCAGGACATTTGGCCGAAGTATTTAGGAAGAGAGACCAGATGTAGTTCGCAGTATCAATATACAACATTCAGTCTGTGCTTGGGGAAGTATGCGAAATAGCTCACAGAGGAGCATGCCATGTGTACAAACTGCTGGGATGAGAAGTCACCATGGTATAAAGATGACAACACAAGAAGCCTTGGTCTTTACTTTAGGGACTTAATAAACATTACATTGGGACTTTTTGATCATTGTGTAGAGGCAATACTTTATAAAGAATATGAGTATTGGAAGCAGTTCTTTTACAGTACAGAAAACTTATAGATATTACGATACAGATGGAACCATAAAAAGTTACACTTGTATTGAAGGGAACTTGGAAAGAAGAACTCATGAGCAACGGCTCATCAGATACTTCTCCTCAGAATGTACAATGAAGAAAATATCTAACTTGCTTATAAAAGTGTTTCGTTCCAAACCCTGTCTTGAAAAAATGATAGAACTAGGACGTAAAGGGATCACCATGTACTACATTCCATCAACTAAAGGTTATCAGTTTGACACAAATCGTTAATAATATAAAAGTCCAGCGCACTATTACTCAACACATTGAAGATGTCCATGAGTAATATTGTAATGTTACTACTCCCTTTGGTGGTAACACCGATTTTTGTCACGCTTATACCATCCTTCAGACTTTTGAGTGAATGGGGAGTGTTTCTCGTCTTTTTGTGTCTATTTACACCCTAGCTATCTTTGCTGGTTATGAGAACACAATTGTAAAAGCAACAGGAAGAAATACCTTACACATCAGCTCTCTGTATCATTCTTAGCTTATCTATTACATGTATTACAACCCTTATTTTTCTATCTCTGCAATATAGAAGGAATATATATAAAGAATTCCCATCCTATAAATTACTTTTCATTTGTTGATAGCATATTCTTTACACACAATATTCAACAACATGTGCAATAGATATGAGGCGATATTCGGGCATTGCTGTAGAGAACATCGTTTTAGGTAGTTCACAAGCTGGTTTCCGGATCCCTGTTTGGAATAGTAGTTCTTGCCAATATCAATGGACTAATTCTGGGGACAACACTTGCACAGATTGTAACCGTTATATTCCTCCTTATTTACCTTTTTCAGAATCAACAAATACAAACAACTTTGGGCATTTTAGTCTTCACAAGATAAAAAGCAATCATTATAAAAGTATAAAATTTCGCACTCTATGACGCTCCATCAAGTATTCTATGCTTTGCAGGATTCAACATACCACTACTCATTCTCGTTGCTCACTTTAACAAGGCTACTATAGGAAGCTATTCTATTATACTGCAAACTTCTCTACTACCGATGACTATAATCGGTTCAGCTATTGGACGCGTATATTATGAGCAATTATGTTCTAATACAACAGAAGATGACGGGAAAAAGAATACAGCACGTACTATACAAGTAGGTAAAAATCGTCGCCATGATATCGTTTCTGCCCATGCTTTTTCCTTGCATGTGGAGGTGATAAGTTCATTATTCTATTTCTTGGTTCCAAATGGACAACATCAGGAAATATAGCCCTTTGCCTTGCCTTCTGGTCTTTCCCAACGATTCTCACACAGCCATCTGATTCCACTGTTTCGCTACCTTAACAGACAGCGTACCCTTTTTACTACAACTGCATATATGCTATTATATCCATAGGGATCAATCGTTATAGGCTGCAACACGAGCAACAATATCTATCATATTTTAACTCTATATACTTTCACTTGTTCCTCTGTCAACTTAGCGATGTTCTTCCACATGCTAAGACTTGCAAACATATCCCCACTATCTTTCAAAAGATACATCCCACTGGATTCTATCTTCTATCATTTTAATTATTAGAATTATACTAATATGAAGAAGACCATAGATTCATTTTCAATGCCGACAACGTTTTCTCACGTATCATCTGCAGCCTTGCCTATATCGTTATCTACGACATGGCGTTTCAGTGACTTTTGTGTTTAAGCTTTTTCCATTATATGGGAATAGATTACATCCCAATGCCAGCAACAACTTATATGGTATGGGCTGTAATCTCTGTTTTTCCAATCCTGTTTTATAAAGAGTAAAGGTCTTATCTTCCTTTTTACCATCTTCTTATATATCATGGTGTATATTCCTTTTATACACGCAATCTTCACAATGTGGGAATAGATACCTTTACGAAATATACTTATAGCCTGCTCATGGCTTTTTCTTTTTCTCCCTGTACTTCCAGCATTGGGACTAAGAACACCATCTTTAAGAATATTATCATTACCCCACAAATACCTTTCAAAATGGATTGAGTTCTTCACAATAGTCCTAACAGCTGTTCTCGTCATATCTAATCTTGGTTCTATGCACCTTGTAAATGTATTCACCCAATCTGATTTAATGTACGAATTGCGTGCACAGAATGCAGAAGAGGCAGCAGGAGGCATCTATTCTTGCCTATATCAAAGGTTCTTTATTTGGAGCGTTTTATCCGTTCCTCTTGATTAATTATCTGGTGAAAAGAAATGGCTGAAAACAATACTCATAACAGTCGCTTATTTCCTGCTTTTCATGATAGACATGCAGAAACTTACTTTCTTCATGCCATTCGCACTAATCGCTTTATGTCTCTTCATAAAAAGGCAAGGGGAAGCTTTTAGCATGAGACTACATTCAACTGTTATGTATCTATTTTCGGCAGCAAGCATTGCTATCCTCAATATAAAAGACGAAGTAGTACAACTGGGTGCCGGATTTATCATCATCCTCCGTACTACGGCTGTTGCCGGGTGGTTAACACAATATTACCTACGGTTCTTCTCTGTCAATGACAACCCTTATACACTTTATTCACATATAAATATCATTAACCTTTTTAACAGATTATTATCCTTATGCGAGTTCTTTAGGTGATACAGTTGCTTACGGATCACAAAATGCCAATGCCAACTTCCTTTTAACCGATGGTGTTGCAGCTGCGGGAATATTTGGATTGCTTTTTAATAGGGGTTAGTTTTCTATTTTCTGTTGCATATTCTCAATTCAATATCCTATCGATATAGGCTCTCGACCTCTTTAGTTATCTTTCTTCCAACACTCTCATACGTCATGAATACATCCCTGTTCACGACTTTACTATCCAATGGTCTTTTAATACTGATTTTTCTCATTGGATGTACTGAGAATCCCCATTGACATCAGGGTAAACAACAATAAAGATGAAGAATAAACTTTGTATCATCACCAATATAGGGGCACATTACAGATACCCCATCTTCTCACTCATTAGCAGAGAGATTGGCTGTGACTTCTTTCCTGGGCGACAAGGTGAAAGCAGAAATTAAAGACTTTCGATTATGAAAGGCTCGCTGGTTATAAGAGAACACTGAGAAAATCAGTTTCTTGGCCCATTCTACTGGCAGACAAATAGCGTTAAGCCTCGTATTCAAAGATTATAAATACTATATCCTTGACGGAGAACCTTTTCTGCCTGTCTTCATGGATTATCCTCATTCTATGCAGGCTACTCGGGAAAAAGACAATATCATGGTCACACGGATGGTATGGACGGGAAGGATTCATCAAAGGATTTTATCAAAAGATATTCTTCAAGCTTTTTCAGTGAACTGATGCTTTACAACGAGTATGCCATCCGACTTATGACTGAACAAGGTTTTAATCCTGCACACATGTACTGCATAGCAAACTCCATGGATTCCGACAAGGAAAAGGGATTGCGGGCATCATTAAAACCGAGCAGAATTTATCAAGAACACTTTCAGAATAATTACCCTACTATCATCTATTGCGGGCGTATTCAGAAGTGGAAAAAGTTAGATATGATCATTGACAGCATGGAGATTCTTGCTAAAGAGGAATCCATTAATGCCATCTTTATCGGGCAGGACATTGAGAATGTAGACCTGAAATCCTATGCTGCGTCCAAAGGGCTGGAAAAACATATCTGGCTCTATGGTCCTTGTTACGATGACCGAATCATTGGCGAACTTTTTATAATGCTTCCGTATGCGTCTCACCCGGCAATGTCGGACTGACTGCCATTCACGCCTTGTCATTCGGCTGTCCAGTCATAACACATAATCAGTTCCCTTATCAGAATCCCGAGTTCGAGAGCCATCAGAGCCAGGAATAACAGGTGACTTCTTCGAGAAAGATAACCTCTAAGTATGACTGAATACATAAAGAAATGGACCTCACAAACACAAGAAGAACGGGAGCAGACCAGAACAGGCTGCCTTCAATGAGATTGACAGTAAATGGAATATCCACTACCAAATAGAAAAGTCATAAAAAGAAGTGATATCAAACAAGCCAAAGATTAGACTCACTAAGGGATAATCTTCTATCCAAAGAGGATATACTTTCAGCAACAAACAACTTCAACATTATGCCGACAAAACTACAGACTTCACATATTTCAAAATAAGATCCTATATTAGGAATATCATACTAAACATTCTCGGAACATTTAGTAAACCACAACTGGGGATACACATTCTGAACGGACACAGAGTATAGAACGAAACAGAACCAGAAAGCATTTAGGTCTTTATTGAAAGAACTGATCTAAATACGTCAAGTTTCATCCGCTTTGAAGAAGCTGTAAAGCTCATTACGACGCAGCAACAACCTTTAGAGCCACTTGTCGCTTTTTACATTCGATGATGGGCTTCAGTGAGTGTTACGACTATTTTTGCTCCAGTAATAGAAGAATACGGTGTAAATGCCTGTTTCTTTATTAAATCCGAACTATGTTGAAGGAGATCAGAAATATATGGACAACTTCAATGAGCACATCGTCATGACTCACCACAAGCAGCCTATGAGATGGAATCAGATAAAAGAACTCTCCGACAGAGGTTTCGTTATCGGAGCACACACAATGGATCACTACATGATAAATGACGATAATGAGGACATCTTACGCTATCAGATCAATACATGCAAAAGTGTAATTGAGAAGAGGTTAGGCATGCCCTGCCAATACTTTGCTTTCCCCTATGGTAAACTAACAGAAGCCAACGAACTGTCAATAAACATTGCGTGTGAAACTTATGAATATGTCTTTTCGCAATCAGATTACAAGCATTACTTCTCATTCAACGGAAAAGTAATCAATCGCCGACACTTTCGAACCTTTCTGGCCGATACGACATCTGAAATACTTTCTTAGTGCGAGGAAAAGATAAAAGGCATATATATGGGAAGCCAACACAAGAAGCTACTGCAAATCAACATCACCGCCAACTGGGGTTCACATGGAAAGATTGCGGAAGGCATAGGTAAGATAGTTCTCGACCATGGTTGGGAAAGCTACATTGCATACGGAAGATGGATGAATCCAAGCCAATCTACACTCTATCACATCGGAAGCAAATGGGATGAGGCAAGACATGGAATCATCAGCCGGCTCTTTGATAACCACGGACTGAATTCAAAGAATGCTACCCGCAAGCTCATTCAATACATACAAAGCATACAACCAGACATTATCCACTTGCACAATATTCACGGCTACTACCTCAATTATCCGATATTATTTTGAACTTTCTCAAAGCAATACAATGTGCCCGTCGTATGGACATTGCATGATTGTTGGGCATTTACAGGGCATTGTGCCCACTATATGTTCATTGGTTGCGAGAAATGGAAGCAGCATTGTGAGTATTGCCCTAATCTAAAAGCCTATCCTAAGAGTTTACTTTTTCGATCGGTCTTACCAGAACTTTGAAGACAAGCGAAGAGACTTCACATCCTTAAAGAATCTGACATTAGTTCCTGTTAGCAACTGGTTACAGGAGCAAATAGAGCAATCTTTCCTAAAAAGAGCAGAATATTATTACGATACACAACGGAATAGATGTACAGCTTTTTCAAACCACAAAGCAATAACAAGGAGATATTGAGAAGTATAAAATCAATGCAAACAAACACATTGTCTTGGGGATTGCCTCCAACTGGTATCATAAAAGGATTAGAAGATTTCATAAAACTAAGAGATATACTAAACAATCAATATGAAATTATCCTTGTAGGGCTGAATAAAAAGGAACTGAAACAGATACCACGAGATATTATCGGTATTCCGCGCACAGAATATAAAAGAACTGAGTTACTTTTATACTCAACTGCGGACGTGTACTTCAACCCTACATGGGAAGAAGTTTATCTCTACCAATCTGAGAAGCTATGTCATGCGGAACGCCTGTCGTCACCTATCGGACAGGAGGCAGTCCTGAAACCATTGGGCAGCATACAGGATTCGTAGTTAATCAAGGTCATATACAGAAAGCGCCGAGATCATAAAAGAGGATAAAGCTTTAGAGGGTAAAGAAAATACGCAAACGCCTGTCGTAACCGTATAGAGACCTATTTTAATATGGATACGCAGTATATGGAGTACTTCAAGCTCTACAGCCAGCTATTGGGATAACACTCACGCGAACCTGTTACGTCATCAATTCTATCAGCTTCATTATAATTTTTTGACCTATTTGCGCTCCTTGTCTAATAGGTTCCCGCATTCTTTCTCCCTAGTTTCCTGTTCCTTTCTCCATGTGTCTTGCATCTTTTTATCTATATCTTTTATTAATCTCATCGTGATGAAACTAGTGTCTCATCATGATGAAACCAGTGTCTCTTCACGATGAAACTTGTGTCTCATCACGATGAAACTAACTTTATGTGCGTGTGTAAATGATATGCAACACGTTAGAAAGAAATGGGAGAACAGGTGATAAATAATGCTGGAACAGGTGGAAAAACGATTCGCAAACAGGTGAGAAAAACTGGGCAAACCTGTTAAGTTAATCGGATATAATCTTCGTTTATCTCCCATATCTGTTGGCTATATTATTGGTTAAAACATTTCCAAGTACGGAATAAAAATATTTAATTTTGCAGAAAAATGAGCTGATGCAGTATCAAGTAACTTGTAATAAGTGCCATCGTCCATTCACTATTAACAG
>BNJU01001065.1_pt1 | contig 13417 bp, 21 predicted proteins | sample 8539281 | NCBI WGS metagenome assembly BNJU01 (sample SAMD00202456, study PRJDB9452) | human saliva metagenome | isolation source: human saliva | place: Japan
TTTCTATTGCTTTTTATTATTGTAGCAAATTGAGAACATTTGTCAATCTAAATGTACTGACAAACCTTGCCATCACGGTAGGCATTGTCAATCAAACCACCACCGAGACATTCTTCGCCGTCATAAAAAACAACTGCCTGTCCCGGTGTAATGGCGCGTTGTGGTTCCGCAAAGATGACTTCTGCCTTGTCTCCTTTGACATGGACGGTCACCTTCGAGTCAGGCTGACGATAGCGGAATTTAGCCGTGCATTCGAGCGTAAATTCCTCTGGCATATCACGAGTAAAGTGGACCTGACTGGCTTCTAAGCTAGTTGACATAAGCGAGTCATGGTAGAATCCTTGGCCTACATAGAGAATATTCTGACTTAGGTCTTTTCCAACAACAAACCAAGGAGCATTGTCACCACCGTGTTGGCCACCGATACCAAGTCCGCCACGCTGACCGATCGTATAGTACATTAGACCAGCATGCTCGCCCATATCGCGACCATCCACAGTCATCATTCGACCAGGCTGAGCTGGTAAGTAGTTGCTGAGAAATTCTTTAAAGTTCTTTCTCCGATAAAGCAAATCCCTGTTGAATCTTTCTTCTTAGCAGTCGCAAGGCCTGCTTCTTCTGCTAGTTTGCGAACTTCAGGCTTTTCCAAATGTCCCAGTGGGAACATGGTCTTTTGTAATTGTTCTTGCGAAAGTTGGCTGAGGAAATAGGTCTGGTCTTTGCCATTGTCCACGCCACGAAGCATGTGAACGATACCATCCTCATCACGCGCCACTCGGGCATAGTGCCCAGTCGCTACATAGTCTGCTCCCAAGGTCATGGCATAGTCCAAAAAGGCCTTAAACTTGATTTCCTTGTTACACATAACGTCTGGATTTGGCGTGCGTCCTGCACGGTATTCCGCTAGGAAATACTCAAAAACGCGGTCCCAGTACTCTTTTTCAAAATTGACAGAGTAGTAAGGAATGACAAGTTGATCTGCCACCGCAGCCACATCCTTGTAATCCTCGGTCGCTGTACAGACGCCGTTTTCATCTGTGTCATCCCAGTTCTTCATGAAGATACCGATCACATCGTAGCCCTGCTCCTTGAGCAAGGAGAGCCGTCACCGACGAATCAACACCACCACTCATCCCCACGACAACACGTGTTTTAGAGTTATCACTCATGGTAGTTCTCCCATCTATTCGTTTATTCACGATTGAAGGTCGTGTTTGCTATCACGATTGAAGGTCGTTTGAGCAGTTTTCATTATAACATGCTTGGTTAGAGAAGACAAGGAAGATGCTGACAAATCTATCAACCTCTTCTGTAAATACATGAAGATAGGATACAAAAGAAATCAATTCATTCCTAAACCTCTATTCTCTTTTAAAAACTTATTTTTTTAAAATCAACTAAAAAAATGATATACTTTAATAAGGAGGAATGCGCACATGATTCCATATATACACCATCATCCATGTGCGTAGGACTAATGTGAACAACTACAAAGATATTCTAAAATCAAAAAAATACTATTTTTTTATTATTACACTTATTGCAGGTATTGGACTTTTGACAGGCTTAGTCCTCCATCAAGAAAAAATCCAAGCAGAGAGAGGGAACGTTGCTCTCATCAAACAACAAAAAAATCAACAAGATGTCGAACAAGTAAAAAACGCTATTAAAGACTTCAATATTGATTCTGAAACCATTATAGAAGATTGGAAAAAAATTCAAGAATTGAAAACCAACTACTGATGAAGGCAAAAAGACATTAGCAGACTTTCTCGCTTCTACTGCCGATAAAGTCACAAATCATTATAGTGAAAAAGCTTTGAAATTAGATATAAAGGATTCTGATAGCCAGTTTCAAGATAAACAAACACTTGAGACAGCCATCACTTCCTTGCAAAAAATAATAGACATCATTAAAAACATTAATTCTGCCAGCGACCAAGTTGCTCTTGAAGAAAAGATAAAACCAATTCAAGAACTAATCTCTAAATTCCAAAAACAAGTTGAAGTCTTGACCAAAAAGAAGAAGAAAAAAAAGTCTACCCAAACTGAAACGACTACTAGAGTATGCAGGGAATAGAAACCAGCAGTTCAGAAGATAGTAGCTATATTCCAAAGCTATCCAGAAACAAATGGAAGCATATCTAATTCCCAAGCACCTGCAACTGAGCAGTCTTCATCTGGTAGTACTAGTAGTGGAGGAGATAATAGCGCTAATACAGGAGGCCAAACTGCTGATTCTTCAGGTTCTCAATCAGAGTCTAATAGCGATACAACCAGTTCGTCTAACTAATAATCTAGATGGCGAAATCCCATAAACTTGTAAGCCCTCAACACCAATGTTTATAATGATCTCTCATCAAATGTAAACACACAAAAAGAGCCGTTTAAGGCTCTTTTTTAGGGTTCTATAATATTTGTAGTAGGTAGATTCCTATAGATATTATGGAGCCAATTATTGATAAAAAAACTTTAGTCATCTTCGTCTCTATAAAAAAATATTTTCTATACACCCTTGATAATACCAAAATTAATGCCCATATCGTACTAAGAGCTATAATAATAGAATTTATTGGATTTATTTCAGTATGTCCAATCACTAGTCCAATAATTGGACTAGTAGACATGCTTAGATATAATAAAAATGACAAAATATGATGTTGCTGCTGAATCTCTCAACTCTTTATCTTTACAATGGTGATAAGTTACTTTGCAAACAGCTTTGCTACACTCTCTTGGAGGAAGCAAATAAGCAGACAGCATGACACACTTGCGTTTTCCTATATTCGTATAGGCATTTGTACTAATGATGCTCAGTTGATACAAAATGGACTCTCCTTAGCTAAGCTAGTAGAAGATGAACACTTACTAACAGAACTAGAGCGAGAAGTTGATATCTTTGTAAACAAAAAAGAAAGTCATTGAGACTTTCTTTTCTATATCTTCTTAGTACCAACCGTTGTTAAGCCAGAAGTTCTTAGCAGCTGTCCATGAACCGTAACGTCCTGCAACATAAGCGTCTGCTACACGTTCTTGGTTTTCAGCTGAGTAGTCGCCGTTCAAGTAAGAATCTGTCAATTGGTAACGTCCGATGTAACGTCCGTTTGTCGCTGTGTAGCTACCGCCTGATTCTTTTTGAGCGATCCATTCTTTCGCTTCTGCTTCAGATCCGCTTACAGTTGCAGCTGGAGCTGAGTAGCTTTCTGCTGCTGCAGGTGCTGAAGCTGGGAGCTGGAGCTTCGTAAGTTTCTTCGTATGTAGTTTCTTCTACAACAGTTTCAGCAACTGCTGGAGTTTCTTCAACTTCTGCTACAGGAGCTTCTGTTGTTGTAGTTTCAGCAACTGGAGCTGCTCCATCGATAACCAATACTTGGTCAATAAAGATAAGGTCAACATTTTTTTAATGTTGTTCAATTTAGCTAATTTTTTTCAACTGTTGTGTTGTAAGTCTCAGCAATTTCTGAAAGAGTATCTCCAGGTTTAACTGTATAAGTTTTTTTGTTTCTTGTGCAAAAGTAAATGATGGTGCAAGGAAAGCAAGTACAACTGCAAATCCTGCAAGTTTAGTCTTAATGTTTAATTTCATTTAAAAAAAGTTCTCCTTCTTTCTTATACTACCATGATACCTTTTCTAATGTTACTATTTGTTAACGAATTTGTAGAAATGTTACAAAACTGTGATTTATTTACTTAAAAAAAGCCACTTTTTTTGTTACAAAACCCTTGTTATAAAAGCTTTTTAATCTTTTTATATATTTCAGAAAGTAATTAAGCACTTACATCTAATCTTTGCTATAATAGAAGTAAGAATCTTTTTAAGGGGAAACAGATGCAATCACTTCGTTTTCAATCTGTCTTTGATATCATTGGACCAGTCATGATTGGGCCATCTAGTAGTCACACGGCAGGAGCTGTTCGTATCGGTAAAATCGTTTCATCTATCTTTGATGATACTCCAACGGAGGTTGAATTCCAGCTTTTTAACTCTTTTGCAAAAACCTATCGTGGACACGGGACAGACCTTGCCCTTGTAGCTGGTATTTTGGGAATGGATACGGATGATCCTGAAATTCCAAATAGTTTAGAAATTGCCCATAAGCGTGGCATTAAAATCGTGTGGACCATCCAAAAGGACAGTAATGCTCCCCACCCAAATACTACGAAAATCACTGTTAAGAACGATCGTAAGACTATCAGCGTAACAGGAATTTCAATCGGCGGTGGAAATATCCAGGTGACAGAATTAAATGGTTTTGCCGTATCTCTCAACATGAACACCCCTACCATCATCATCGTCCATCAGGATGTTCCAGGTATGATTGCTCATGTGACTGAGGCTCTTTCTCGCTTTGGCATCAACATCGCCCAAATGAATGTAACTCGAGAAAAAGCTGGCGAGAAAGCAATCATGATTATTGAAGTTGATAGTCGAAACTGTGAAGAATCTATCGAAGAGATTCGGAAAATTCCTCATTTGCACAATGTCAATTTCTTTCAATAGGAGAAAATATGTTTTACTCTATCAAAGAATTAGTCGAACAAGCCGAACTTGACTTTCAAGGAAATGTTGCTGAGCTCATGATTACTACTGAGTATGAGCTAACTGGTCGTGAGCGTGAGGAAGTTCTCCTCCTCATGGAACGCAATCTTGAAGTCATGAAGGCCTCTGTTGAACTCGGTCTCAGCGAAAAGAAATCTCGTAGCGGTTTGACTGGTGGTGATGCAGCTAAGCTCGACCACTACATCAAAAAAGGAAAGACCTTATCAGACTTCACTGTCTTGTCTGCCGCCCGTAACGCCATTGCCGTTAATGAGCACAATGCCAAGATGGGCCTTGTGTGTGCGACACCAACCGCAGGTAGCGCAGGTTGTCTTCCCGCAGTTCTCACATCTGCTATTCAAAAGTTAGATTTAACGCATGAACAACAACTAGATTTTCTCTTTGCTGCTGGTGCTTTTGGGCTCGTCATTGCTAATAACGCTTCTATCTCGGGAGCTGAAGGAGGCTGTCAAGCCGAAGTTGGATCTGCCTCTGCCATGAGCGCTGCTGCCCTAACTCTAGCTGCAGGTGGAACTCCTTATCAAGCGAGTCAGGCTATCGCCTTCGTTATCAAAAACATGCTCGGTCTTATCTGCGATCCCGTTGCAGGTTTGGTTGAGGTTCCATGTGTTAAGCGTAATGCCATGGGAGCAAGCTTCGCCTTCATCGCAGCTGATATGGCTTTAGCCGGTATCGAATCAAAAATCCCAGTTGACGAAGTCATTGATGCCATGTACCAAGTAGGCTCTAGCCTCCCAACTGCCTTTCGTGAAACTGCCGAAGGTGGTCTCGCAGCCACACCGACAGGCCGTCGCCTTCAAAAAGAAATCTTCGGCGAATAATTTCAAGATTACTAGGAGAATCAATGTCATCCCTATCAGCCATCTTTTTCGACTTAGATGGAACCCTTGTGGACAGCTCGATCGGTATTCACAATGGCTTCACCTATACTTTTGAACAACTGGGAGTCCCTAGTCCAGATGCAAAAACCATCCGTGGTTTTATGGGACCTCCTTTGGAAACTAGTTTCGCTAGTTGCTTACCAACTGAGCAGATTGAGCTAGCTATCCAGCTTTATCGTTCCTACTATAAGGAAAAAGGAGTCTACGAAGCTCAGCTCTTTCCACAAATCAAGGAACTACTCACTGAACTAGCTCAACAATATCCTCTCTATATCACGACAACAAAAAATACTCCGACAGCAGTCCATATGACAGCTAATTTTGAAATCGATCATTTCTTTGACGGCATCTATGGTTCAAGTCCTCAAGCAGTGCATAAGGCAGATGTCATTCGTCAAGCTTTGGCAACTCATAAATTGGACCCAGAAAAAGTGGTCCTTATCGGAGATACTAAGTTTGATATGATTGGCGCCCAAGAAACTGGCATTAAAAAACTAGCGGTTACTTGGGGATTTGGTGACGAAAAAGAACTCATGACCTATCAACCTGACTGGGTCGCACATCAACCAGCAGACATTTTACGTCAACTATAATTGAAATCCTAAACAAAAAATACTCCAATTAAATTGGAGTGTTTTTTAATTTGTTCTTGCTTTGATCTGTCATTTATTAGCTAGGTACTTCCTTGGTTGGCATTGCCAGCAGAACTAAAAGAATAAATCCTCCCATTGGAGCGAAAGCGAGAAAAATGAAGGCCCAGTGAAAGCCTGCGTCACGTAAACGACGAACTCTTAGAGCGATACTCGGTATGAATATCACTAGATAAAAAATGATATAAAAACTCAGAATTCCCACACTTGCGATAGGGTCTGCTACTTCTTCTTCAGTGAAGACAGCCTGAAAATAGGTAATATAAAGAGGAATGGACAAAATAGTATTCATTATCCAAACCCACCAAAAATCCGGACGCGTTGAACGGCCTGTGAAATCTAAAAACCCTCTAAAGAAATTTTTATAAGCGTTAATCATAAGATACTCCTAATTATATGTTAAACAGGCATGAGAACTACCAGATAAGATTCAACCGTAAAACCGAAACCTTTTAGTTCTTATCTGATTCTTCGAACGGTGTATCTTCGATGGCTTCTTTATTTTTGACTACTTGAGATTCACTATAGTTTACCACTTCAGTTTCTTTTGTCGGCATAGCATGTAAAATCAAAAGTGCAATCCCTCCCATAGGGGCGAAGCGAAGGAAGATAAAGGCCCAGTGGAATCCGGCATCACGCAAACGGCGAACTGACAAAGCTATTGTTGGCACCAAGATTGCTAGGTAGAAAACTGCATAAATAATGGCAACTAAACCAAAAACCATGAAAGTAGCTTCGCTGGCTGAATCGCTCACTGAATCCATCACGGTACTAAGAAATACAGTGTAGAAATAGATAATCCAGAAAGGAATAGAAAGGATGAGGTTTCCTAACCAAACCCACCAGTAATCTGGACGCGTCGAACGCCCAGTGAACTCTGCAAAATTCTTAAAAAAATTCTTATACGCGTTAATCATATGATACTCCCAACTTTTATTTTATCAGTAGATACTAAACTGTACAGTTATAGAACACTCCCAAATCTAGTAAAAGACCTGGGAGTGTTAGCAAATTATTCGACAAGACTGAAACTTCTTCGTCCTTGTAGCATTCTTCAGATAGTTGAACTTATAATTAATCCTTTGTCGGCATAGCTAGAAGTACCAAAAGAGCGATACTTCCAACAAATGGAACAAATCCAACGAAGATGAGCGCCCAATGAAAACCAGCGTCACGTAGACGACGAACTGTCAATGCAAGTCCAGGCAATAAAACTGCTAGCCCAAAAATGAGATAGACAAATCCGATTAAGCCCAAAGTCATAATAGCAGCTTCGCTATCTGGATTTGCCATTGCAGCACCGTATGCCATGTAGAGAGGAATAGAAAGGATAATGTTTGCCAACCAAATCCACCAGTAATCTGCGCGAGTTGAACGTCCAGAAAAATCTACATAACCTTTAAAGAAATTTTTAATTGCGTTAATCATAAGTTACTCCCTAATTTTTTATTTACTATAGTTTTACCATATCTGTTCAATAATAACAAGTTTGTTCAAAAAAACTCTGAAAAGTCTCTCGAAATCTAGAAAAAGATACTATCTGCTCCTTCTCTAAAAGAAGTCACGGATAATATCTCATCTATATTTAATCAACATGTGTTGTTTCATTAGCAAAAGCTATGATTGCTCTCTTCAATTCAGAACCTTGCAAGGTACGGAACTCTTCAATCTTCTGATTGATCATCTCAAGAGGCATTACATTTACTTTACCAACAAAGATTTTGTCCATTACTTGATTATCAACTAATTCAGTTGATACAAGCAACTCTTCGTATAGTTTTTCACCTGGGCGAATACCTACTTCTACGATTGGAATTTCATTTTCAGTATGACCACTGAGTAGAACCATTTTCTTAGCCAAATCGTAAATGCGTACTGGTTTGCCCATATCAAGGATAAAGACTTCTCCATCCTTTGCATAAGCACCCGCATGAATCACCAAGCGACTAGCTTCTGGAATGGTCATAAAGTAACGAGTCATTCGGAAAGTCTGTCACCGTTACAGGCCCACCTTCAGCAATCTGACGTTCAAAGACAGGAATTACACTACCACGGCTACCCAGTACGTTACCGAAGCGAACTGCACAGTAGGTTGATTGGCTACGTTGATTAAATCCAGTGACAATCAACTCAGCCACACGTTTAGTTGCTCCCATTACGTTTGGTGGATTAACGGCCTTATCTGTCGAAATCATGACCATTTTTGGAACTCGAGCAGCGTCAACTGCCTTAGCAACATTATAAGTTCCAAGGATATTATTCTTGAAGGCTTCTTTTGGATTACGCTCCATCATCGGAACATGTTTATGAGCTGCAGCATGGTAAACAATGGCTGGCTCGTACTGCTCGAAAACTTGAAGCAAACGATCGTAATCTTGAATATCCGCAATGACAGGAACAAAATCAATTTCCTGGAACTTGCGAATCAATTCATGGTAAATCAGATAAATAGAGTTTTTCTCCATGACCGAGCAAAATGACACGTTCAGGATTGAAGCGACTAACTTGACGGCAAATTTCTGAACCAATTGAACCTCCGGCACCAGTTACCAAAATGGTTTTACCAGTGATTTCAGAACCCAGACGTGATTCATCGAGCTGAATCTCTTTACGTCCCAACAGGTCCGTGATATCAATTTTCTGGAAACCACCTGCTTGAGGCTGGATACCTTGCACAACTGACTCAATCATCGGCATCTTAAAGCATTTTACACCGATACGGTTACACATTTGCAGGATTCGTTCATATTCAGATGGATCTAGAGACGGAATCGCAACGATAACTTTTTCAACTCTGTAGCGTTTAGCCAATTCTGGTAGATCATCATAAGAACCCAAAACTGGGATTTTCCCAAGTTTTTGTCCTTTTTTCTTTTCATCATTATCCAAAATCCCAACTAGTTCAAGGTCACTAGTAGGATGTTGGTAGCTGTTCATAAAGAGCGCGCCACCATCACCAGCACCAATCAAGAAGGTACGACGGTGTTCTCCATCTCCATTTCCCTTTTTACGTCTTGAGTAAATCAACTGCCAAGTGATACGAGGAAGTAGAATCAAGAAAGTTGTTAATAGGATAAAGAGTACGATAAAGCGGATAGAAAAGAGCGGCAAGAAAGCATAGCAGATCACATAAGATAAGATACTACTGATAGTTACTCCGAAGAAAATCTTCATGAAATCTGTTATTTTGCTATATCGACTAATACTAGCATTAAGCCCCCAGAATCCAATCATCAGTTTGGTAGAAAAGGAAGGTTAGACCTGTGTAAATGACATAGTCTACCGGGGCTGGATTAATCAAGCCATAAAATAGAATATAGGAAACAATAATTGATAAGACCATACTGGCAATATCAAAAAATCCCCAAAAAATTTGTTTCTGTTGTTTATTTAATACTTCAACCAGATCAATTACGTAATCTGTTATTTTTTTTATTCATGTGAATGGTATCCTCCTACACAGAATCACATTTTACTAGCAGTCATAAGATATAGTTTTTAAAATCCTATCAGCTAGACATTACTTGCTTTTTTTCTTAGAAGTTTTCAAAAAAATATAAACTGTCGCACAAATCCTGGGACATAGAGCAACGACAACCTGGATTAAAAACACTTTTTCAGATATTCGCCATAAGAAATCTGTCCACGAGCGTGCATTCTTTGACGTGCTTGGCGATAGAGTTTGAGATAGCGAAGACCTCCACGGCGTTCAAACATCCCTGCTCCCACGCGCACCTTACATAGAATTTGATCCACATTTCCAGTTCGAGCTCCTGCACTAATCATATTGAGCCAGAGAAGATCATCTTCCATATAAAGGCCATCCTCATAGTTACCAGCCTTGAGCACCATTTCTTTTTTGAACATAACAGTCATATGATTAAAGGCACTTCTCATACGTTGGTAGGTAATGATATCCTCATGCTTAGTCGGTACACGACGGTAAGACACAATCTCGTCAGGTTGGTCGATAAACTCTGCGATATGACCACCTAGCAGGTCTAAGTTTTCTTTTTCCATCAATTCGAACTGTTGTTCGAAACGGTCTTCAACAGCAATATCATCTGTATCCATACGAGCAATGACATCATATTGGCACTGTAAGACACCGTACTGAAGAGCTAAACCTAAGCCACGATTTTGCTCAAGTGGGCAACGTTTGATTGGAATACTTGACTGTGCTTCCAATTTCTCCAAAACTTGATACAGTTCAGGTGTCAGCGGACCATCTTCGACGATGACCACTTCGCTAGGTTTGAGCGTTTGATGTATGATACTCTCTACTGCCTCTTCTAGAAAGGCTGGATTTTCTTTAACATAGACTGACATCAGGACGCTAAATTTACGATTTTCAGACACAGTAGTTCTCCAATGTATAGATTTTCTTTCACTATTTTATCACAATTTTTCAGACTTTCCTATTTTTATTTGAATCCCAGAAAAAAACTAGTAAATATATTGTCCTTCTTTACTATGATTTCTATCGGCTACGTAGCGGATCGCCGTAGGTCAGCTTGACATCTTTAGGGAAAAAACTTAAAATAAGCTGTTATCAAAATCAGCTTATTGAGGTTCACATGAAAAAACGATCACTCTTTTTTATTCTAGGAATTATCTTAATCGGAGCGGTCTTAAGAGCTCCTTTCACAGCTTTACCAACTATTTTGGGAGATATTGCCCAAGGTTTAGACGTGGAAGTTAGTTCATTGGGTGTTTTGACCAGTCTCCCTCTTTTGATGTTTGCCCTCTTCTCCTCTTTTGCGACTCGTTTGGCTCAAAAAGATTGGACTCGAGCACCTTTTCACCTATAGTCTTATCGTATTGACCATCGGGTCAGTGATTCGTATCTTTAATCTTCCTCTACTCTATCTAGGGACTTTACTCATCGGAGCAAGTATTGCAATCTTTAACGTGCTCCTTCCTAGCGCCATTCAGGCCAACTATCCACAAAAGATTAGCTTCCTGACAACCATCTATGTGACCTCTATGGGAATCGCAACAGCTCTTGCTTCCTATCTCTCTGTACCCATTACTCAGGCGACCTCTTGGAAAGGCTTGATTCTCTGTCTATCCTTGGTCTGCCTACTAACTTTAGTTGCTCTGGTTTGCCCCAATCATCGTCACAATCATTTTTCTAGAAAGGAAGTGAGAAAAACAAAAGAAAGAGAACATTCTAAAAAGACAAGCAAGTTTGGGCTATTATTGTATTCGGTGGACTTCAGTCCCTACTCTTCTATACCAGTATGACCTGGTTACAACCATGGCAATCAGTGCTGGACTTATCTCACACAGATGCTGGTCTTTCTAGCTTCGATCTTTTCTCTAACTCAGTATCCCTTCTCGATGACTATTCCAAGTTTAACGACTCGTTTGTCCAATCGTCACCGTCAAATCATGCTGACAGTCATCTCTATCGCTGGATTGCTTGGAATTGCCATGCTCTTATACCCGAGCAAGAGTTTCCTCTACTGGTTAGTAGCGCATCTCTTGATTGGTACTGCCTGTAGCGCTCTTTTCCCTTATCTCATGGTTTGCTTCTCCATCAAAAACTAGCTCTCCTGAAAAAGACAGCCCAATTGTCTGGGACTTGCCCAGACCGGTGGCTACGTTTTCTGGCAGCCTGTCGACCCAACCCTCTTTGGTTACAGCTTTGACATGTTCCATTCCTGGATCCCAGCTGTATTGGCTCTTCTAGTTATTGATATCATCATGACAATCTCCCTATTTATGGTAGATCGAGCAGATAAAATCCTCTAATCTTCTAGTTTTTCACTAGAAGATTTTTTATATATAAAAATTTTATACATATTGCTTGACAGGGCTTACATTTAGATGTATGATGTATGTGTAGAATAATTATATAAAAATTTTTATATACTAAAAAAAGGAGGTGCCCCATGTATTTTTCCAACATCAGCGGCTTTGATTGAATTTCTCATCTTAGCCATCCTAGAACAAGGGATTCCTATGGTTATGAAATTAGTCAAACCATTAAACTCATTGCCAAAATCAAGGAATCTACCCTCTACCCCATCTTGAAAAAACTGGATACCAACCGCTATCTGACTACATACTCTCGCGAATACCAAGGTCGGATGCGGAAATACTACTCCTTAACAGAGATTGGGGAGGAGCAACTATTTGTACTCAGAGAAGAGTGGACACTCTACACTGACACTATCAACGGCATCATAGAAGGGAGCATTCGCCATGACAAGAACTGAATATTTGAATCAGCTTGAAGCCTATCTGATGAAGCTTCCTCAATCTGATCGCATCGAAGCCATGGACTACTTCAAAGAACTCTTTGATGATGCTGGTCCAGAAGGTGAGGAAGAGCTCATGACTAGCCTGGGAAGTCCAAAAGAGGCTGCCCATGACATCCTGACTACACTTCTTGATAAGAAAATCAACGAAGAAAATTCCAATAAGAACAACCGTCAGGTTTTACAAATCGCTATCCTAGCACTTCTTGCAGCTCCTATCGGAATTCCAGTCGGGATTGGTCTTCTCATGGCTATCATCGGGATTTTTATCGCTGCAGTTAGTGTACTGTTAGCCTTCTTTGCTGTATCAGCAGCTGGGATGGTTCTCGGAGCTGTTCTCCTATTTGAAAGCTTCTACGTTCTGGCTGAATCTACATCTGCTTTTATGCTGATTTTTGGTGGAGGTTTGCTAGCTATTGGAGCTTCATCACTAGTCTTGCTGGCGACTTCCTATGTGACCCGTTTCTTTGGAATACTAATCCTTCGACTTATTCAGTGGATTCTTAACAGAGGAAAGAGAGGTGAAAGTCATGCGTAAATTAACAAAAGGATTTCTTATCTTTGGTGTTGTTACCAGTATCATCGGTTTTGCCATGATGATCATCGGCATCCAAACCGATGGTGTCAGAAGCCTCCTTGCAATGTCACAAAAACCAGTCTTTGAGAGCCGAATGGAAGAGCTCGTTTTTGATCAAGATATTGAAAATCTTAACATGTCACTGACAGAACATTCGTTAGTCATTAGAGAATCTAGCGATGACAAGATTCACATCCAGTATCATCCAACCTTCTCTGAAAAAGAAAATCTTCAAAATTCTATCAAAGAAAAAACTCTTGAGATTTCTGACACCAAGTCAACGACACACCGCTTTATAGGTTCTAGTATCGAGGGTATCCTATTTATCGTAAGCGGAGTCTCTAGACGCAAATGACGAAGTCGTTCTATCACTACCAAAAAGGAAGAGAATTAAAAATCTAACTGCTCAGGTCGACCACGGTGTCCTTTCGATTGCCGATGTAAAACTCAGCAATGCCAAGATTCAGTCAAATGGCTATCTT
>BNJU01004325.1_pt1 | contig 13411 bp, 23 predicted proteins | sample 8539281 | NCBI WGS metagenome assembly BNJU01 (sample SAMD00202456, study PRJDB9452) | human saliva metagenome | isolation source: human saliva | place: Japan
TGGGCAGTAGGATTTGGCTTGATAACTTTTTGTTCTTGCGTGCATAGGAGCATTTGTTGCAACAAGGATACTTTAAAAACATTTTGAAAAAGCGGGAGTGATTTAATCATTCTTTTATTTGTGAGGGGAAAATGGATTAGATACCGGAGGAAACTTTATGGCAAAAGAGTATTACCTTTATGTCAGAGGACAAAAGGTGAAAGTTAGTGAAGATATTTATAAAGTTTACTGGCAGGGAAAAAGAACACGAAAAAGTAATTAGAGCAGGTGGGCAAGAAAAACCACTTGTTCTCATCATTGGATCATGACGGAAACAGTGGCATTGTTTGAGAGGTAATGATATATAAAAAGAAATGAGAATTATTCAAACACCGGAAGAGCATCAAACATAAAATATTTTATATTAATGCTTGCAATTGCAAGCAAAAAGTCAATACAATAGAGAAAAAGGAGGTGAAGCTATGGCAAATACATCTGCTGTTTATGCAAGAATAGATACAAATTTAAAAGAGAATGCTGAAAGCATTCTTTCTCAACTCGGCATTACGCCATCCGGTGCAATTCAAATGCTTTATAGCCAGATTGTACTGAAAAAGGGTATGCCGTTTGAATTAAAAACTTCCTTCTTCTAAACCGTTAGCTGTTGGTGCAATGACCAGGGAACAGCTTGATGCAGAACTTAATAAAGGTTATACTTCTATAAAAGCCGGAAAGATATATTCTGCAGATGAAGTCGATGAAATACTTGCAAAAGGAGTTTGGTATATGATAGATGGCTATAAAGTTGGCTATTCTATAGAGGCAATGGATGATTTACGTGAAATCTATTCATATATTGCGAATAAACTTCTTGTTCCGGAGACTGCAGTTGCACAGTTGGAACGTATACGAAAAAGTTCGTTCATTGAATTTTATGCCCGCTCGTTATGCGTTGGTTGAGTGGGAACCATGGAGTTCTATAAAAACGCATCAGCTGCCGGTAGACAACTTTATTGTATATTACATTGTTGATTATGAAGAAAGAATAGTTACTGTAGTCCGAATTTTTTACGGTGGTTGTGATATTGAAAGTATTATTAATTCTAAAAACAGATTTAAAATTGAAAAAAATAGAATAGAATGATGAATTAAAACAAAAATTTAGAGATAAATATTAGTCGGTGGTATTTAGGAATGCACCGGCTCTTCTTTTGTCCGGATATAAACTTTTGTTCTTACGAAAACAGTAATTTAAGAACAAAAAGGCGGTAATAGTTAAGATGAATATGGAACTAACTTTAAAACGATATACAGATGTGTTAGTCTGAAAGAAAGCATAAGAAAAGACATATCACAGACATGGAGACAGATAAAAGCAGCTACCAGGATGAGGACGGCTGCTTAAAATTATATCAGAAGATTATCAATATTGCGTTTTGCGTACAGCACTCTGCGGACTTCCATGGTGTCGCCTATAACCACATAAATGACAGCTTATATCTTTTCATGCTCATTGATCCTGCTCCTTACTTTTCCAAAGACCTTGGAAGCAGAATAACGGACGTCAGATTTTTTAGCGACTTCATCTGCTTCATCCAGTTTATGCTCGATATCGTCTGTGAGTGCAGAGTATTGTTCAACACTCATGATAACCATCGTTCCATAACCGTTTTTAGTAAGGAAAACAGGTGCGTTCGAATTAACAACAGTCTCTTCAATCTCCGGAAACTTATTTCTAAGATCAGACACAGGGCGAATATTAATCATAATGCCACCTCCTTTATATCATTATTTTTATCATAATTTTATCATGCAAACAATATAGAACGATGGAATTTACTACCAATGATTTCAGAGTAAAACGCTGTGAGGTCACGTGTGCTAAATAGTCAAAATCAAGCTTATTACAAATAAACATGTAGAAGAGATAGGCCTCGTCAATGGTTAAACGTATTGTTATTTGCGGTACGAATTATTGACAAAAGTACAATTTAATTTTATCATACTCGTATAGAAAAATGCGGGTACATTTTTAAAGGGGATTTGATATGGGTAGACCGAGTCATATGTCAATTTATGCAGATGAAAAGAACTCAACAGATTTTTGATGAATTTACAAAAGTCAAAGGGATAACGAAGTCAACAGCATTAACGGAGATGTTGGAAATATATATGTTAAGCCAAGATGAGAAGTTGTACATAGAGTTAAAAAGAAATATCATGGAGTTGAGGTTGAGGCGCTTATTCAAAGAACGGATATTCGTGCAAACAATGATTACATTTTCATGAAATTAGGAACATCTTATGATGTGGATAATAATTTACTGGATGGATATGATACTATTAAAGCATACATAAGAAATTGTAATGAGAACGGACTGGGACATAGCTGGTTTTCAACTGACTCACTTTATTACGGAATGGCAAAGGATAAGATAGAGGATTATAACTCGTTAGTCACATCGGAGAGACAGTAAAAAATTCTATTCGCAGTAGGTGAGGGCGTTAATGAAATTGCATACTCGGCAAATGTTCTTGGAATTGTATCAGGTAGAGATAGAGTAAGATGCCCCGGAGAAGTAGGTAGCGTTCCTAATGAGTTTGGTTATGATGAGAAGGCAAAGATTTGGATTAAAATTAAGGATATAAAAGAAGAACATGATATCAAAGCGCAAATGCTTAAGGTGCGTAGCACAGGTAAAAATTTAAAGCAGGTAATTACGAATTCTCAGTACAATTTTGGCTATGTGTATCTTCCGGAAGAATAATATGAAGGATATTTGGTGAAGGAAATATTTAAAATCGCTGAGTATTGTTACATACTTACATGAAAAACAGTAGAAAAGAGGTTGTAATATGGAGAGCGAGATTAAGCTTGAGACAAAACTTGTCGGAGATATTAAAGGTAATTTCTTCGTTCCGTCATATCAGCGCGGATATCGATGGAGTGAGATAGAAGCGGTTCGTTTACTGGATGATATTTATTTGACAGAGGGTAAGAGAAATTACTGCCTTCAACCTGTTGTTGTAAGAAAAAATGGTGAAAGATATGAACTGATTGACGGTCAACAAAGACTGACTACAATCTATCTTATCTATCGTTTTATGAATGAAGAGAGTTTTGGATTTATTGATGAGCCAAGGTTTACATTATCATATGAAACAAGGGAGCAATCTGAAGATTTCTTAAAATCAATTGATTTGTCGAGAAAAAGATGAGAATATAGATTTTTGGTTCCTTTGTGCTGCTTATGAAAGCATTAAGCAGTGGTTTTCTGAAAGGGACAGGAAATCAACATTAACCAATATCAATAAGTATTTTTGATGAAATTGTCAGAATTATTTGGTATGAAGTTAGTGAGTCTGAAGATGCGATTGGATTATTTACTCGTCTAAATATTGGAAAGATTCCACTGACAAATGCTGAACTTATTAAAGCTATGTTTTTTAAGTAAAGATTCAGATGAAAATGTCGATAAAGAAAAACAGGAAGAAATAGCTCTGCAATGGGACAATATGGAGAAAGAACTACATAAGAGCTCTCTATGGTACTTTTTTGGACAAATAAATCGAATGCGTATTTTCAGACGAGAATAGATCTTATTCTGGACCTTATATCCGGTAAGACTATTGATAATAGAGAAAAATATTATACGTTTTTAAATTTGATGAAATGCGTAAGAGTAAGACCTTGGATAGTATTTGAGGAGTATACAGCAGACGTTTCTTTTATTGAAAGATTGGCATGAAAAATCACGGGCTGTATCACAAAATCGGTTACCTTATTGCTTCGGAAACACTTTCATTGCAGAAAATTTTTGAACTATCAAAGGATAAAACTAAAGATGATTTTTAAAATTCACTTGATGAGTATATACGAGACAGTATTAAAATTAAAGGGAATTATTCTGAGTTGAGCTATGAAAAACCGGTGGATCAGAAAAAAATTTTAACATTACTTCTTCTATTTAATGTTGAATCGGTTAGGAGAAATGGTGAGCATTCTCAATGGTTTCCGTTTGATAAATATAAATTTGAAAATAGGGGAAGGTTACATGGAGTCTTGAACATATACATGCTCAGCACTCAGAAGGATTAAGAACTCAAGAAATGTGGAAAGAGTGGTTATCACTCATATACCTTCAGTAGAGGTTGTAAGTGATAATTCCGGTGAATTAACAGATCTAATGAAAGCAGCTATTGAAAAAGATAAACTTGAACGTCAGGAATTTGATACAATACAGCAGAGGGTTGTTGAGTTACTTTCTGTAAAGGGTAATACAGAGTATATGCATTCTATTGCTAATTTGGCACTTCTTAGTTCTACTGATAATGCGGTATTGAATAACTCAACATTTGATGTAAAAAGAAATGAAATTATAAAAATGGATAAAGCAGGACAGTATATTCCTTTCTGCACAAGAATGGTGTTCCTTAAATATTATACTAATTCTGCAGAAAACCAGCTTCATTTTTGGGGACATGCAGATAGGGTTGCCTACATCGAGGCTATGAATACAGTATTGGTGAACTATCTTGTAGATCCGATAGCTTTGGAAAAGGAGGGATAATATGGCGACAACACTTCACTCATTCATGGATATTTTTGATACAACTTTTGGAGAAGATCAAGATGCGGTACAACTTAAAAAGATTATTATTCCAATTATTCAAAGAGATTACGCTCAGGGGAGAAAAGGCTCGGATGTAACTCGTGTTAGAGATAGATTTCTTGAATCTTTATATAGAGCAGTAACTGAGAAGCCTATAACACTTGATTTTATTTACGGAGATATTGATGAGGACGGAAATATGACTCCTCTGGATGGGCAGCAGCGGCTTACTACTTTGTTTCTACTACATTGGTATGCTGCAAAAAAAGGAGAAAAATTGAGGAAAAAGAGTATGCGTTTCTGAAGAAGTTTAGCTATGAAACTAGGTATAGTGCACGTTATTTTTGTATTGATTTGGTTGATTATATGCCGGAGTTCAAAACTTCTATTTCTAAGGAGATTATCAATCAGTCATGGTTTCCACTGGATTGGAGAAATGATCCAACGATTGCTTCTATGTTGGTTATGCTTGATGCTATTGATAATAAATTTAAGAATCTGGAAAATCTTTGGAATAAATTAAAAAGAGAAGAGTATTACCTTCTATTTCCTTCCTATAAAGGATATGGGATTGACGGACGAGTTGTATATTAAGATGAATTCGCGTGGTAAAACCACTGACACTGTTTGAACACTTCAAAGCAGAACTTGAACGCGAAATTCGTAGTATAGATGAGAAGTTGGCAAAATCGTATCATGGGAAAAATCGATCGCGATTGGACTGATCTTCTTTGGAAATATCGCAATAGCGGTAGCGGATTATCTGAAGATAATATTATTGATGATGAGTTTTTGCGTTACTTTAAATTCATATGTGATGTGATTTGTTACCGACAGGGTAAATCGCCATTGGGCAGAAGTAACGATGAGTTTGATCTTTTACAGCAGTATTTTTTCATCAAAATGTCCGGACGTAAAAAGAATATTGAAACAATGGAAAGCTTTTTGATTGTTGGAGTAATATTTCAGGATATAATTCACCGACAGATTTCTTGAATTCGTTTATGACAAATGAGCATGAGAGTGGAAAAATTCTTGTAGAGAAAAGATATAAACTGAATATTTTTGAGGATTGTCTACACTCATATTCTGACAAAACCGGTCGTATTAGGCAGTTCACTCTAAACAGAATATTGCTTTTATATGCAATTACTACCTATCTTAGAAATAATGATAGAGTAAGAGAGAGTGATTTTAGAAGAAGAGTTCGTATTGTAAATAACTTTGATACAGAATTCAGAAGACCAGGTTTCAGACAGAACCGATCGTAACAGAATACCGCTATTTTAGCTGAAATAGATGCCATTATTTTAACAGGAGCAATAGATGAAACGATGAAAATAACTTTAATGTCAGTCAACTTTTTGGAAGAACAAGAAAAATAGCTTTTTCTTGTTGATAACCCGGATATGGAAGATATTTTATTTGAACTGGAAGACCACTTTTTACTCAATGGTCAAATAAGTATTGTAGGATTAGAAAAATCTTGGCTATACAGAACGATTTAAATCTTTATTTTAAGTGCAGTTGGGATAAGATTAATTGTGCAATGATGGCTATCGGTGACTATGGTCAGCAAGAGAGAAAATAAATAGCGCTATCAGTATGGGTCAACTTATCAGTTTGCATGGAACGGATTATTTCATAAAAAGTGCTAATTCAGGGTTTTATAATACAAAATCAGTTCTTATTTCACTGCTGGCTACCAATGAAGAATTTTCAAATGAGATTTTAAAAAAAGATTGCCGACGAATATTTACAGGAATGCGAGAATAATAACCTTTATCCATTTAGATACTATTATATAAAAGTACCGCGAGTATCGTCCGGATTCATATGGAAAGCTACATAATAAGTCTGCTGATACAAATCCGTATATGTTTTTGGTAATGCAGACGAAGCAGCATTTATCGGAAAATTCATATTATCCATATCTGAAGGTAGCTTTCAGAGTCTCATCTATCAAAGGATGATATGGGACAGAGATTGATTTTCGGCGATGAGCATATTATTTGTACAAACAGCTCTTATTTGAGAAGAAGAAATGATGATGAGTCGATTATTGATATAATAAAGATTTCTCAGAATGATGACGGTATTGATACTGAGGACAGAATTACAGTTTTGAAGAACTATATTATGGAAAGCAGAGAAAAAGACCGTAAAAAGTGCTATAATATATTCCCTGTCTTTGACAGTTTTGAAATATAAAATACCCTTCAAGCCCTGTGTTTTAGCGGTTTTGGAGGGTATTTATATTTCGTTTTGAAAACTCAAAAATAGTATTTTTATTTTTCCTTACTTTGTTTTTTTAATTGTTCTCATTTGACTTTTTGTTATGAATTCAAAAATCTGTATTAAAATGACAAATCTCATGTAGCTTATCTGTAAGCTCCGTTCTTTTATATAGCGGTATAAAACCTTGTTCTTTTACATATGCAAAAATTAAAACTTTTAAGGTTTTTAGAATCTCTTCACATGTATATTTGTGTTCTAAAGCTTTTCTCAAGATATCTGTAAATAATCAATGCTAAAAACAAGTTAAGAAGTGAGCTGTAATTCTGTCAACTCTTTGTAAATACACAGGCCTTTGCCTCAAACTCGGTTTTTCATAATTCTAAAGCACTCTTCGATTTGCCATCGCTTTTCACTTATACCTAGTATTTCACTTACATTATCGTCAAGTAGGTCTGTTGAGACAGCGTACACACCGTCATACTTAGTTTCTTCATCTATTTTTGTCTGTATTAAGAAAGTTATGTACATTTGCCTTTTCTCCATCATCAGTCACTGCAAGGCTGCTAATAAAACCCGCAGGGTCATTAGATTTCGCCTTTTCTTTTTGATGCTACCTTTTTCAAGCATCAGCTTAGCTCTGTCAACTTGTTTTTCTCTAATAGTTTTTGGTATTTGGCATATTTAGTGAATATGTGATGATAAGTCTCTGAGATAAATCCTTAGGTGTATACGGAGCATCTTTGTAATATATAGCCTCATCATCCTTTGATATTTCTGCCAAATCTACTACTTTATCATCAGACAAATGTTTAAATCCTTTAGTGTCTAAAGCCCATTGTCTATCTTGTGCATTAAGCTTTTTTATAGATTGTGTAACGACAAAGGCTCTTTCGCCCATATGATTGTATTTTCTTATTTTTTCCGAACCGAGTCCTGCATCGCTACAGTAAATAAACTTTTGACAGTCAAACTCGTTTAAAATCTTTTCTTCAAGAGGTTTAATAGATGTTTGCTCATTAGTATTGCCCGAAATAGAGAAAAGCAAGAGGAATGCCGTCACCATCCATAAACATCCCCATTTGTACTATAGGGTTTGGTCTGTGTTCCTTACTTTTGCCATATTTCTTAATTCCGTCTTCATCTTCAATCTCAAAATAATAATTGGTGCAATCATAAAAAAGAATCTTATCATTGCGTTTTCCTAATAAGTGGCTGTTTTTATAAGTTTCAGATTGTATAAGGTCACATTCTTTAGCAAGTACATTTAAAGAACGGTACACGTCATGTAGTTGGTAAGACGGTGGCTCCAAAAAGTCCAGTGCACATTTATAACTTGAGCGTTTACTTGAAGGTTCAAGTATTCTTGAGTAAATCAAATCTGATAATATCGAGTTGATATCAAACTTGAAGCTATATTTATCCCTTACCTTTCTGCAAACTTTATCCAAGCCAAGGTTATAATAAAAGTATTGCAAAAACAGATAGCCTCCACGATATAAGACTTGTTGTTGAGGCTGAAGTCTTTTATTGGAGTTAAAAGAAATATTTACTGTTTTTTCTTCTTTATATTTTTGTGTCTCAAGTTTTGCCTCAGCACGAGCCCACTCCATTACATCATCTCTGGTAGGTCCATGCTTTTTTAGTAAATCAGCAAGTGTACCAAGTTTGCGTACATTAACAGAGGTGCTAACACCTTTGTCATTGATGAAACTTTTAGAAATATAGAATGACTCAGCATTTTTGATTTTGATGTAGTAACTTTCATAGGGAACCTCCAAGTCCCATTATACCACACAATACTATAAAATACTATATAATAAAAACGAAAATTTTGACAAATTTTTCAACCAAGAAATGTAGGCTGTATGCGGGTTGTAAGATTTTTAGGCTTATTTATGTAAACAAACTGTCAAAGACCCGACCAATCCTGGACGATAAAATAGGTTGAAATCAACCTATTTACAAGATATAATAAAATCATCAAATAGACAGGAGGTCCTATCAATGAATGTGAATACTGAAAATCTGGTTTCCATTACGGAAGCAAACCGGAACTTTTCCCGTATAGCTCGTATGGTCGATGAGAAAGGTTCAGTAGTTATTCTTAAAAACAATTCTCCACGGTACCTTTTGATTGAGTTTAATCAGGCACAGAGAGAACAGACTGCATCTGATGAAGATATTCTTGCGCTGTCAAAGCGTCTCATTGAAAAGAATCGCGAGGCGTATGAGGTGCTTGCCAAATGATTATTCTCTCCAAGGAACAGGTCATTCTTCTACATGCTCAGCTGATAGCAGAAACAGGAGGTGCTGAAGGAGTCCGAGACGAGGGACTACTTGAATCTGCTCTCTATACACCGTTCCAGTCATTTGGTGACAGAGATGTATATCCGTCCATTCAGCAAAAGGCTGCACGTCTTGGCATAGGACTTACAAAGAATCATGCCTTTGTTGATGGAAATAAGCGTATTGGGGCACATGCCATGCTTGTCTTTCTTGCGCTTAACAATATCGAACTCAGCTATACACAGCATGATTTGTCAGATACATTTTTGAAAATTGCTGCGGGAGGCCTTTCTTTTGGTGATCTGTTGAATTGGATACTTGATTATCAGGTCTGATTACAGCATCAGGCTTTCAATTATGGAACCCAATGATTTCACCGGTATTGGTATATATTGTATTAGTTTCTAAACTACTATTAATTGCTATTTCTATATCATCCACTAATCTAAAGTGCTGCCTCCGGATTGTTCAGGCGATTGGAGATGTAGTCTGTAATCTCTATCAGGTCAGCTTCAAAGAGCGGAAGAAATGACAGCTTATACTTTTTCATGCTCATTTATCCTACTCCTTACCCTTCCAAATACCTGAGAAGAAGAATAACGGACGTCGGATTTTCTCTGCGGTCTCATCTGCTTCATCCGGTTTATGCTCGATGTTTTTCTGTGAGTGCAGAGTATTGTTCAACACTCATGAGAACCATCGTTCCATAACAGTTTTTTTAGTAAGGAAAACAGGTGAATTGGAATTAACAACAGTCTCTTCAATCTCCAAAAAAATTTATTTCTGAGATCAGATACAGGGCGAATATTAATTATAATGCCACCTCCTCATTATATCTTTTGACCCCATCTATAGCGTAAGCCGAGAGGGTCAGCGGTAGCTTTTTAGAAGTTCGGAAGGTTTTCCTATGCGAACCACATTTTTTTAGTAGTAGTCTTTTTTCCGTTTCGGATTCATCTTTGTTTATTGATAATTCCAGTTTATAAGCATATATAAGTGATGAACCGAACATATCAGTCATTGCATGCATCAAAAGAATGGTAAAAAGATTCTTTATTACTTTCTTGTACATAAAATAGTAGAAGAGTCCATATACAACACCCTATTACTAATGACCAAAGAAGACCTTGATAAGTGTGGAATGATACTCTGACTAAAGTTGAAAAAGCCAGAGCAGTACCATTTATGCTCATCCTTACAGAGGTCAAAAGACCCAGAAAGAAAAATTTTTCATAAAAATCCGTTTAAAAAAAGCATATCCTATTGCAAACGGTGAAAGTGCTAGAAATTTATTTAATGCTTCTATAGGATTTATGTATTTAAACAATGAAGGATCAAAAATAGTTGTATTCTCCACTCACTGTACTAACAAGGTCACCAAAGAGTCCAATAATTGAAAAAGAACAGGTACCCAAATAATCACAGACCAATGTAATCTTATTTTTCAACTGTTTAAAATCAAAGTTTCTGATAAGTAAATATAGTAATGCAATAATTAAAAGAATCGACTGCAATGTAAAATTTCGGTATAGGCTGCACTGTCTGAGGTAATATCCATAGATTCCGCTGAATCCTGTATGGCTTGTGGGTCAGACTGAAGTAAGCTGATAAAAAGTTGGGTTGAAGTTACTATAAAAATACCGAACATAATACAGGTAACAATAAGGATATCAAAACCATCTCAAATACTTAAGCTTTTCTTTCGGTCTGATTTTTCTAAAAAAATTCATTTTTATATTCTCTTTCTTCTATATAATATATTTCTAAAGCAAGAATATTTGCTTGAACATTTGGTGCCAAAAAATAATATATACTATATATGTGAAAAAAATCAATGTATAAAATAAATGAAATTTTTGAATACAATATAAAAAAAGAGGAGGATGATAATACATGAAATTAAAAAAATACTTAGAGATATCTTTCTTATGTTTATGGCATGTGCATTTCTCGGATAGATTTATGAAGTACCGGTAGGACTTTTGGAAACACATGTCGGATATGTAAATCGTGGTTCTTTATTCAGTCCATATTTGCCGATTTATGGTTTTTGAGGAATTATATTAATAGCACTTTTGACGTCGATAAGAAATATGGTCAAGTGTTAAGGGAAAAAGATATTTATTTATTGCGGCACTTTTGATTCATTTTTGTGGCGGATACTTTGATAGTTATATTAAACGGATTTCATGTACCTTTAATTTATGTAGAGCTTATCTTTGTGTAGTTTCAATAATAGTTGCGTTATTTTCACGAAAGATATATGTAGAAGAAAGTCAAGATGCGTTTTTAAAAATGTTATGATATAATCCCGTCTTTGACAGTTTTTGAAATATAAAATACCCTTCAAGCCCTGTGTTTTAGCGGCTTTGGAGGGTATTTCCACTTTCGTTTTGAAACCAAAAAAATAGTATTTTTATTTTTCCCTTACTTTTGTTTTTAATTGTTCTCATTTGACTTTTTGTTATAAATTCAAAAATCTGTATTAAAATGACAAATCTCATGTAGCTTATCTGTAAGCTCCGTTCTTTTATATAGCGGTATAAAACCTTGCTCTTTTACATATGCAAAAATTAAAAATCCTTTTAAGGTTTTTAGAATCTCTTCACATGTATATTTGTGTTCTAATGCTTTCTCAAGATATCTGTAAATAAGCAATGCTAAAAAACAAGTTAAGAAGTGAGCCGTAATTCTGTCAACTCTTTGTAAATACACAGGCCTTGCATCAAACTCGGTTTTCATAATTCTAAAGCACTCTTCGATTTGCCATCGCTTTTCACTTATACTTAGTATTTCACTTACATTATCGTCAAGTAGGTCTGTTGAGACAGCATACATACCGTCATACTTAGTTTCTTCATCTATTTTGTCTGTATTAAGAAAGTTATGTACATTTGCCTTTTCTCCATCATCAGTCACTGCAAGGCTGCTAATAAACCTGGCAGGGTCATTAGGATTTCTTCTTTCTTTTTTGATGCTACCTTTTTCAAGCATTAGCTTAGCTCTGTCAACTTGTTTTTCTCTAATAGTTTTTTGGTATTTGGCATATTTAGGTGAATATGTGATGATAAGTCTCTGAGATAAATCCTTAGGTGTATACGGAGCATCTTTGTAATATATAGCCTCATCATCCTTTGATATTTCTGCCAAATCTACTACTTTATCATCAGACAAACGTTTAAATCCTTTAGTGTCTAAAGCCCATTGTCTATCCTGTGCATTAAGTTTTTTTATAGATTGTGTAACGACAAAGGCTCTTTCGCCCATATGATTGTATTTTCTTATTTTTTCCGAACCGAGTCCTGCATCGCTACAGTAAATAAACTTTTGACAGTCAAACTCGTTTAAAATCTTTTCTTCAAGAGGTTTAATAGAGGTTTGCTCATTAGCATTACCCGGAAATAGAGAAAAAACAAGTGGAATGCCGTCACCATCCATAAACATACCCATTTGTACTATAGGGTTTGGTCTGTGTTCCTTACTTTTGCCGTATTTCTTAATGCCGTCTTCATCTTCAATCTCAAAATAATAATTGGTGCAATCATAAAAAAGGATTTTATCATTGCGTTTTCCCAATAAGTGGCTGTTTTTATAAGTTTCAGATTGTATAAGGTCACATTCTTTAGCGAGTACATTTAAAGAACGGTACACGTCATGTAATTGGTAAGACGGTGGCTCCAAAAAGTCCAGTGCACATTTATAACTTGAGCGTTTACTGGAAGGTTCAAGTATTCTTGAGTAAATCAAATCTGATAATATCGAGTTGATATCAAACTTGAAGCTATATTTATCCCTTATTTTTCTGCAAACTTTATCCAAGCCAAGGTTATAATAAAAGTATTGCAAAAACAGATATCCCCCACGATAGAAGACTTGTTGTTGAGGTTGAAGTCTTTTATTGGAGTTAAAAAGAAATATTTTACTGTTTTTTCTTCTTTATATTTTGTGTTTCAAGTCTTGCCTCAGCATCGAGCCCATTCCATTACATCATCTCTGGTAGGTCCGTGCTTTTTAATAAATCAGCAAGCGTACCAAGTTTGCGTACATTAACAGAGGTGCTAACACCTTTGTCATTGATGAAACTTTTAGAAATATAGAATGACTCAGCATTTTTTGATTTTGATGTAGTAACTTTCATAGGGAACCTCCAAGTCCCATTATACCACACAATACTATAAAATACTATATAATAAAACGAAAATTTTGACAAAATTTTTTCAACTAAGAAATGTAGGCTATATGCGGGTCTTTGACAGTTGTTTACATAAATAAGCCTTAAGAAAAACAGCCGTAAC
>BNJU01005243.1_pt1 | contig 13398 bp, 14 predicted proteins | sample 8539281 | NCBI WGS metagenome assembly BNJU01 (sample SAMD00202456, study PRJDB9452) | human saliva metagenome | isolation source: human saliva | place: Japan
GGAACTGCGCCAACTAATACAAGTCTTAGGTAGGGCTATCCAGCAACAACCCACAAAGACAACAGATGAAAGCAATGCGCTCTTTGACGTTGTTGTAGACTATACCTACGCACTCGACACGCTCGATAACTATGATTACCAGCGACTTCACATCGCCAAGACCACCAAAGAAGAACCCTTCCACGCCACATACGACAATGCCATGCACGAGATAGATGTTCTTCGACAGAAGTTTGGTGGTTCTGTACTCTTTGGTAATGAGAAGGATGAGTCCTTCAAAAGCTCTATCGGACAAATCTATCAAACCTTTGATGGCACGGAACTATATCCGAGTGTGGAGGAGAAAGCGGCTATGCTTCTCTATCTTGTCACTAAGAACCACTCTTTCAGTGATGGTAACAAACGCATTGCAGCCACCCTCTTCCTATGGTTTATGAACAACAATGCCATCCTCTATCGTCCCGATGGCACCAAACGAATTGCTGACAACACACTCGTTGCCCTCACCCTAATGATAGCTGAGAGTAAAACAGAGGAAAAGGATATAATGGTAAAGGTTGTGGTGAACCTTATCAACCAAGCCAATTAGTAAATACAGTAAGAGAAATACAGCACAAAGCAAAGCTATAATATAGAGTCTATTATATGCTTTTTTTCACCCTAAACTAATAAAATTATAGTATAGAAACGGGTTGTTGAAGAAAGTTTTTTATATATTTGCAACAGAGAACAAAAGTACAAGCCAATGAGTTGACAAGAACGTGCCAATTACTAATTATAACACAAAAGAGAAACAATGAAAAAGACTATTACAATCGCACTACTCGCTGTAGCAGTAATAGGTGCAACATTTGTTTTATCATCATGCAGTAACAAAAAATATGATGACTGGATTATTGAACGCAGGCCAGATCCTGTAACAATTGACCTTTCAAAGGTATTTACTAATGGCATGCCTAAAGAGGTGGATAGTATGACTATCCAAACAGATGACAGAGGATTGGTTACAGGCATTAAGACTAAGGATGAAACGGTATCTTTCAAATACAATAACACAAAAACACGTGATATTGTAATCCCAAATGTCTTCATGAAAGTAGAACGTAATGGAGATACAACGGTCTACATAATGTTCCTGGGCAAAAATGGATTTGTTAGAGGATGCATGAAAGAACAAAAAGAAACACAAAGGAAGATACATGGTATTTCACTTATAACGATAATGACCAGCTGACCAATATAACCCATTCAGCAGATATAAACAAAATCTTTACATTGACTTATAAAGATGGCAACATCTCTGAAATAGAGACAAAAACTATCCTCTCTCCAGCAACGACAAAACAAAAAGACACTTGCAAAGTTGCTTATACGTCAACTGCCAGCCCTACTCCTATAGTGAACAAGGGCAACATTATGCTTTTTAATACAACGTTTGGAATTGACATGGGCGCAATTAAATACGCCTACTATGCAGGATTACTTGGAAAAGCAACAAAGAACTTGCCTGTACAGCTTATTGATAAGAACGGCAACAAAAACACCTTTACGTGGATTGTCAATAGTAATGGTTTCCCAACAGCAATGACAAGCGGTAGCCATCAATACAAGTTCGGGTGGTAAAAAACGAGTTCTGTATCATTACATATAATTATCATCACCCTTCTATATAGTACACGCGGAAAGTAATTCTATAGGGGGTACTTTCAAGCCATAGCTCTCAGACCATACACCACACTGGTCTGAGAGCTTTTCTTTTGCTTTCTATTCCCCAAACTCATATCTTTATCCACGCAACAGAGTACAAATACACAGATTACTACATAACTTATCCTTGCTAAACGAACAACGAAACAGTATCTTTGCTACAGGTATCACGAATGATTTTCATGAAAAGAAAATCATCAACATTGGCTCACGTTATCGCAAGATGTTTAAAAAGGCATAAGCAGAAGGCAGTAAACATATCGAGGGAAATGGCACATTACCATTGTAAATTAGATTAAGCCCGGCGATAATTCAATAGCATAGAAACACAAAAAGCCATTCCCAACCCTTTACAGAGTTTAGGAATGGCTTTTATTATTGATTAGTCCTCAGACTGTTTATCCAATCCACTTCACATAAGCGAAGTCCTGACGGTGTGGCAATAAGTCGTTCTTCGGGAACATACGTACAGCCCACTTGTAAGCACCTGCCTCACTGGCTTCAAAAGTAGCCTCAAAGGTATAGTTATTACCCTCGGTCTTCACCAGCTTGAACGGAATAACCTTGTGAATGTTAACATCATCAATAGGAGCATTGTTCAAGAAAACAAGTTCAAGACCGATAGCATTGTTCAATCCTTGTTCGTCAATCGTATAGCTAACTTTCACCTTATGACCTGTTGACAAATCTTGTAGAGCATCCTCATTCTTTGATACTACATAGATACTGTCCCAACGTTCAGCAACAGATTCTTTCCAAGCAGCAATCTCCTTGGCAAGTTTATCATTGTCTTTCTGCAACTCATATGAGCGCAAAGCCTCACGCTCATAGTACTTGTCATAGTAGTCATCGAGCTGACGCTTCATCGTATAGTGAGGAGCAATAGTTGCAATAGAGTTCTTTACAACCTTCACCCAGTCTTCTGAGTAGCCCTTCTTCTTATCCTTGTTGAAATAAAGTGGAGCTATTTCATTCTCAAGCAGACTATAGATTGTTGCCGCATCAAGCTGATCCTGATAGCCCTGGTTCTGATAGGTACGCTTCTCTGGCAATGCCCAGCCAGCACCCTCGCGATAACCTTCAACCCACCAGCCGTCGAGAACTGAGAGGTTAACAACACCGTTCATCTCTGCTTTCTCTCCAGACGTACCACTTGCCTCGAGTGGACGAGTTGGTGTATTCATCCAGATATCAACACCAGAAACGAGACGACGAGCCAACTGCATATCGTAATCCTCAAGGAAGATAATCTTACCAAGGAACTGTGGCATACGTGAAATCTCAAAGATACGCTTGATAAGTCCTTGACCTGCACCATCAGCTGGGTGAGCTTACCAGAGAAGAAGAACAGAACAGGACGCTCTGGATTATTAACAATCTTCTCCAAACGATCAAGATCAGTAAAGAGAAGGTGTGCACGCTTATAGGTAGCAAAGCGACGACAGAATCCAATCATCAATGCGTTAGGGTTGATCTTCTCAAGAATTGATACCACTTTAGCAGGGTCACCTTGGTTACGAAGCCACTGCTTGGTGAACTTATCACGGATATACTTGATGAGCTTCTGCTTCAATGCCATACGAGTCTCCCAGATTTCAGCATCTGGAACATTGTAGATAGCATGCCATAATTGCTCATTGCTTTGGTCGCTCATGAAGCTCTTATCGAAGTATTTGTCGTAAACCTTACGCCATTCTGTAGCTGTCCATGTTGGGAGGTGTACACCATTGGTTACATAACCTACAGCATTCTCCTCAGGGAAATAACCCTTCCACAATGGAGCAAACATCTGCTGACTTACCCAACCATGAAGCTTTGACACACCATTGATATCCTGACAGGTGTTACAAGCAAAGGTACTCATACAGAAACGTTCGCTGTGATCGTCTGGATTGGTACGACCCATACCGATAAACTCATCCCAAGAGATACCGAGTTTAGCAGGATAATCACCCATATACTTGCCGAAGAGCTCTTCGTCGAAGTAGTCGTGACCTGCTGGTACTGGAGTGTGAACGGTATAAAGTGATGAAGCACGTACAAGCTCCATAGCCTGATTAAATGTCAGGCCTCCGTCAATGTAATCGCAAAGACGCTGAAGATTACAAGTGCTGCGTGACCTTCATTACAGTGGTAGATATCTTTCTTGATACCAAGTTTCTGCAAAGTAAGGATACCACCGATACCAAGCAGAATCTCTTGTTTCAGTCGGTTTTCCCAGTCACCACCATAGAGAGAGTGAGTGATAGGACGGTCAAACTCTGAGTTCATATCGTTATCTGTATCGAGTAGATAGAGTTTGATACGACCAACATTGACACGCCATACAAGTGCGTGTACCATATAGTTGCGGTAAGGTACATCAACAACAACCTGATTGCCGTTCTCATCAAGCTCGCGCTCAATAGGAAGAGAATTAAAGTTCTGGGCATCATATTTTGCAATCTGCTGTCCATCCATAGAAAGACTCTGTGTAAAATAGCCATAACGATAGAGGAAACCAACAGCACAAAGGTCTACGTTAGAGTCGGAAGCTTCCTTGATATAGTCGCCTGCCAAGATACCAAGACCTCCAGAATAAATCTTTAGAGCCTGATTCAGACCAAACTCCATACAGAAGTAGGCAACAGAAGCACGCTTCTTATTAGGCTTAACATCCATATAAGCACGGAACTTCTTATAGACGTCATTCACCTGTTTCATCAGTTTCTTGTCCTTTACGATAGCTTCTTTGCGATCATAGCTGAGACGCTCCAGCAATAGGACAGGATTATGACCAACCTCCTCATAAAGCTCTTCATCAAGAGCCTTAAACATATTACGAGCTTCGTAATTCCATGCCCACCACATATTATGGGCAAGTTCGTCAAGACAAGCCAGTTCTTTTGGCAATGTTGACTTTACGTTAACCTCTTTCCACTGAGGTTCGTTGGAATAATCTGATTTAATTTTCATAACTTATTTAGTTTGACTGTTATTTGTTTATCGTAATAAAAAGTAATTCCTTAGAGTGTGCGTGACGCTGCGTTATGCAACGCAATGTCGTATGCCTGCTCGTAGTATTTGATGAACTTACTCCAAAGAGCTTTCTTTGAGAGTTTCACGGCATGTGAGCGACACTTGTCCACAGATGCTTTCGGAAGAGCAGCATACCTTATTATTGTATCCTTGATACCATCAGCAACGTCTGAATAATTATAATCTGTACGGTGTAACACCTGTACGCCGTCTTCAATATCACTGTCTTTACCTTTCTCATCATTGGCCCATAAACCGAAGCCAGCAAGATCTGTTGTGATGCAAGGAACCTTAAAGGCTATAGCTTCTAATGGTGTATATCCCCATGGCTCATAGTAAGAAGGATAGACACAGAGGTCGTTCCCTATAACAAGGTTATAATAACTCATATTCAAGACACCATCGTCTCCTGTCAGATAACATGGGATAAAGATGAGTTTTACCTTATCGTCCTTGGCATTATTCATTCCCAATGAACGCATCATACTCAACACATTGTCATTATCCATGTTATGAAGCCAATGGGTAAGCATAGGCATTTCCATAGGAGAATCAAAATGTTTACCACTTGCAATACGCTCTGCAAGATCTTGACGTGGACCAGATACCCAACCTGGAACCTCGATGAAGGCAACAACTTGCTTGTTCAGCCTATCATCAAAGCGTAATCGGTTTATTGCTTCAATAAAGACATCTATACCTTTATTGCGGAATTCATAACGCCCACTGGTAGATATAATCAGCGCATCATCCGCAACATCTGATCCAGTCAGCGCATTGGCAACACTTAACAGTTTCTTTCTGGCAGCAGAACGCTTCGCTGTAAACTTTGCTCCTTTGGGTACAAAATCGTCTTCAAAACCATTCGGAAGAATAACATCAACGGACTTATCCAAAAGCTCTTGGCATTCCTTAGCTGTTATATCACTCACCGTCGTAAAGCAATCAACGTGATGTGCAGTCTGCTTTTCTATGGAATGTTTACTCTCCATATTCAACTCTCTTGCCATCTGGTCACCGTTGTATGCCCAAAGATACTCATACAAGGGTTTATTATTGCCTGCTATGCTACGCCCAATACATGTCGCATGGGTAGTAAAGATAGATGCAATCTGGGGAGACGACGCTGAAGTTCCAATACTGCAAAACCTGTCTGCCATTCATTAGCATGAAAAACAACCTTATCTTTTTCTGATAAATAAAACTTATAGAAGCTTTCTACAACCAAGGCTGTTGCATAAGAAAACATCGCAGAGTCGTCATAATCACCGTAAGCATGGAGACTGTCCACCTGATAATATTCCCATAGCTTACCATATATGTCATCCTTCTGCTGGAAGTAGGATTGGAAATCAACAAGAATGGCAATTGGTTCACCAGGAATTGTCCAGCGACCCACCTTTATCTTCAAACCCTCTGCTGCTGCAGTATGTTGCCACACAGAGAACAGAGACTTGTCTTCTCTGAAATAAGGAGAAGAAGTATTATCCCAACAATCAGGACCAATGAAAATAATATGGTCTTTTATCCTTTCCTGTAATGTCTTAGCTCTTGTGGAAAGTACGGTGTAAATACCACCAACTTTATTACATACTTCCCAACTGGTCTCAAAAATATAATCCGGAAACAACATCCTTAGCTTTATAATAATCTGATATATATATCAATTGCAAAAGGTAATACAAAAACTATAAAACAAGAATATTAAACTTTATATTTTTAGGTACATCTAACAAATAATTGATTAAAAACATTAACTTTGCAAATACCAAACATTTACATGGATATGAAAAAGAGAATAATATTATCAATCTTTGCACTTGCCATTTTCTTAGCGCAGGGATATGCACGGACAACAATACACAGTGATAGGAATACACTCCAGGGAGGTGTGAAGACTACTCAAAAGGGGGATTCTGTATTTAAGGCACACATAACAAATGACGAATTCCAGGTATGGATGGATATAGATTTCTATAATAACAATATCATCGTACCACGACAAGAGATATTTGGGAAAGTTCCAGGATACTTTGGGGCAATACGTGACACCCGTAAATGGATAGTATCTGACGCTACTATCAAAGGTAACAAAGCCATTCTCACCATCATCAACGACTACGGTAGCGAGGACCTTAAGGCAGAACTACGCTATAACAATGATAGCACCTACACTTTGACTCGCCTCGATGGTAGTACAATGAAGATTGTTGTTAACAACAAATGGGTGAAGATTCCCAAAGAGATTGTCTTTAAACGTAAACCATAGTCTGCTCTCCTCTCAATCAAAGAAGAGTTTTTAAACTCATAAGAGGGTGTGTTCAAAGCCTTTGAACACACCCTCTTATGATATGTAAACCCCTAATTAAGTTTTAATTTTAGTTGCTGTCACTTTTAACACTTCGGTTAATGATTTTATATTCAGACGATTAAAAGCTGAAAAGGAGTGACAGAAGTGACAGCAAAATCAGAAATGGTATAGGGTAGGCTTTTGTTATTGGATGGGAAAGGGCGACTGATAGTTATAAGATATGCCTGTTCATGGTAAAACGCTCCGGCGCAGGTTCGTGTAAACTTACCCGTTCCTCCACATACCTCCGCACCATTACGGAATAATCAGAAATATGTTTACAGTGATTTGAAGCTGCATGCCCACAAAATCAGGAGTTATGCAAAGTATTCAGACTTGTATACCATTGTTTAACAAAGACTTACAAAAGCCTTTCTAAAAGAAGCCCTTTTACGCTGCAAAAGGGCGTCTTTCACACCTCAAAAGAGCATCTTTTACCATGCGAAAGGGCATCTTTTACTTTACGAAAAACCACCTGCCATTCCCAATTTATGAATCTTTATTACAACCCTTCTTATGCCCTTTTCCTTTCATAACAAGAGAGTATCTCTCCCCTTGCATTATTATAACAACACCAAAAAAACGACCACCTTTCAATTTTCCTGTCACTCCTATCACTCCTCTCCACGTCTCAACGCATTGATAACAAGTCGTTTATGCAAAATGTTAAAAGTGACAGCAACTAAAAACCAAAACTATGTTAGGAGTTTAGAGTAACGATAAGCCATGTAATATCAAAAACTGTGTCCGAGAAAATATTTGCTTCTTCTCATGTTTATAAGTGTTCTTTATATTGAAACAAAGAGAACAAAAAGACTGAACCCCTCTATAGGGATTCAGCCTTAAATTATATCTAACAAATCATATGTATAGGTTGTCTCCGTGCCATTACCGAGCTTCGTATAGACCATATGACCCTCCTTGTCGTAACCTATCCTATCAACAATAACGCTCTCACGGCCCTGTTTATTGCCCGAAAGGCGAACTATTTGCCCTGCCGCATGTAGGTACTACTTAATCGTTACTTTACGACACATGCTTATTTACCTCTTTGTACAAATCACTACTTTGGATTTCGAGTTCTTCTTAATTTTCCCTTTGAATCTGCCCAGAAATATTCCTTGATATACACCTGAGCTCCCATTCCTGAATGGATTACAACATATCTTGTATTGGGACGGAATTTAATTCTCCGAAGATTTTTAGTAATACCATAACTGTTCATTTCCTCCACAGATAATGCAGACGATACGTTTCTAAAGTTTATTGTGTCACAACTCCTAGTGTCAAATTCATTTTTCTTTGTAATGAAGAACAGATGACTTTCGCTAGGATCTAGACAGTCAGACTCTATTTCCATATGTAAAAAAAGTTATGTACTATCAAAAGTTGCCGGCTCTCATCAAGTGAGAAACTATGATTCTCGTTACAAGCTATTAAGAAAGGCAACACCATAAAAATACAAACAGAATATATTTTCTTCATTTCTCTTGTTCTTTATATGCGTTCCACCACTTGTCGATTTGTCTAATCTTCTCTTCTTCTGAACCTTTGCCGATAAATAATCTGTTCAGATTTGCATGAAATTTAGATTTTACAAAATCCCTAAAAGACTCAAATACTTTAGAGCCTTTTTTTCTGCCTCTTGTTCACGAGGGGCTTTATCGTGGCTTTGGGTCGAGACATCTCCCCAAAGGGTCTTCAACAGGTATAGGCCTTCACTCCCATCCCTTTTTATCTGTTTTATGTGACCAACTTCATGTGAAAACTCTCTAAACCACCAGTCGTAATATTGCTCTTTACTAATATTTCCTTCATTGAAATATTCAGGTGACACAAGCATGCGAGTGTTTTCAGGGCTATCACCCAGTGTTATACTATTACTTTCTTTTTGAAGGTTAAATTCTTCTAACCTAACATTCTTTATATAATTTTTCAGGGACTCCAGAAACCAAAAGAAAGTAGATGAGTTGCCGATTTTGTAAATTTATAGTACACATATTGTGTAGGGACGTTCATTGTTGCACCTGTGATGCTTGGAGCTGTTCTTACAATGCTCCTTTCATAGTGAATTGTGACAATGCCTTTTGGGTAAAGTCCTTTTTCATCTATATAATTCATTGGAGAAGATTTACAATAAGAATAAGGGCTGATTGAAACGTATTTCTCCGCCAAAGGATCCACCCCATACCACAAACTCGTCTTCGGGTTCATATACCTCGCCCCGTAATAATACAGTCCAGTTTCCTCATCGAACTGTTTGCCATTGAACTTATACGGCAGGTCTTCAGAGCTGCTGTGTTCGTCAACTAATAACTCTCCGTATGGCAGGTAAGCATCATACTGGGTAATGTTAGCGTGGTCATCTGTTATGTAAGATGTTGAACCCAAGTGGTCACTGTGATAGAAGAAGGTTTCTTCCTTTGTAGTGTCATTAGGAATATAACCATAACCAGCCTGTGGATCATCAGGGTTGCTCGGGTCGTTCCAGCTTACAGGTGGGCCGGGGTTGGTATTCGGTGTGGTGTTGGGGCGTGGAGTCTGAATCCAACCCTGTGGCACATCGTGGTTGCCGAGTGTGTCAATGATAGACTTATATCCTCGTTTTGTATTCTCGGGGGCACCATACGCGCCCTTCATTGTAGGTACACCAGGTGCAACACCCAGCTGTTTACCATAACCCTCATGCAGAATCTCGTTCTCGTAAGAAACATTTATAATAGATAATCTCAAATTTTATTTGTATGGCGTTTAAGCATGTTTGATGCTTTGCCTCTTGATCATTCTTCCTTTGTAATCTACATAAATATGAATTGTATCAGGCGGAATCCTACTAGAAGTGATACTTATTATGTCATAATTTTTTTATTTGGTTTCAAAAATAATCTTATGTGTACGAACTGTATCACCTTCTAACAGACATCCACTTAACACGAAATAGTCATCTGAAATATCTTTAATGTTTATATAATAAGCACCTTGTTTTTGTTTCTTTTTCTTTCTATTGAATAACACTCATCACCATCCTGACTATAAATTAGAATGTTTTCTATTTGATCATGGGTAACTGAGTAAACATACTGCCTCTGCTCACTAAGGTCTATTTTTATTAACTTGATCTTTACAAGCATATATAATACAAAGCGCAAGAAGACTTATTATTTTTAATAAATCTACATTTCCTTATTTTTATGTACCATATAAATATTTTTTTACTATTTTTTTAATTGGGGATAAATTCTTTAACAAAAGAGCTGTCCAAATCTTTTAGTATCCATTTTAACCCTAATATATTCCATTTTATGCTTTTTTTCTCGAAATTATCAAATAGCAGTTCACATGAATCCAAGGAATTGATAACTCCGATTGTTATACGATTATCTATATCTCTTAGATATAATGTATCATTTATTATTTTTATATCTAAAAATACATAAGCGTATCTATTTTATTATCAACTATTGCTGTTGAGTCCTTATAGAATGTTAGTTGATTATAACATAAGGCACCACTCTCATCTTCTAAATGCCAACATCCCACTATTTGGTTAGAATCAATATAAGATTTAACACGATTACTGCAAGAATAAGCCAAGAAAAATATCCATAATAACAATGCCATCAAAAATTTAAGTGGCGTGACCGAGATATGCTTTCCCATCCTTAAAATGTAATTTATTAATTTTTAAATTGTCAATATCTTCTTGTGTAACTTTTCTCTTTGCTGGATTCAGAGTTCCTCCGTTACGTGAATCAGGTTTTGCTTTCGGATTATACTGGTATTTAGGATCTACAAGAGTATTTCTTGGAGCCATTATTCCAGGTTGCCCTTTCTTTCGAAGATCCCTATCAGGATGTTTCAACCCTAATCCATGACCAAATTCATGCGCTTCCGTTGTTGTACCAGAGCCTTGAATATTATTATACTGAAATTCACCTCGGTTTCCTCCTATGTCGAAATTAGAAATACCTGGAATACTACCTTTGGTAGCATACTTAACAACTTCTATGTAATTTATTTCAGGATCAGTATTCATTGCCATTTCCAATTTAAGTCCAGCTCGCTTAATCCTAACCAGCCAATTACATCACGATATTCTCCCTTAATTTTAAATATTACATTATAAGTGGAATTACCTAATTTTACTGTACCATGAGTCTCATTCCAACCATTCTGAATATCTGCAGCTGTCTGTGTTGCAATTTTCTCCATAAAAAACAAGAGTGGCACTTACTACTATTGTTTTAGAATGAGCATTTACAGTAACTTTTGCGGATTGCCCGTTAGGATCTATTAGAGTAATAGGATTAGAAAATGTATAGGTAAAATGTGAACATCCTGGAACTTTTTCGATTTCAGGATCCACTCCATACCACAGACTCGTCACGGGATTCATGTATCTTGCGCCATAGTAGTACAGGCCAGTCTCATCATCGAACTGTTTACCATTGAACTTATATGGTAGCTCTTCACTACTGCTGTGCTCGTCAACCAACAGCTCACCGTACGGTAGGTAAGCATCATACCTATGGGAGAAGATGTACTTGATGACTGGATAAGGCAGGCTGAATAAAGCAAGATAGCCCAACTACAGAAAATGGCTGTTACCGTAAAAAATATAAGAAAGGAATCCTTGCTTGGTACGATTGCCATCTATCAACAGGAAAAGTCGAAGGCATCAATAACAAGATTAAAGTAATGAAACGAAATGCCTATGGATTCAGGGATGAGAGGTACTTTACACTAAGACTCTATGCACTACATGACTGCCGTATCACTCGAAATGTCGGATGAACCAGTTATAAGACTTAGCAGTTGTCGTTGAGTCCACCTTCTGTACCTTCGTCAGCGGTTCACTCATCCGTCCGAACGACATCACCATATCATACGATGAAGTATAAAAGAATCATCCCTCTTATGAGTATTTCTATTCTTTATATCTTAAAATACTTCCTATAAGTAAAATGAAAAAGCTTAAAATCCATATGTAGTATCCAATCTGCAATGAAACAATATCACTATGTTTTCCTGCTTCATTAATAACAATATAGGGGCATCCGTGGAATAAGCATCCTAAAATGAGACTGCCTGTTAATAATATTATACCGAAACTTTTACTCTTTATAAATAAAGATATCAAGAAAAGAATATTCGCATACCATGATATATAATAAACAGTTAGTTCGCTATTTATAAATACACCAGCCCATCCAAAAAATAAAGCCGTATATCCCATGTAATCAAAGGAACTATCTCTTACAGAAAAGCATGGTAGAAAGCAGCTAATTATAAAGGTAATTAGACCTATAAAAGTAATAACTCTCATGTTCATTTATACCCCTCTCTATTTAAAAATTTTTTTATAACAACTTTCATTGTATGCTTATCAAAGGCATTACCATCTTCATCCCTTGAAGGTAAATATATTTTTTTATCTATTTTCTCGGCGTATCTATTTATAGTTTCATCAAGAAATTCTCCTCTAACAACCATGGCTGTTACTCCCAACCTCTTATAACCAGTGTAATTTGCTATTGATAACCCATACTCTTTTAAATTTACAGCTGCAGGATTAAATAATATGGCATTACGATTTGTTGCCACTGCATTAGCTGCAGCTTCTGCTCCACCTTTCGAATGCCCAACAAAGGTTATTTCGCCGTTCTTAAACTTCCTCACCACGTCTCTTGCAACTTTAAGAGAAAGATGCATATCTATAGAATATCCAAATGGCTGCTTTAAATCTTCGATTATACTCTGACGTCCTTTAGAACTATTTTCAAAATATGTACCTGCGTTTGCAAGGACATATTCAATCTTTCCATTAGTTCTTTTTGTATATAATCCAGCCTTAAAACTATCAGAATATTTACTTGTATAAACATACTTCAAAGTCTACCCATCAACAATATCTCCGGCTTTTCCATCATATATATGGTTCGCAAGCTTTGCTGCTTCCTTCTTTGTGGGATATTTTCCTTTATAATCAATAAAAACAGTCGGATTCCCGTAGCAATAAGAATATCCAAAGTATACAGGGAACTTCTCCGCTAACGGATCCACCCCATACCAAATACTTGACACAGGGTTCATATACCTTGCACCATAATAGTACAAGCCTGTTTCCTCATCAAACTGTTTGCCATTAAACTTGTACGGTAAGTCTTCGGAGCAACTGTGCTCATCAACTAAGAGTTTAGAGCGTCAGATTAGTGTGTGTGGTGAGATTAAGCCATAGATTGAAGGAAGAAACGAGAGACATCAGTCCCTACTGTGACTCTCCATCACAGCACAAAGAGACCTGGTCCTCCTACACCAGTCCT
>BNJU01004977.1_pt1 | contig 13362 bp, 16 predicted proteins | sample 8539281 | NCBI WGS metagenome assembly BNJU01 (sample SAMD00202456, study PRJDB9452) | human saliva metagenome | isolation source: human saliva | place: Japan
TTTCATCCTTATGTTTTCTTCATGAGTTTAGAACACCTCATATTTATTGTATTCGCTTACATAAAGTGTTATAATATAATTATAAGAAAGAAGGTGTTTTATGATATATACACTTAAATTGGTGTTGTTTATTATCTTTCTTGTAATAAGCTTGTTACCTGATAAGATTTTTGGGAAAAATAAAAATTTGGAAAATAGTTCTTGCAATATTGATGGCGGCGACAGCATTATCATTTATGTACTAAGTTATTTTTAGAATGTAGGGTTTTATTTTTGGATTTTATTTATCATTTTGACCTGCCTCTATATTTAGTAACCATGAAAAGTTGGTTTTTACTGTCTTTCGGCTTCGAAATCTACTTAAAATCACCTCAAATTCCTTGTATTCGCTTACATAAAAGTATTATAATATGATTATAGGAAAGAAGGTGTTCTTATGTGGAAAAATATTTTTCAAAAATATAAATGGACTGGATTTATTTTGGATTCTATTTGTTATTTTAACATGCCCTTGACGGTAATAATACTCTTTTTCCGCTTACTCATCAAGAAATCTCTTATCATGGGTGCTTATTGGGAATTACACTGCATTATATCACTTACTATTTATTGATAAGTTTGTTATCTCGAATCGAAAATAAAGATTAGAACTTAGAATTGGTAAATTTTCTAAATTTTTCGGATAGATAGTTTAAAAATTGAAATTTAAAGCCGCAGATCTTTTTGAAATGCGGTTTTTGTGTATCAATTATAGTGCTTTCCCAACCAGAATCTCAGCCTCAATGGTAATCTCTGTCAGTTGGCTCCAGTCAATCTTAGTCTGGTCAACGTGAAAGAGGAGGGGGGGTCATGCTGAGTAAAGCTTGTCTTTGCTCTGCGGTGATGGACTTGGTCAGGGAAGCTATCTGACTAGCTTGGATGCTGAAATATTCTTGGAAATGTTCCTTGATATCTTGGTTGGAATAGTCCTTCTTTGTCAGCTGCTCCTGTACGGTTTGGCGGATTTCCTTGAGGTGGTTTTCAGTCGGGATGACCTTGATCAGGATGCCGTCTTTGGATAAAACGCGACGAAATTCACCATAGTTGGCAGGCGAAAAGATATCAAGCAGAATATCCATACAGGCGTCTTTTATAGGAAGACGAGCCAGGTCGCCAACAAACCAATTGACTGCCCAGTTGGGTTCACTCTTGGCAGCGATTTGGACCGAATCTTTTGAAATATCAAAGGCATAGAAGGTCTTGTCGGGGTGTACTTCTTGGAGTTTGCGAGAGTAAAAACCTTCGCCACAACCGATATCTAAAATTGTTTTGGCATTTTTTGAGTTTGAAAGTAAATCAGAGACGGCCTCTAGAATAGCTTGATAAAAGCCGGCTTCTAGGATTTGCTGGCGATTTTGGAAGTTTTCCTTGTCGTAGTTGGCAGATTGCTTGATTTGAGGTGCCAGATTGACATAGCCAAATTTAGCCAAGTCAAAAGAATGGCGATTGTTGCATTTGAGACTGCTCTCTAGCAGAGTCAGATTTTCTTGACAGATAGGACAGGCAAAGGCAGTCGCAGAAGCAAAACGCTGGAGTCTAGGTTTGAGATTTGTATTCATAGTTTAAGTGTATCAAAAGAGGCAAATGAAAGCAACTTTAGGAATAAGTAGATGGGAGATTCAGTAGAAATAAAACTAATACTCTTCGAAAATCAAATTCAAACCACGTCAACGTCGCCTTGCCGTACTCAAGTACAGCCTGCGGCTAGTTTCCTAGTTTGCTCTTTGATTTTCATTGAGTATAATTCTCCAATTTATAGAATGAAATTGCTTTTTATATCTAAATTGCTATATAATAATGATAAGGAGGAAATAAGTATGTTAAAAGAAGTATTAACCGTTGCAAAAGTTGCGAAAAATCATCACTCTTTTTTGGGTGGTGTCGCATTTTGGTACCCTTGGCTTGAAAATCTTGTGCAAGTAAGGAAGCTAAAAAGGTTATTCTAAAAGCTTTGGCTAAAAGCTTTACAAGTTGAAAGACGAGCTAGATGCATCTGTTTCTGTTGTGAAGCAACATGGAGACGATGTCTTGCAAGATGCCAAATATTTGTACGAGCAAGAGAAAAAAGAAGAGCAATTAGATAGCCTTATAGGGGAATAATATGTCTTTTAAAGTGCTACATAGAGGATACCAACATATCCGACTATCATCTTCTTTTTCACTCACCTTGGATATTCAAGACTATCTTCGTTCCTTGGCGAGAGATGAAAAGGGGATTGAGTCCATCCAGTTTTCATGGATCAATCAGCACTTTACTCTACGTATAAAGAAGGCTTTTCTGTATTAGATAATGCAGAAGCCTTTTTAGAATTGATAAAGGGAAAGTTTCTGAGTTGATGACTCTTCCCATTCGTAGAGAAGAGGTAGCTTATTCTATTGTTTCAGGTGCGGCAGTTGAGCGTGATACTTTTTCGTAGTTTGGTGCCGTATCCTATTCGCTATATATGGACTTGTTATCAGGCTTTTGGCTATATTAGAGAAGCCTATCAAACACTAGCGCGTAAGGAACTAACGATGGAGGTTTTGGACTGTTCGGCGATTTTATTATCTTTGTTTATGAACCAATCCAAGACGGCAAGTAATATCATATTTCTATGCTTGATTTGAGAATCATTTTGAGATCAGTGGTCATGAGCTGCAACAGATTTAGAACAAAGCCTTCTTGCAAAGAAGCGATGTATTCCTAGTACAGGGCGATACAGTTGTTAGTATCAAGAGTTCCGATGTTCAAATAGGAGATGTCTTGGTCCTATCTCAAGGAAATGAAATTCTGTTTGATGGACAAGTAGTTTCAGGTTTAGGTATGGTCAACGAAAGTTCCTTGACAGGAGAGAGTTTTCCAGTTGAAAAAAGAGAGTCTGATTTGGTTTGTGCAAATACAGTATTAGAAACTGGAGAGTTACGCATTCGATGTAACCGATAATCAAGATGAACAGCCGTATTTTACAGCTGATTGAGTTGATGAAGAAATCTGAAGAAAACAAGAAAACGAAGCAACGCTATTTTCATCAAAATGGCAGACTAAAGGTCGTCAAATATAATTTCTTGGGGGCTGGGCTGACTTACCTATTGACAGGTTCTTTTTCTAAAGGCTATTTCTTTCCTATTGGTCGATTTCTCCTGCGCTTTGAAAATCTCTACTCCTGAAGCTTATTTGACAGCTATCAAGGAGGTTGAACCGTGAAATAGGTGATTAAGGATGGAGATGTTCTGGAGAAATACCTGGAAGTTGATACTTTCTTGTTTTGATAAGACAGGAACAATCACAACTAGTTATCCTATAGTTGAGAAAGGTGTTACCTTTTGGGGACTATAGTGAGGAAGATATTCTCAGAATCAGTGCCTGTCTTGAGAACACATTTATCATCCTATTAGCTAATGCCATCGTCAAAGCAAGCTGAGATAGAGGGATTGAACATGAGAAATGCATGGAGAACTCCAATATATCGCAAGCAAGGGGATTAAATCTCATATAGATGGCCAACCAGTTCTTATTGGGAATTATGTTTTGATGCAGGATGAGCAGATTCATATCAGTTCAGAACAAAATGCTTTAATTGAAGAGTACAAGAGTCGCTATAATCTCTTATTCTTGGCTTATCAGAATGAATTGATTGGAATGTTCTGCATTCATACTCCTTTGAGAAAAGAAGCAAAAGCAGCCTTGGAGAAACTTAAGGCACAAGGGAAAAAATTGATTCTGGCAACAGGGGATACCTTGGTTAGAACAGAGGAATTAGTCAAAGATTTGCCATTTGATCAGGTCTATACAGACTTGAAACCTGATGGGAAATTTGAGTTAGTAGAGGAACTGCAGAAAGCAGGTCACACTATTTTGATGGTTGGGGATGGGTTGAATGACTCAGCTGCTCTAACCCTATCAGATATCGGTGTGGTGATGAATGAGAGTGCAGATATTTCTAAGCAGATGAGTGATATCTTATTGTTAGATAATCGCTTGGATTTCTTCCAAGAGTTGGATTGGCTATCATCATCTTTGCAAACACTCATCAAGAAGAATATTCAAGATACCGTTGTCGTAAATAGTAGTTTGATTGGCTTTGGCTTGTTTAATTGGCTCAGTCCTTCAAACCTCTCTATCCTACATAATTTAACAACCTTGCGCATAGTCCTGCGTAGCCTGTCTATTAAAAATAGATAGATGAGAGTTATTAACAGCAAAAAGGAGTTACCTTTATCGAGGTTAACTCCTTTGTTTATAGGTAAATGTTGAACAATTTAGTAAGTCAATACAAAATATTTTTTCTTCCCACGGCGGATAACGGTCAGTTCGTTCTCTAACTTATCTGCGTCACTTAAGACATAGTCAAGGTCTTGGATGCGGTCACCGTTGACGTAGATAGCTCCGTTTTGGACGTCTTCACGGGCTTGGCGTTTTGAGTTAACCACACCAGATGAGACGAGCAGTTCCACGATATTGTGATTTTCATCTGCTTGAACTTGGTAGTTTGGCACTCCACGAAGTCCTTGTTTAAGCTCTTTAACAGAAAGGTTTTTGATGTTTCCTGCAAAGAGTTGCTCAGTGATGTTGAGGGCTTCTTTGTAGGCTTTTTCGCCGTGAACAAGTGTGACGACTTCACGAGCCAAGACTTTTACGAGCCAAGCGTTCGTGTGGCGCTGCTGAGGTGTTTACAGATGTCTTCAATCTCATCAAGTGACAAGAAAGTAAAGATCTTCAAGAAGCGAACAGCGTCTGCGTCCATCACGTTCATCCAGAATTGGTACATTTCATATGGGGAAGTCTTTTCAGGATTGAGCCAGACTGCGTTTCCTTCTGATTTACCAAATTTCTTACCAGTTGCATCTGTGATCAATGGAACAGTGATAACGTGACCAGTTTTATCAGCCTTACGACGAAGCAATTCAGTACCAGCTGTCATATTTCCCCACTGGTCAGAACCACCGATTTGTAGCGTTACGTTGTGGTCTTGGTTAAGGACGAAGAAGTCGTAACCTTGCATGATTTGGTAAGCAAACTCAGTGTAAGAAATTCCTGTTTCAATCCGTTTTTTCACAGACTCCTTGCTCATCATGGAGTTGACAGTGAAGTATTTTCCGATATCACGGAGGAAGTCAATGAAGCTGATGCTGCCAAACCAGTCGTAGTTGTTGACCATGACAGCCTTGTTTTCACCATTTTCAAAGTCAAGAAAACGAGAAAGTTGTCCTTGGATAGACTTGACCCAGCCATCTACTGTGTCTTTTGTTTGGAGACTACGTTCAGCATCTTTGAAGGACGGATCTCCGATGAGACCTGTAGCACCGCCAACGAGCGCATAAGGTTTGTGACCTGCTAGTTGCAAGCGACGACTTGTCAAGATTGCGACAAGGTGGCCTAGGTGAAGGCTGTCAGCAGTTGGATCGTAGCCAGTATAATAAGAAACTTGACCTTCTTCTAGGGCTTTACGCAAAGCTTCTTCATCAGTCGTTTGAAAAATCAAACCACGCTCTTTTAGCTCATCAAAAATGTGCATGTGTCTTTTCTCCTTTTTAAAATATTGTTTCTACCTATTGTATCACAAACTTGGGCAATAGCCTAGCAGAATAGGGAAGAAAGTGGCTATTTTATTGAAAGTTTACCTTTTATGGTATAATAGAAAGAGCGAGGATATTCATGAAAGAAAGAATCAGTGAATTAAAAACAAAAATGTTGAACATTTTTCAACAAGGTACCCTGAGAAAAAAACAAGAGGGTAAGAAACATAAAAAGTCTAGTTCAGTAAATCAGCCGATTGGAGTCGGATCTATTTTTGCGAAAATTTTGAGAGGTATTAAAGTGACCTTTAATACTCTTTTTATCCTAGGTTTTATCGGTGGGCTTTTTGGAGCTGGTGTAGCTATTGGTTATGGAGTTGCTTTGTTTGACAAGGCTAAGGTCCCTCAAGCAGAGGAGTTGTTGAAGCAAGTTAAGAATATTGCTTCCATATCAGAAATCACTTATTCTGACGGTAGTACAATCGCCTCGATTGAGGGGGATTTGCTACGTACTTCTGTCGGCTCAGATGCTATCTCTGATAACTTGAAGAGGGCTATCATTGCGACAGAGGATGAACATTTTAACGAACACCATGGAGTTGTACCTAAGGCTGTTATTCGTGCGACTCTGGGAACATTTGTTGGTCTGGGGTCGTCCAGTGGAGGTTCGACCTTAACGCAGCAGGTCATCAAACAGCAGGTTGTTGGAGACGCTCCGACATTGGCTCGTAAGGCAACAGAGATTGTCGATGCACTTGCTTTAGAAAGAGTGATGGGGAAAGATGAGATTCTAACAGCCTATCTCAATATCGCTCCTTTTGGTAGAAATAATAAAGGGCAAAACATTGCAGGTGCCCAGCAAGCAGCAGAAGGAATTTTCGGTGTAGAAGCAAGTAAATTGAGCGTACCACAAGCTGCGTTTATCGCAGGTTTGCCCCAGAGTCCTATTAGTTATTCTCCTTATGAATCTGACGGAAGTATGAAAAGTGATGAGGATATGGCTTTGGGAATCAAGCGTGCTAAGGACGTGCTGTACAATATGTATCGCACAGGTGCATTAAGCCAGGAAGATTACCAACAGTATAAGGATTATGATTTTAAAAAAGATTTCCTACCATCGGGTAGTGTGAGTACTGCTTCTCGCGGATATCTTTACTTTGCGACTCTAGCTGAAGCTGTAGATAGGATGTATGACTATTTGATTCAGCAAGATAATGTTTCTAGTCAAGAATTGAAATGAATCTATTCAGAAAGCTTATCGTGATTTAGCAACTAAAGAAATTGAAAATGGCGGGTATAAAGTTACCACAACTATCAATAAAAATATCCACACAGCTATGCAGAATGCTGTTGCTAGTTATGGCCGACTAGTGGATGACTCGACAGGACAGCCTGAAGTGGGGAATGTTTTGATGGATAACAAAACTGGAGCTATCCTTGGGTTTGTTGGTGGTCGAAATTATCAAGAAAATCAGAATAATCACGCCATCGATACCAAACGATCCCCTGCTTCCACAACCAAACCTCTCTTGGCCTATGGTATCGCTATTGATCAGGGACTAATGGGGAGTGCAAGCATCTTGTCGAACTATCCGACAAGTTTCTCTAACGGGAATCCGATTATGTATGTCAATAGCCCTGGTACGGCTATGATGACTCTTGGAGAAGCTCTTAATTATTCATGGAATATACCGGCCTATTGGACCTACCGCACGCTTCGAGAGAAGGGTGTTGATGTGAAAGGCTACATGGAAAAAATGGGTTATGAAATTCCAGAATATGGTATTGAAAGTTTACCTATGGGTGGAGGAATTGAGGTCACAGTTGCCCAGCATACCAACGGTTATCAGACCATAGCTAACAATGGTGTTTATCAACAGAAACACATGATTGCTAAGATAGAGTCTCCTGATGGCCGAGTGATTTATGAATATAAATCTCAACCTGTTCAGGTTTATTCTAAGGTAACAGCGACTATTATGCAGAGTTTACTCCGTGATGTCATTTCATCTCGCATTACTTCTAGTTTCCAGTCAGATTTATCGTCTATTAATCCTAGTCTAGCAAGTGCAGATTGGATTGGAAAAACGGGTACAACGAATGAAGACGAGAACATGTGGCTCATGCTTTCGACACCTAGATTGACTCTAGGAGGTTGGTTAGGTCATGATGATAATCGACCACTTGCTAAAGGTGCAGGTCACTACCGAAATGCGAATTATATGGCTCATTTGGTCAATGCTATTCAACAAGCTGAACCAGGTATTTGGGGAAATGAACGCTTTAATCTTGATTCTAGTGTCACAAAATCACAGGTGCTAAAATCAACAGGACAAAAGCCGGGCAAGGTCTCAATCAATGGAAAGGAAGTTGATATTTCAGGGTCTACAGTAACAAGTTACTGGGCTACAAAAAGAAGGAGCACCGGTCACTACTTACAGATTTGCGATTGGGGGTAGCGATGCAGACTATCAGAATGCTTGGAAGAGTATTCTAGGAAATCTCCCTAGTTTGACATTACCAAATGTAAATAATAACTCTGGAACAAGATCATCAACAGGAACTTCTAGGTCTAATCGATAATATAGAGTAGTAGCAAGGATAAAAATGTTCTATCTTTGCTACTTTTTCTTTTCATTTTTCATGTTAAAATAAATATATGAATCAATATCAGAAAAAAAGATTGTTAAGGGGACAATCTATTCACTATTATCAGGTTTAATCTGGGGGATTTGCGGGATTTTAGGAGAGTATTTCTTTACTCATTATAAAGTATCTTCGGGCTGGATTACTTCTATGCGTTTACTGGTAGCCGGAAGTCTTGTTTTGATCCTATCAGCCTTTCAGTTACGTAGGAAGTTAGTCGATATTTGGCGAGATAAGAAAAATTACCTGCCCTTTTTAGCCTATGCTATTTTGGGGATTTTTTCAGTTCAGTATTTTTTCTATCTCTGCGTAGAATACTCAAATGCAGCGACAGCGACTATTTTACAATTCATCAGTCCAGTCTTTATCCTCTTCTACAATAGCTTGGTTTATCAAAAACGAGCGTCAAAAAGCTCTATTTTTTATGTTTTGATTGCCATGCTGGGTGTGTTTTTAATGGCTACTAGAGGAGATTTATCGCAGCTGTCTATGACGCCCTTAGCTTTGATAACGGGCTTGCTCAGTGCAGTTGGAGTCATGTTTAATGTTATCTTGCCACAATCTTTTGCCAAGCGATATGGCTTTATACCGACAGTTGGTTGGGGGATGATTATAGCGGGACTATTTAGTAACCTACTCCATCCAGTCTATCGTATTACTTTTCAGTTAGATATTGTGAGCGTGTTGATTTGTTTAACGATAGCTGTATTCGGGACTGCATTTGCTTTCTTTATTTCGATGAAGGCGGTATCCCTTGTATCTCCTTTGGTTGTATCAGTGGTGAGTGCTAGTGAGCCCCTTTCTTCAGCTTTACTGAGCGTTCTCTTTCTTGGTCTAGTTATGGATGGATTTCTAGCTTTGTCTATGGTGTTGATTATTGTTCCTATGATTTTCTTATCTGTAGAAGAAGCTAAGGAAAGACATTAAAGAGGGTTATTTTAATAGTTGAGGCTTCAAATTTGAGGCCTTTTTTGGTAGAATAGGTATCATTAAAATGAACTAGGAGGCGCCTATGACTGCTACAAAAATGAACGCTCAAGAAATTATCCAATTTATCGCCAATGCCGAAAAGAAAACCAGTGTTAAAGTAACCTTTGAGGGACAACTCGCAACTGCTGTACCAAGCTCTGTTGTTAAATTAGGGAATGTCCTATTTGGAGACTGGAAAGATGTGGCTCCGCTTCTTGATGACTTGGTAGAAAATCAAGACTATGTTGTTGAGCAAGACGCTCGTAATTCTGCAGTTCCCTTACTAGACAAACGTGATATTAACGCTCGTATCGAGCCAGGTGCTATTATTCGTGACCAGGTTGAAATTGGTGACAATGCTGTTATCATGATGGGGGCTGTTATCAATATCGGTGCTGAAATTGGTGCAGGAACTATGATTGACATGGGTGCTATCCTTGGTGGCCGTGCTATCGTTGGGAAAAACAGCCACGTTGGTGCAGGTGCAGTTTTGGCAGGTGTGATTGAGCCAGCTAGCGCAGAACCAGTCCGTGTTGGAGACAATGTTCTCATCGGTGCCAATGCAGTAGTTATCGAAGGAGTCCAAATCGGTAGTGGTTCAGTTGTCGCTGCAGGAGCTATTGTTACCCAAGATGTCCCAGAAAACGTGGTGGTAGCAGGTGTTCCAGCTCGTATTATCAAAGAGATTGATGCCCAAACCCAACAAAAAACAGCGCTAGAGGATGCGCTTCGTACCTTGTAATTGTAAAAGTAATAAAGAGGCGGAACCCTTTTCCAGCCTCTTTCTGCTATATAGGAGGAAAGATAGATGTTAGATTTGATTCAGACTAGACGAGATTTACACCAGATTCCAGAGATTGGCTTGGAGGAGTTCAAGACTCAGGCTTATCTGCTGGATGTGATTGAGAAATTGACTGCGGGCAAGAATTTTGTTCAAGTTCGTACTTGGCGAACAGGGATTTTGGTCTATTTACAGGGAAGTCAGCCAGAGCGTACCATTGGTTGGCGGACAGATATTGATGGCCTGCCTATTGTCGAACAAACAGGCCTGCCCTTCGCTTCTCTGCATCAAGATCGTATGCATGCTTGTGGCCATGATTTCCACATGACTATTGCTTTAGGCTGTCTTGAGCGAGCCCTTGAGGAGCAACCAAAGAACAATCTGCTCTTTCTGTTTCAACCTGCTGAAGAAAATGAAGCTGGTGGCATGCTCATGTATGAGGATGGCGCTTTTGGAGACTGGTTGCCAGACCAGTTTTATGGGCTTCATGTTCGGCCAGATTTGAAGGTTGGACAGATTGCGACCAATACTCATACACTCTTTGCAGGTACTTGCGAGGTGAAGATCCGTTTCAAAGGCAAAGGAGGACATGCAGCCTTTCCACATGAAGCTAATGACGCCTTGGTGGCGGCTAGTTACTTTGTGACCCAGGTGCAGTCAGTTGTCAGCCGTAATGTCAACCCAATCGAGGGAGCAGTGGTGACCTTTGGTCTTTTCCAAGCCGGAACAACCAACAATGTCATCACAGACACAGCCTTTTTACATGGAACTATTCGGGCCTTGACTCAGGACATGAGTCTCTTGGTACAAAAGCGGGTCAAAACAGTTGCAGAAGGAGTTGCAGCTGCCTTCGATATGGAAGTCGAAGTGGAACTCAAACAAGGTGGTTACCTGCCTGTTGAGAACCATCCAGCCTTGGCGCGTGAACTGATGGACTTCTTTGAAGAAAAAGACGGAATCGAGTTGATTGATATCGAACCTGCTATGACAGGTGAAGACTTTGGTTACCTCCTTTCAAAAGTTGATGGCGTTATGTTCTGGCTAGGTATTGATAGTCCCTACGCCCTTCATCACCCTCAGATGAGTCCTAAGGAAGAAGCATTAGCTATTGGGGTGGATGCGGTCTCTAGTTTCCTCAAAAAGAAGGCAGCAGAGTAGAGGGGTTGTCTATGAAATCGGAATTACGTAAGCAAGTCTTACAAGAAATGAAGGCTTTACCTCGAGAGCAAAAACAATTTATAGACCAAGCTTTAACTGAGCGACTTTTACACCATCCCTTCTACCAAGAAGCTAAGGTCATCGCAAGCTACCTCTCTTTTCCTCATGAGTTTCAAACGCAGGAACTGATTGAGCAGGCGCTGAAGGACGGCAAGAAGGTTTTGATACCCAAAACTTATCCCAAGGGGCGCATGGACTTTGTGGTCTATGATCCGCAACAGTTGGTAAAAACTTCCTTTGGCTTACTGGAACCACAGGGAGATTTGGAAGTGGTGGATGCCTCTCAGATTGATTTGATTCATGTTCCTGGTCTGGCTTTTACGACGAAAGGATATCGGATAGGATACGGTGGAGGCTATTATGACCGTTATCTGGAACATTTTTCTGGTCATACTTTGAGTACGATATATCCTTGTCAAATTCAGGACTTTATCCCTGAAAAGCATGATATTCCTGTTCAGGAGGTATTAATTGATGAAGGAAATCTTTGATAGACGTTATCCTGTGACGAGTTTCTTCCTTTTTGTGACGGCCTTGGTGTTTCTACTAATGTTGGTGACTGCAGGCGGAAACTTTGATAGGGCAGATACCTTATTTCGATTTGGAGCCATGTATGGACCAGCTATTCGCCTCTTTCCTGAGCAGATTTGGCGTCTCTTTTCTGCCATTTTTGTTCATATTGGGTGGGAACATTTCATTGTCAATATGCTTTCGCTTTATTATCTTGGTAGGCAAGTAGAGGAAATTTTTGGATCCAAGAAGTTTTTCTTTCTCTATCTTTTATCAGGAATGATGGGCAATCTCTTTGTTTTTGTATTTAGTCCAAAATCCTTAGCAGCAGGCGCCTCTACCTCTCTTTATGGGCTATTTGCCGCGATTATCATTCTTCGCTATGCAACGCGTAATCCTTATATCCAGCAGTTGGGCCAATCCTATCTGACACTTTTTGTGGTTAACATTATTGGAAGTGTTCTGATTCCAGGAATCAGTCTAGCAGGTCATATCGGAGGTGCAGTTGGTGGCGCATTTCTAGCAGTTATCTTTCCAGTTAGAGGAGAAAGACGGATGTATAGCGCTAGTCAGAGACTGGTAGCGTTAGTGTTGTTCGTAGGGCTCGCAGTCTTACTTATTTACAAGGGAATGGGATTTGACGACTAATATGTAAACTTGAATAAGAAAAAAGCTACTTAAAAAATGAGTAGCTTTTAATGTGTTTTGGAACCATTCGAAACAACACAGCAAGTTAAAATAAGGCTTTGTGTGTAGATGATTTGAGAAAGTGAGCGCCCATTCTATCGCGAAGAAGTCATTTGTAAATAAGTTTTTTTGCAGAAAATTGAGAATGGTGTGCTTTTTTATTTCTTTTGTATCGTAAGTTTCTAGAATATAGTGTTGTATCAGTCTTATTATATATTTTAAAAATAGAAAATGTTATAATATTAGAAATTGATTGAAGAATTATTAGAATAAAAGAGGTATAAAGTTGGAAAATTGTGTTTACATTATTTCAGGCCCCCCAGGCGTTGGGAAAAGTACTGTTAGTAAAGAGTTAGCTTATTCTTTTGATAAGAGTGCAGTTATAGAGGGGGGATTTGATTTACTTAATGATTAAAGGTGGCATAGTGGCTCCCTGGGAAGATGAGGGCTATTACATGGATTTGTTTTGGGACAATATCATCAGCTTGGCCAATAATTTTATAACTCGAGGCATCTCTGTCGTAATAGAGTATGTCATTTTTGAATACCAACTGAAGAAAATTGCTTCTTTCTTAAAAGAAAAACAAATTGGTCTAAAATATTGTGTCTTAATGGCCGAAGAAAAAACCTTGAAAGATAGGGATGGTTCTCGAAAAGAAATTGAAAGAGTGGGCAACTTATCAATACAAGCAAGAAGTGAGTTTCTAGCTAAAAATAAGGAGAAGGAAAAACATTTTCTGTATACAGATGATTTAGACGTCCTCAAAATAGCAAATATCATTAAAACTTCAAATCGATTTTTGATTGAAAATCTGTAATCCATCATTAAGGACCGAAGTTGAGTTAGTAGATTTAGAGACATATCTCATAAATCTTTAAATTGTATGTAAATTTGTAAAATAATTAAGTCTCCAGAGTCAACTTACTGGAGACTTAATTTATTAACTGAAACTAATTCTATTCCTTCTCAGCCAATTCTTTTTCCCAGTTGGATGATGTAATCTTTCAAGTCATCT
>BNJU01002578.1_pt1 | contig 13247 bp, 11 predicted proteins | sample 8539281 | NCBI WGS metagenome assembly BNJU01 (sample SAMD00202456, study PRJDB9452) | human saliva metagenome | isolation source: human saliva | place: Japan
GAAGCATTGCATTGCCAGCACACGACCATGGACGGCACAAGAGAAAAGGTTGTAGGTATTTCGGAATCATGGAAAGCCGAGGGAATTCGCGACTATGAAGACGAGGCACAAAACCTTATCGCCTCTAAAAAACGTAAAACCGGCGACAATAGAAAAGTATGGCACAAGATCGTTGACTCAGTTGAAAAAACTGAGGTTTGCGAGGTAGCGACATTATCAGATATTAAGAGCGGAGGCGGAGACGCGGGGGACGACGAAGAATTTAGTTGCACAATTACATTCAACAAAATTGCTAAAGAAACACCTCACGTTAAAGGCTAACACGCATGAGGGGCTTATATAGCCCCTCTTTTTTTATGACTAAAAACAGAAAGAGGGTAAAACATGGTAGATATTCAAATTAAACGCTCGGGCTTTCCGGTAATTATCGGCGGACACGAATTTTGGTACGACCTAAGCGTTGAAAAAGTAAAAGAATATACGGAAATCGAACAGCGCGTTAACGAACGTTTACAAGAAATTCAAAAAGAAATTGTCGACAAGGCTATTTTAAACGGCGACAAGGTAAACGTGGACAATTTCGACGGCGCATTAGAGCTTTCAAAAGAAACTTGCAAACTTAACTACGATTTAACGTTTGGTGAGGGTACATTCGATACTCTATATAAAGATTTTCCGGACGTACAAGCATTATTTAACGCATGGTTCGAGGTTCAAGCGTATATCGAGGTTAAGTTAGAACAGATTAGACAAGAAAACGAACAACTAAGCAAAACAAAGCGGACGAATACAGAAAGAAATTAGCCGAGAAATAAAAGGGGCGGGCGTATGAAGATAAACGAACGCCTCATTAATGAGTTTACTTTCAAGGGCAAGAAATACCCTATTAATTTAGCTTTTGACCGCGTGTTAGATATGCAAGATATACAACTAGATGACGGCTTACTAATCGACGACAAAATAGAGTTAATGTTACAAGCGTTAAATATTGATTGTGAGGAAGATTTAAGGGCCGAGGTACTAGAGTACGTGTTATACAACGTTATTACGCCAGAAGAAGACAGCGAGCAAGAATACGACTTACTCGGAAACCCTATGAAAAAGATTGTAGAGGAACACGAACGGACAATAGATTTTATCCAAGACGCAAGCCTCATATATAGCGCATTTCGTCAAACATACGGAATAAACCTATTTAACGAATACGGGCGCTTGCATTGGTACGAGTTTATCGCGTTGTTAGAGGGCGTTCCGGAAGACACACTACTATATCAAGTACGGAATATTCGAGCGTGGAAACCTCAAAAAGGCGACAGCGCGGAATACAAGCGGAAAATGAGAAAGCTAAAAGATCAATACAAAATTAAAGGAAAGGGGGGCGAATAATGGCGGACGGACAATTAAAAATTGAGGTAGTCGTTGACGGCGTGGACATTGACAAGGTTAAAAAGAAAATCAAGGAACTAAAAGCCGAGGCGACTAAACAAGCTAAAGGCGACGGGTTAGAGAGCTTTAAAAAAGGCCTAGAAGAAACCGGACAGAAAGCCGAGCAAGCTAAAACCAAGGTTAAAGAGTTCAAAGACGAGGCCGGCAAGAAAGCAAAAAGCGACGGGCTAGAGAACGTTAAACAAGATTTAAACACAACGGGAAACGAGGCGGACAAGGCCAAAGGAAAAGTAAAAGGGTTCAATGACGAGGTAAGAAAACCCGTTAACACGGACGGCCTAAAAGGGCTACCGCAACAATTCAAGAAACCAGCGGACGAGGCGGACAAAGGTAAAAGTAAGGTTAAAGACTTTTTCCTAGCGTTCGGGGCTGTACGTATCGCGGAGAAAGCTATCGGGACGTTAACAAGCGCGCTAGACGGGGCTATTAAACGTTTTGATACGTTAAACAGCTATCCACGCGTATTAAAGTTAATGGGCTTTGATACTAAGCAAGTAGCTAAAAGCACGCAACAACTTTCCGACGGTATCGACGGTTTACCTACATCATTAGACGAGGTAGTATCAACCAGTAAACAGCTAACAACAATCACTAAAGACCTAGGCTATTCAACAAAGTTGACTCTAGCTTTAAACAATGCTTTTCTTGCGAGCGGTTCAAGTAGTGAAGACGCTAGCCGTGGTTTAGTACAGTTTCAACAAATGCTATCTAGCGGAAAGGTAGACATGCAAAGTTGGAAGACGTTACAAGAAACAATGCCAATCGCATTATCTAAGACGGCCGAGGCGTTCGGGTTTACTGGCGCAAGTGCTAAAACACAATTTTACACGGCCCTACGTGAGGGCAAAATCACTTTTAATGATTTCGGCAAAAAGTTAATCGAGTTAAACAAAGGCGCCGGAGGTTTCGCGGAACTAGCAAAAGAAAGCACACGCGGACTAGGTACCTCACTTAAAAACCTATCAAACGCAACCGTTAAGGGTTTAGGTAACATGATACAAGCGTTTGACGACTTTACAAAACAAGTTACTGGAAAGAACATAGACCAGCATATTGACAGCTTGAAACACACGATAAACGGCGCATTTACGGCTATCAACACCGCAATTAAAAGCGCGGGGGCACCAATCGCGTTTATTGTTAACGGCTTCAAGAAACTGTTTGAAATATGCCCGCCTTTAAAAGTCGCTTTAGACGCGGTTATAGTAGCGTTTGTAACTATGTTAGGCTGGGCGGCGTTACAAGCTATTTTAAGCGGTATCGCTACGGGGTTTGTAGCCGTTACAACGGCTTTAGTTGCTATGAAAACCGCTGTATTAGGTTTAATGGGCCCGGTCGGTTGGGTAGCCGTATCAATAACGGCTCTAGGTTCGGCGTTCTTTGCTTTAACTGAATATCTGAAATCAGACGATCTAAACAAGCCGAGGCAGATATTAAGAGCCTAAAAACAGCAACGGACGAACTCACAAAGAGCGTATCAGAAAACAACGATCAGCATAAAAGCAATTTAAAAGAGATTAAGGAAAGCGGAAAAGAAAACGAGAAGCTCGCGCAAGAGGTTATCAGTTTAGCAAACGCGGAAAATCTCTCAGGCGCGCAAAAAATCTTACTCAAAAAGAAAATCGAAAGCCTTAACCAAAGTATCGAGGGTTTAAACCTTAAATACGACAAGAACACCGGCAAGCTATCAATGAATAGAGAGGCTATTATGGCCCGTATTAAAGCCGGAGAGGGCGAAAACAAGCTAGTAGCTATTGAGAAAGAGTTATCAAGCGCATACGCCGACCAACGCGCGGTAGTTGAGCAATTAAAAGCCGTTGAGGAAGAAAAACGCAAAGTCCAAGAAATGAGCGGGCTTACTGATTGGGAAAAACGACAAAAAGTAAAACAGCTTGACGAACAATATAAACAATTACAAGCGACACACAAAGAAACGGAAAGCACTATTAATAGCCTTTCACTAGCGCAAAAACAAGCAGCCGTCGAGGTAGCGGCCGCGGTAGAGGCTGGCGCACAACGTCAAATAGTAACTTACGAAAGTTTAAACGCTAATCAACAAAAGGTAGTAGACGAATTACGTACTAAGTACGACGAACTACACACATCAGCGACGAGCGCTTTCGAGCGTATCAAACAAGACGCGGTAGTATCAGCGGGCGAAATGGCGAACATCATGAGCGAGAATACTAACACCGTTAAAACGTTCGGCGACAATATCAAGACGTTAACGGAACGCGGTTTAGACCAAGGTTTAATCGAGCAATTACGACAAGCGGGGCCAAAGTCAGCGGAACAAGTACGAGCACTTGCGAGCGCCAGCGACGCGGAATTACAAACGTTAAACACGAAATATAAAGAGGGCGGGGAAGCAGCCGTTGAGGCTTTAAAAAACTCTCTTAACATTCCAAGTGATACATTTACCGAGCCTATTAAGAACATGATCACGCAAAGTAAAACAACGCTAAGTTCAGCGGTTGCCGAGGCTGGTTTCGAGGAAATCGGAAAAGGTATGACGGAAACAATCGCAACAAGCATTGAAACGAACGGAGAGGCACCCGTAACCGCAATTAAACAAGTCGCAACGAACATTACGGACGGTTTCGGTAATTCAATGGGGATACAATCGCCGTCCACGGTTATGGCAGAAAAGGGCCAATACGTGGTCGAGGGTATCGTTCAAGGTATCGAACAATCGCAAAATAGCGTTGATACGATTATGCAAAGTGTAGCGGACACGATTACGCAAAAAATGGATCAGTTAATAAACGACATGAAGAGCAAGGCGCAAGAATTGCCACCAGTATTCGACGCTATCCGCGGTTCAATGGTTTCAAGTGGCGAGTACGCTATGAGCGGGCTAGCCGTCGGACTTGCAAACGGGGCCGGACAAGCTTATTCAATGGCGGAAACAATCGCTAGTAACATTCGTTCTAAGATTAAAACCGCTTTAGATATTCATTCACCGTCGCGTGTAATGAGGGACGAGGTAGGGCGTTGGATCCCGGCAGGTATTGCCGTTGGTATGGAACGCAACGCGGACGTGGTAGACAGCCCGTTACAACGCATTAAACAACGTATCGCGGGTTATGACTTTAGCGCGGACAATCTGTTACGAGGCGGAAAACGCGCGCTAGATTATGGCGTTAACGCCTTTTCAAGCAATAATTTATTCGCTTTAGAAATGGCACACGGGGGCTATACCGTTGAGGTGCCCGTTAACATTTCGGAACGTGAGGTAGCTCGAGTTGTAGCGCCTATCGTTCGAGGCGAAAATAAAAAGGTAGAAAGATTAGAAAGATATAGACGGGGGGAACGTTAATAAATGTTTAGTATTCAAATAGACGGAACAGAAATCGGTAATATTTTAAAAATAACCGACGTAAACCGTGGCGGGCTAGCACCCGTTGAAAACAATACGCGTACTTATTCAGGCGTTAACGGTTCACGTCTTCTAAACAAGCGTTACAATCAACGACCAATAACTATCGAGTATGTATGTTATGGTGAGGTTGACGAGAAATGGGAACTAGTCAAGAAGATTTTAACGCGTAATGAAACATTAAAAATCGTATTCGGCGACTATCCGGACAGATACTTTTTAGCAACTACGGACGGCGACACGAGTTTTAATAAAATGACGGGTACTTATGCAACGGGTACTATCTCATTAAATTCTTATTATCCGTTTGCTATCGCTAATAACGAGGTAGAGGCGGTACAAGATAACGCAAAACTAACATTCACGAACGACGGGACGGCGGACGGCTACCCGTCGTTTAAATTTACAGCGGACAGAAACTATAAAATGTTTGGTTTCCGACACGCAAACGGCGAAATAGCGCAATTCGGTTACAGTAGCAACACAACGCCCGTAATTCAAGCCGGCCAAGTATGTATCTATGATACACGCACTAACAAGGCTAAATCGACGGGAAACTCGTTTATTTAAGTGAGGGACGAGGCTTTACAGTAGCACCGGGACAAACTGAAATAGCTTTAGTTTTTCCGGAGAGTGCTACACAAATAGTTAAAGGGACGGTAAGGAGTGAGTACCATTGATAACATTTTACGATAGACGTTACAACGTACTAGCTCAGGCCTCTTTTAACGGACATGAGGGCCTAGTCGCTTATGATGATAAATTTAACGACGACTTAAAAACGGGTATCGCGACGTATAAATTCTCGATTGATAAGACAGACGAAAGCGTTAAAAATATTTCTATCGGTTCGTATATTCGCGTCCTTACATTCGATAACGAGAAATTATGGTTCGAGATTTTGGACATTGAAGAAGATCACGACAGAATAGACTTTACCGCTTTAGACGCTGGTATTGACTTAATCGGCGAAAGCGTCTATCCATACGAGGCGGACAAAGGCTATACATTAAAACATTATCTTGACCATTTCATGTTGGACAGCGGTTGGGACGTGGAAATTCCGGAGTCGGTAGCGACTAAAACGCGCAAACTTAAATTTGAGGGTTGGGAAAGCGCAAGCAAGCGTATTCGTCAAGTTGTAGGCAATTTTGATTGTGAGATTGAATACGACATAGAGGAACGCGACGGAAAACCTCATAGAAAGGTTATCAGAATAAAAGAAAAGTTAGGCCAAGAAAAGGACGTAAGGTTAGAATACGGTCGCGAAATATCAAACATTAAACGACGCATAAGTATTCAAAACCTTGCTACCGCTCTACGTGCTAGAGGCGCGGACGGTTTAACGCTAGAGGGTTACAAGTACAATGACGGCCGGTATTGGGTAGGCGTTGACACTATCCACGATTTACAAGAGGGTGCTCGTTGGTCGCGACATGATGACGTGGCAAAAGACGGCGGGTATATCGTGGACACATACGAGAGCGAGGCTAAAACTCAAAAAACACTCTTTGACGAAACGTTATTACAACTTAAAAAACGCGCCTATCCGGAGATAGAATACGAGGTACAGTTTAATGAGTTGCCGGAAGACGTTAAGAAAGGCGACACGGTAATCGTCGTTGATTACACTTTTAAACCAGCTTTAAAAGTTCGCGGACGTATTGAGGAAATCGAGGGTAGTTTATCCCGTAAATTCTACGGGGAGGGTCAAGTCGTTATCTCAAACATTGAGTACAAGGAAACAAACGTTGATGATCGTTTAAAAGCTATCGAACACACACTACTAAAACAAACGACATTCGACCCGTCGAAAGTTCCGGCCGTTGCTCATATCTTTTCAAGCAACGGTACAGTATTTACCGACGAGGCAACAACGACGCTAGAGGCTAAAGTAACAAAGTTTGATATAGATATATCGGAACAATACACGTACAAGTGGAAACGTAAGAGCGCTAAACTCGAAAATAACGATACGGAATGGAACGCAACGGAACATAACGGCAAACGCCTACACTTAAATAAACAAGATATAAATGTTCAAGCCGAGTTCGTTTGTGAGATTTTCAAAGACGGACAATTAGAGTTAACGCAAAGTATTCTCTTAAAAGACCTTGTAATTAATAAATACAAAGGAAATACAGCGCCGGTAAATGCACAATCGGGCGACTTTTGGACTGACACCTCGAGCGGTAAAGAGGTATTAAAAGTATACGTTAATGGCGCATGGACGCCGGCTATTTCAGATAATACGCAAGACCTAGCCGAGTTTAAAAGAGCGTGGGAGGAAAGCAACCGCGAATATGCGGACAAGTTAACCACGGTAATACATGAGCTAGAGAGTGTTAAGGAAAGCGAGAAATACACGCGCGACATTACGGGACGTTTCGGAGATTTAGAGCAAGCCTATAAAAAGATACTAGAGCAAGAAAAAGTAATTGAAGGCCTAGGAGAAAGACAAAAAGTTTATGAGTTAACGTTGGAACAATCAAGCGCGGTTATTAGAACATTGAATAGCGTGTTTGATATTTCCGACGACGGGTTAATAATCGGTAAAAACAACTCACAAATGAAAATGGTATTAAATAATGACCGCCTAGAGTTCCTAGACGGCGGACGCTTGACGGCTTACATGACCGGACAAAAACTATTTATTGTTTCGGGGGCGTTCTGGCAAAGTGTTAATATTGGAAATCACATTTTCGAGAAGTTCGGCGACGAGTTTACAATCGTATCATACGCGGGAGGTGCTGTTAAATAATGGTAGATATTTCAAGAAAATTATATAACGGCTACGCCCAATTAGTTCTACGAGTCAACGAGGTTGAAATTGACAAAGAGAATAATACAAGTACGGTCGAGTGGGAATTGTGGTTAGAACGTGCTAGCACATACGTATACAACCTAAACAATACGAGTGTAGCTAGCGTTACATTTAATGATGATGTAATTCTACAAAAGAACGTAAGCTATGACCTACGTAATAATGAATGGGTTTCATTCGGTAAAGGCCGTAAAGTTATACAACATGACTCAAACGGCGAAAAATCTTTTACGGCGTGGGCTAGGTTAACCGACGTTGCCGGCCTAGGTAATATAGGTTGGTTTAGTGGCACTATCACGTTAACCAAGATTGACCGCGAAAGTCGAGTTAAAAAGGTACTAGCTAGCACGCTAGGGCAACCCGTAACGGTTGAGATTGATAGAAAACTAGAAACACATACGCATGAGGTTTCTTACCGCGTTAACGGTTCGGAGTGGACTATTGTTGGTAATAATATCGCTTATGCAACCGAGTTTATCCCGCCTATCGAACTAGCTAACAACATTACAGCAAGTGAAACGGGCGCGCTTGATATTCGTGTTAAAACGTTCGTAAATGGTAAGCAACTAGGAAATGACGCGTTTAGTAACGGGAATAAAATTAAAGTCCCGGACAATCTGTTACCAACGTTTGAGGCGCTAGAGTTAACAGAAAGTAACGCTAAAATGGCCTCTATATTGCCGGAGTTAAACTATTTACAGAATAACTCGGTAATTAGTGCGAACATTAAAAACGCGTCTAGTGTTTACGGGGCTACAATTACGGCGTACAAAATAACAGCACGTTCAAGCGTCGTATATGGACAGCGTGGCGACATTATCCCGGACACGCCAGGAGTTTTCGACGTAACCGGAGAGGTAACGGACAGTCGAGGCCGTAAGTTTACACGATCGCAACAAGTAACGGTACACGGGTACAGCACACCACAAATTAATGTATTCTTACCGCTACGGTCGGGTAATAGGACTAATAGGAACGTTAAGGCACAAACAAGCATTACAGTTCCGGAAATTAGAGTTAGTGGCCGTAACATTAATGAATACACTATACAAGTAGAGTACTCCGCGAGGTATTCGGACGGCTCGCAACAATGGGCGACGGCGTTACGTGAGCGGTCGAGTCAACCGCAATTTACTAAGTCGCTCGATCTAGGGAATGTATACGACCTAGAAAAATCATACGACTTTAATTTATTAATCACTGACCGTTTCGGGAATACAGCTAAGTCAAGTTTACCAATCGGGACAGCTAAGACGCTAGCCGTGTTTACTAAAGACGGTTTCGCATTGGGCGCTATTCCGGAGGAAGACGAAAAGAATATGTTTTTATGCGCTATGCCAGCGAAATTTAAAAACAATATCTTTATTGACCGCAAAGAGCTACCGGCTTACATTCGCGACTTAATCTATCCTATCGGTAGTTTGCACTTTACGACATCAAACACAAACCCCGCTACATATTTAGGTGGAACGTGGGAGAGATACGCTAAAGGCCGTACAATCGTGGGAGTAGACGAGGCACAAAACGAATTTAAAACAGCCGGACAAACTGGCGGTACTAAAGACCTACCGTTACCACAAGTTGGAAACCCCGGAATAGGACAAGGCGGGTACTTTTTAGATATTAGTAAAATGTCTAAATATGGTACAACCGGCCGTGGTTGGGACGTTAAAGACGGAAACGAAATTAAACCGGCCGTCGCTAAAAGCAACGGTTACGACAAGTTACAACCATATATCACAACGTATATATGGCGCCGTATCGCATAAGAAAGGGGCGAATATATGGAACTAGAACAAGTAAGACAAAAGAAAAGACAGTTAGAGGAAGATTTAACAAAGAGAAACGACGAGTTAAACGCCCTAAAGAAAGAAAAAGCTACATTAGACGCGGACTTAAACGTTAAGCGCGAAAGTATCGCAACCGCCGAGCAAGCTATTTTCGACAAACGCGAAGATTTACGCAAGCTAGAAATTGCTTTAGAGGTTATGGAACGTTGAGCCCTCTAGTATCGGACGCCGTGGTAATTGCTTTTGTAGGCGGTATTGTGAGCATTATTACGGCACAAATTACAACACAATCAAAGAAAAACGCGGAACTCATCGCAAATAAACTATCCGACTTAAACAAGGATATTACAGAATTAAAAAAAGACGTTTCGGACGTTAAGGAAATCGGGAAAGAAAACCGGGACGGTATCAGACAAACACAACGTTATAGACTGTTTAAAGAAATGACGCGAGATATTAAGGCCGGTTATACGACTCTAAGCCGTTTAAACGAGATTAGTAAACTGTATCATAGTTACGAAAAGTTAGGCGGTAACGGGGAAATACACGACCTTTACGTTATTTATATCAAACTACCGGTAAGACCGGACGACACACAAAAGAAAGAGGTAAATTTATTATGATTAATTGGAAAGTACGTATTTTAAATAAAACATTTTGGTTAACATTAGTACCAGCATTAGCGCTTTTATTACAAACGTTTCTAGCGGTATTTAATGTTCGTTTAGAACTAGGCGAAACAATCGACAAATTGTTAGTATTCATTAATGCACTATTCGCCGTGTTAATGATTATCGGAATTGTTAACGATCCGACGACTAGCGGAATTAGCGACAGTACACGCGCTATGACATACGAAACACCTAACAACCAATAATAACAACGACGGGGGCCTTTACGGGTTCCCGTTTTATTTTGAGAAAAGGGGGAACGTATGGAAAAAGTAATTAAAAAGCATTTAACTATTACGTCCGTCAATCGTGGCGTTGAAAAGTTAGAGCATGAAATTTACAGCAAGGACAAAGGAACGGCCGTTTTTAAGTTTACGACCGACGAGCTAACAGCCTCTAAAGTACTATGCTTGTTTTATTTTAAGGACACAAAACGTTATAGAACGGTCGAGGCTACAATCGAGGGCAATACGATTACAGTTCCGTTTGATAGTTCTTTAATCGTTACAAGCGAGCCGGTAATTGGTTACGTGTATTTCGAGAAAGTAGAGCAAGCGACGGACGTTTACGCGTTTTCGTTTAACGTAAGAATTAGCGCTATTGATAGAGCGCAAGAAACACCACTAATCGAACGACCAACGGGACGAGTAGTAGACGTTGAAAACATTGTAACTAAACAAGAACTAGACGCGTTGTTTGAGAAAATCAAACAGCAAGGCGGGACGTATGATGACAGCAACTTACGCGCGGAATTAGAAAACAAGGTAAACCGTACTGAATTTTCGCAATTTACGGGCAAAATTGAGGCTTTAGAACAAAAGACAGATAAAGACACTATCTACAATGACGAGGCCTTAAAACGTCGTTTAACAGCATTAGAGAGCAAGCCGGAAATAGACGTTAATAATCTCGTTACAAAACAAGAATTAGCTAACAAGGGCTATTTAACGGAACACCAGCCGTTAACAGAATACGCAAGAAAATCGGAACTACCGCAAGCGTACAATGATACAGTATTAAAAATGCGCGTTCAGACGTTGGAAACAAAAACGGAAACACTCGCAACTAAAGACGAGGTAAAAGCCGTACAGTTGAAAGCGGGAGTAAAAGGCGACCGTGGCGAAAAAGGCGAACGAGGAGAGCCCGGCCCGCAAGGCTTGCAAGGTATTCCCGGCCCGGTAGGCCCTAAAGGGGACGCGGGGCCTAAAGGAGATAAAGGCGAACAAGGCGACAGAGGTTTGCAAGGTTTGCAAGGGGCACCCGGACAAACGGGCCCTAGAGGCGAACAAGGACAGCCGGGGCCGGCGGGAGAACGTGGCCCTATTGGACCAACGGGGCCTAAAGGAGAAAACGGACGCGACGGGGTAGGTATTCCGCAAAAACTAAGTATTTCCGGAAACGTGGTTACACTTTCCGACGGGGGCGGTAGTATCACACTACCAGCAACGGCACCGGCTACAAGCGGAAACACCGGACAAGTCAACCAATACGAAATACACGGAACGGGTATGCCTAACGGCAAAGTTACAGCACCAATCGGGACGACATACGTCGATACAGCCGTTACAAACGGGGCGTTGAAATGGATAAAACGACGTGGAAACGACAATCAAGGTTGGGAGGTACTGACCGGGGACACGGGGTGGCGAACTCTTAATATTGTTTCAAAACTAGGCGCGTCATACTTGAAAGTACGACGCAAAAATGACACCGTAACATACCAATTCGGCGGGCTTTCTTGGGGTTGGTTCGGCGTCGTTCGTCGTGGTGGTGCAGGGTATCAACCACAAGGGAGCGATAAGGAACGAAATTGCTACATTTTAGGTTTAAACGGGGTTCCTGTCGGTTTCCGTTCAGAGTCATCTTTAATCGGTGGAATTTATAACGACAAGGGGACGCCTTACGGGACATGGTACCTAGGAGGCGCCGGAGATAGTAACATGTTACGTTTTCAATTTACCGACCCGGTACCGACAGATCGTGATATTGGGGACATACGTGTTAGCTCAATAACTTATCTCACGAGTGAGCCGTGGCCGGGCGTTTTACCATAATTAAAAGGGGGAAATATATAAATGACAACAGTAAATGAGGTTGTAGACTTTTTCAAATATCTAGCAAACAACGGAACGGGTGTAGACAATGACGGAATGTATGGCACACAATGCGCGGACGTTCCGGCTTATATCTCGTACCATTATTTTGGTAAGCAATTATGGGGTAATGCTATCGACTTACTAGACAGCGCAAAGGCGCAAGGTTTCGAGGTTATCTATGAGGGCGACGGCGTAGTTGCTAAGGCTGGCGACGTGTTCGTAATGAGCGTTCCGGGTTCACCTTATGGACATACCGGCCTAGTAATCGAAGACAGCGACGGTTACACGTTAAAAACAATCGAACAAACGTTGACGGTAATTGGAACTTTTTAGAGGTAGGAGGGCCGGCACGCTACCGTACTCGCTCTTATGCCGGAATGGTTGGTTATATCCGTTTCCCTTATGGTTCCGAGGCACCAGCAATTAAAGAGGGTTGGCAACAAGACGGCACGGGTTGGTATTATCGCGACGCGGACGGTAGCTACCCTATGAATACATGGCGAAAAATCAACGGTAGTTATTTTAGATTTAATTCAGACGGCTACATTCTTGAAAATCAATGGTACAAAGACGCGGACGGCTTTTGGTATTGGTTAAAAGAGGGTGGATATATGGCCCTAGGGTGGCACAATATCAATAATAAATGGTATTTCTTTAATAACGACGGGGAAATGGTAACGGGTTGGATCCAATACTTTGGTAAATACTACTATTGCAACGTCGAAAACGGGGACATGGTATCTAAAGAGGTTCGCAACGTTAACGGCGAATGGTACTATTTCAACGAAAACGGCGAAATGCTAGAGCGTTCGGCTGTATACGTGGACGAAAACGGTAAAATGCACTTTGAAAAATAAATAGACTATTTAACCTACCTTTCGGGGTAGGTTTCTTTTTGCAAAAAAATAAACAACGTTCCGTATCTGTTCCGCGTAACGTACAAACGACGGAAGACGAGGACAGATAAAAACGTTGTTTTGATTATGAAATACAAACGAGCGCAAACGAGAGAAAATAACCAAAAACGCCCTCCTGAAACGC
>BNJU01005057.1_pt1 | contig 13222 bp, 16 predicted proteins | sample 8539281 | NCBI WGS metagenome assembly BNJU01 (sample SAMD00202456, study PRJDB9452) | human saliva metagenome | isolation source: human saliva | place: Japan
ATTAATTAAATTTCCATTTTTAAATAAATATTTTTTTCATCATAATTAAAAAAATTTCGCTATCATTTTCTTTTTAAATTCTCAATATTTTTCGGTTCTCACTCGAAGTCCTTTTTCCTGAAAAATCATTTACAATTTCTACCAATTTTTTTCAAAAATCGCTATTATCATAAGCAATCAATATTTCAAAATCATTTTTATCTTCATCTTTATAATAACCCTTCAAACTATCAGTTAAAATCGCAAATCCAACTGCTCCTGTGTCAACTCCAAATTTTTCAAACAATTTATCATATCTTCCACCAGTCAAAATCACGTTTGGAAATCCTTCAATGTATCCTTGCAAAAATAATTCCATTGTAGTAATTTAGGGTTTTTTTACGATGGAAAAAAATCAAATACAATTTTTGATTTTTTTATGAAATTTAAACAGTAAATTATTTAATTGTTTAAGTTCAAGCAAAATTTCCTTTATATCATCATTCACTTCATATTTCAAAAAGTTCTTTTTTCAATATCCTCTAAATCTCCAGATAATTCAGGAATTTTTATAAATCAACTGTTTTACATTTTCAGAAATAAATTTATTATTTTTCCAATATCTTTTCTTATATCATGACTATTTTTTTCTTATTTATACAATCAAAAAAATTTCTTCCTTTACTTCATATTCCAAATTAAGATTATCAAAAATCGAAGAAATGAAATCGAGCATGTGACAAAGTAATCATACTTTTTTTCATTTATAATATCTAAACTCTTTATTGCAAGATCCACAATTTCAAAATCCAAAAATGTAGATTCTTTTCCCAATCAACTCAATCCCTAACTGTTCATCTTCCTCATATCCGACATATTTTGTCAAATTATATGTATTTTTCCTGATAATAAATTTTTACTATATTTCAAAGACTGATCCTTAGAAATTTTTCTTAGCGACTGACAATGTAATATCGGGCCTTAAAAGCTAACAACTTCCCATTTGGACTCATCACAGTCAAAAACATTTCTATCAATAAAATCCTTGTTTTCATTATACAAATCATATTCTTCAAAACTAGGAAGTGAAATCCTTTTTATACCCATACAGATCATACATTTTACGTATATCCAATAATATTAAGTCTTTCTTGCTCAAATTTTTTTATAATTTTTTTCACAATCTACCTCACTTTCCACATGCATTATTTTATTATTTTTATCTTGTTATATAATTATCTTACCATATAATCACAAAAAAAGGAAGTTTTTATGTATTTATTTACTTTATTGAATTTTATTTCTGAACAAATCTAATAAAAACCAATTCAAAAATTTACAATTTATAAATATCTATAATATCTTTTAAATTCCTCACTAGCCTCATCTTCAGCCAGTAAAAAGCATTCCAATTCAGCTTCCTGTCTCTCTCTTTTTTCATCTAACAAAAGCTTATACCGAAAATCAACATGAATATGTTCTCCCTCATTTTTCAAAGGATTTTCAGGAATCTCAATCACATTAACATCAATCAGCCCAAAGTTCTTCATCTTCTTATCAACCACAGCACTAAATCCCGTTTCTTCAAAAAACTCACGAATAGCTGTATCCAAAGGCATCTCTTCATTTTCCACATGCCCCGCTGGCAACAAAATTGTTTTTAAATAAGGATGTCTTATAAAATAGCATTTTTCATTTTTAAAAACTGCCGCACTTGCTGACAAATGCACCTTTGACTTCCTATTTGTCAAATTTTTTGCTTCCGCCTTTAACAATATTTCCAAAATACTTTCAATTTTTTCAGTTAATTCAGGCTCATATTCTATCAAACTCATCACATGATTTTTTTCAAAAATTTATATTTTCCATCTTCAATTTAAAATTCCCTTCCTATAAATTTTTTTCAATATCTGTCATTAAATTTTTGATAAATAAACAATATCAAAAGTAATCGGAATTATCCATATTGCAACGGATAAAAATATTCTAAGTGCCAATTTCAGCAATGCAATCACAGCCACAATCCCAATCGCTATTCCCAAACATTTTATTAATATTTCTAAATTACTTTTTTGGTGTTACATCTTTCATTTTTTTACCTTCTTTCTTATTTATTTTTTAGACTATAGACAAATATAATCTCAATTATTTTTGAAGTTATATTATTTATTTTATACTCAAATCCATTTAAAAATAGAACTGCTAAAAAAATTATATAAATCTATAGTCATAATTTTTTTGAGTTCAGTTTTTAAGTCAGTTTTACTATAAAAAAATTTAAAATTTAATTTCCTCTAAAAATTTTTACTCTACAAATAATTTAATTTTTTTGGAATAAAAATAGAATAATTTCCAATATATTATATTTTTAAATAAAAAAATCAAATATATTTCTTTTACAAGTATCCGTTCCTTTCCCTTCCTAGTTTCCCCTTTGTCCAAAAAAACAATTTATATTTCCCAAAACCCTCTAATCGTAATCAAACTCCCAATTTCAAGCAATTTAGATTTATCTTTTTCTTCCACATAATCAACAAAAACTTTTCCCTTTTCAATCGGATCAATTACTTTTGTACGAGATAGATTTGTGATTGTCGAAACTATACTATCTAACCGCTTTGATGGAACTGTAATTAATTTATCATCATATCTATACTTAGGAAGATCGTTTTTTTATTTTTTAACATCCACAATCTCAATTTCACAAGCCACCTTCCCAATCTGCTTCAACTCTGAAACAATATAATCCGAAATTTTTTCAGAAACTGGAATATATCCACAAATCCATCTTTTTTTATCATCTTCAAGAATCAAGTCCCCCATAAGTTCTCTTCTTACATTGAGCCCCATGAGACTTCCCAAAAAAATCCTTATGCAAATACTCTCGAAATCTTGAATCTATTGATATTTTTTTAACAATTTATTTGGAAATTGAAGTTCATTTCGATTAAGTCCAAAATTTTTCAAAGTCACTCTCATTATTCTCAAATCCAAAATTATTATTACCATCTACAAAACCATCAGGAACAAATGCAATCTGTCTTCTATCACTATCCTCAAAAAAATTCCATCACAAATAATATTCACTCCTCCAAATTTCTTCCCTAATTTCTTCCAAAAAAATTTGGTGTATAAAAATTCCTCTGTAAAACTAATAATTTCATAATCTTGTGCGATTTCATAATAGTTATATAATTTACTAGCCAAATATTCCTGCTCTTTTTGGAAATTGTTTTTAAAAAGTTTTTCTTTTTTTCATTTGTTGTTCCCTTTCTTAATTTTTATTTATATATAATTTTTTTCTATTTTTTTCGCTCATTATTGCTTATTATTTTTACTTATTTATTTAATTTAAATATTATAATATTTATTATTTAAATGTTTATAATACAATATATAAGCATACACAATAATAGTTATAATTATTAATTAAAGTATAAGTTAAGTTATTGTGTATAATATAGGTTAATATAGGTATAAGGGCATATAATATATAAATTAAATAAAAAAAAATACAACGTCCGATAATTTTGTTTTTAAATTTTATTACTTCTAATTAACTCAAAAACAAAAAAATATAAAAATATTACTACTCTATAATTTTTTTCTTTGCTATGTACGTTAAATATTTTTTTAGTTATTAATGGAAACTTTCTCTTATTTTTTTATTTAATATTTTTTTATCAATTTCTTCTCTTATAATAAAAAAAAATTTTTGAAAAATATTTCTTTTCATTATTAATCTTCACTAACAACTCTCAGGTTATCCCAATTAGTATTTTCACTTTTTCTCTTTTTCTTCTTCTGTATTTCAAATTTTTTCATATTCAGAAATTAAGTTGCCTAATTTAGAAATCACATAGCTACGACACCAATATCATCACCAAATCCAATAATTGGCAAAATATCAGGCACTGCATCAATTGTTGAGATAACATAAATAATTGCTCCCACAATCTTTACCTTATCCATTGTTGGAATCTTAAATTCTCCTCTTCTGTCTGATTTCACCATTCTCACAGAAGTTCAAATTTCGTTGCAACTGCTCCCAAATTATTTTTCAATTTTCCAGCTTTTTTTCAGATCTTCTGCTGTAATTTTTATTTTTTTATATTTTTTTCATATAATTTTTTTGCATTTTTTTAACATAATTTTTCCTCTTTCATACATTTAGAATACTTTATTTGCTTAATTATACTAAAAAAATCTTTTTATTCAATTATATTGGCTTATTATTATCAAAGTAAAAAAAATTTTTGAAAACTTCACAAAAAGACACAAATTTTACATAATTTTTGTCAAAAATTTATTGATATTATATTCTTGTCGATAAGGAAAGGACATAAAAAAATAAAATTATAAATAAATTGGAGGAATTATTATGAAAAAAATAGGAAAAAAAGAAAATTTTTAGGAATCGCTTTATTAACATCGTTATCTATATTTGCAGGTACAACAGCAAATAATATTACCAGAACAGCAACTACAACAAATAACACAGTAAATGATGAATGTAGACCGCCACATAAATTACAAAAAGATTCAAATGGAAATCTTGTAGATGAAAATGGAAATATTATAAAAAAACCTGACCCAGCTAGAATTGAAGAATTAAAGACAAAAACTAAACAACGGAAAAAAATTACAAAGGCTGAAGGAGCTAAAATCGCAAAAAATGCTAGATAGAAGAGGTCCTCACAAACCAAACGATAAATGTAAGCCAAAAGATGCCCCAAAAAGATTGACTGACACAGAAATTCAATCATTAACAAATTCATTAAATAGCGGAAAAGTTACAAAAGATGAAGCAACTAAATTAATAGAAATGTTAAATCATAGACCTAAAGGACCTAGACCTGATGATGCACCTTTAAATTAAAAAGTTAATTACTCTAACATGATCATACTAAACTAATTAATGCTAACAAATATATAATCTTTGATATTCACAACTTAAATGACAGTTCTATATTAACTCTCTCTACTGCTATTTAAGTTCAAAAATAGCAATCTTGTAAATTATAAAAAAAATAAGAACTATAATTTATTAAGACTGTCATTTTTCTTTTTATTATATAATTATTAATTTACATTTTTTTCTCTCACTTTTGTCTATCTGTGCTGTTGTGAACTTTTTTTATTTATTATATGAAAATCAGCATTTTACTAGTAAGTAATATGTAATAATAAGTAAATATAGATATTATTATAATTTACAATATAATTTTTGTTATATTTTTGAGATAAGTGAAATAATAAAACAAACATAATAGGTCCGATAATTTAATTTAGTTTATTATAAAAAAATTAATAAGAAAAATAGATTTGATTTTTTTTCAGATTTTTTTCATAAAAAAATTTCAGATTTTTTTCATAAAAAAAGCCAAATTTTTCACTTGGCTAATTTTTTTAATTAATTTTTCTAATTTTCTATTTATTTTTTTAATAATCCCAGCATTTCTCAAATATTCTCTAGCAACATCTTCCGCTTTCTCACCTTTCACAGAAACACGGTAATTCATTGTCGACATTTCTTCATCTGAAATTTTGCCACTCAATTTTTCCAAAATCTTTTTCAATTTAGGATATTTTTTCAAAGTTTCCTCACGCATCATTGGAGAACCTTGATATGGCGGAAATAAGTGCTTATCATCCTTTAAAATAACCATATTATACTGAGCAAGTTCAGGATCAGTAGAATATGCGTCAACCAAGTTAATATCGCCACTTTGAACAGCAACATAACGAAGTTTTGGCTCAAACTCTTTAATATTTGGAATTTCAAATTGATACAATTTTTTAAGTCCAAGATATCCATCTTCACGGTCATTAAATTCTCTTGTAAATCCAGCTTTTATCTTATCCTTCACTCTCGCCAAATCAGAAATCGTCTTCAAATTATTTTCATCGGCAAATTTCTTGCTAACAGCGATTGCATAAGTATTATTATATTTCATAGGTTTTAACATAACCATTTTAAATTTAGTTTCCATTCCTTTTTGTGCTTGATTAAAAACATCTTCGGCATTGTTATTCACAGGAGTTTCGTTCAAGAAAGTGAAAACAGCAGTTCCTGAAAATTCAGGATAAATATCAATATCGTGATTTTTCAAAGCATTGAATACGAATGAAGTTTTTCCAAGTCCAGGTTTTAACTCAACGCCAAGTTTACTATTTTCTTCAATCAAAATTTTATACATATTTATCAATATTTCTGGCTCAGAACCAAGTTTTTCCAGAAATTATCAATTTATCTTTTTTTGTATTATTAAAACTGCTAATTGACCCAAAAAGACACGCAAATGTGATTAAAATTAGGAAAAATTAATATTTTTTTGATACTCAATTTTTTTCCAATTGTTTAAAGATAAAATCGAATAAAATCGCAAGTAAAGCGGCAGGAATTGCTCCTAACAAAATCAAATAGTTATTATTTCTATCTAAACCAAGTAAAATCAACTTTCCAAGTCCTCCAGCTCCAACAAGTGAAGCCAATGTGGCAGTCCCAATAATCAAAACTGCGACCGTTCTAACTCCGGTCATTATTACAGGCATAGCCAGTGGAAGTTGAACTTTTTGTAAGTTGTTGAAATTTATTCATTCCTAAAAGCTCTTGAAGTTACCATATACATTGGATCTACGCCAGTAATTCCAGTGTAAGTATTATGTAAAAGTGGAAGCAGAGCATAAAGTATTAAGGCGATTATCGCAGGTTTTCTTCCAATTCCAACGATAGGGTATTAAAAGTGCTAAAATTGCTAAAAGACGGTATAGTTTGAATAACGCCGTTAATTGCAATAACGATATTTGCTAATTTTTTTGTGGTAACTCAAATAAATTCCTAGTGGAATGGCGATAATAAGAGCAATTATTAGTGCGATAAAAAGAAATTTGAATATGTTCCACAATTCCGCTAAAAAGTTCGTCTTTTTTTCTAAAAAAAGTCAAAAATTAATTTATTCATAAATTTCACCTTCTTTCTTTTTGATAGCTATAAATTTTTTTCACAAAAATCATTTTTAGGATTTGAGATTATTTCGTGTTTTTGTTCCAGTTTGAACTAACTTGCCATCTTGAATAATACAAATTTTATCCCCCAATAAAAATGCTTCTTCAATATCATGAGTTACAAAAACAATTGTTTTGTGAATTTGTTTCTGAAGTTTTTTCACATCTTCCTGTAAATTCGCACGAGTGATTGGATCTAACGCACTAAATGGCTCATCCATCAAAATAATTTTTGGATCAGCAGCTAGAGCTCTTGCAATTCCAACTCTTTGTGCTTCTCCACCAGACAATTCCGAAGGGTTTCTCTTTCGATATTTTTCAGGCTCAAGTCCAACCATAGTTAATAACTCGTCAATTCTTGCATCAATTTTTTCTTTCTTCCATTTTTTCAATTCAGGCACAATCGCAATGTTTTCTTCAACTGTCATATGCGGAAAAAGTGCCACTTGCTGCAAAGCATATCCAATATCCCAACGCATTTTGTGAATATTGTAATCCTTCACATTTTTCCCATTAATTTTCACTTCCCCAGTCGTATTATCCTCCAATCGATTAATCATTTTTAAAAGCGTAGTTTTCCCGCTCCCAGATGGTCCAATAAAAACCGTAATTTCAGACTCATTTATAGTCAAGTTTATATTTTTTAATCCAACATTTCCATTTGGATAAGTCATTCCAACATTGATAAATTCTATCATTTCATTTACCTCCAGTTAAATACCAAATTATTTTTTTTTATTAAATTCCTGTTCAGCTTTTTTTCAAAATTATACAAAACTTTTTCTAAAGTCGCCTCAAAAGCCAATCTCTCCTCATCTGAAATTCCTTCAAAAGAGATTTCAGTCATTTTTATCAGAAATTTCATCATATTCACTTTTCAAGGATTTTGCATAATCCGTCAAAAAAATTAAAATTTTCCGTTTATCATTTTCATCTACTCTTCTTTCCAATAATTTTTTTCTTCCATCCGTTCAAGCATCGTTGTAAGCGAACTCATAGCAAGACCAGATTTTTTTCGACAATTCTCTATTACTAATTCCGTCATTTTTCCCCAAAGTACATGCAAAATTCGACCTTGTTCTCCCATTAAATGCCGTTATATTTTTTTGTGCTAAAAATTTATTCAAAAAGTCTAGTATTTACTTGTTTTTATTCTGCTTATATAAAATCCAGAGTTTGATTTCATAGATTTTCCTCCTTTACAAAATTATTACTATATGATAATATATTTATATAAAGAAATATTACTATATCGTAAATATATGTTACCATATAGTAATATAAAAAGTCAAATATTTTTTTATAAAAAAATGATAAAATGTTTTTAAAAATAAAAAAACAAAAAGGAAGGAAGTTAAAAATTTATGGAAAAGAAAAATTTATGAAAGCAATGGTGCTTGAAAAAAACCTTGCAGTGCTGAAGAAATGAAAATAAAAAATATTCCAATTCCAGAAGTGAAAGAGGACTGGATTCTTGTGAAAATAAAGGCATTTGGTATAAATAGAGCAGAAATTTTTACTCGTCAAGGAGATTCGCCATCAGTAAAACTTTCCAGAATAATCGGAATTGAATGTGTCGGCGTTGTGGAAGATCCGTCTAACAGCGATTTTAAAAAAGGTGACAAAGTTTTTTCGATGATGAATGGAATGGGAAGAGAATTTGACGGAAGTTATGCAGAATATATTTTGATTCCGAAAAATCAAGTTTATAGATTGCCTAATGAAAAAAGTTTCTTCAAGAATATTGATAATATCGAGTTAAAAAAAATAAGGAGCAATTAAAAGAAAAATTTTCAGAAAATTTGGAAATCACAGAAAAAAATATTTTCTGGTCAGAAATTGCAGCATATCCAGAACTTTATTATACAGCGTATGGCTCACTTTTTAAAAGTTTGAAATTAAAGGAAGGAGAAACACTTTTAGTTCGAGGTGGAACAGGGTCAGTGGCATTAGCAGCTATTCAGTTGGCAAAAGCTATCAATGTAAAAGTTGTTGCTACGAGCAGAAGTGCATCTAAAAAGCAGTTTTTGAAGGAAAAAGGCGCAGATGAAGTGATTGTTGGAGATGAAAATTTTGATGAAAAATCTGAAAAAAATTGTTTCCCAGATGGCGTGGATAAAGTTTTGGAATTAATTGGAAGACCGACTTTGAAATCGTCACTAAAATCAGTAAAGCAAGGTGGAATCGTCTGTATGACAGGATGTCTTGGTGGATGGATAATTGAAGATTTTGAGCCGTTGGTTGATATTATTTCAGAGTCGTATTTAACTTCATTTGATAGTACAAATGTCAATAAAGATACAGTTAATGAAATGTTTGATTTTCTTGAAAAGACACTCGATAAGACCCTAAAATTTCAAAAAGTTTTTACATTGGATGAAATCTGCAAAAAGCACATGAATTTTTTGGAAGGAAATATGGCGAATGGGAAAGTTGTTGTGGTTGTATAAAAAAATATGAAGAATTGCTCATTTGACAAATGGGCATTTTTTTGATATATAATTAAATATATTTTGCAAATGATTTGCAAAATCAAAAACATTTTTTTAGGAGATGTTATTATGAAATTGACAAAAAAAAGGCAGGAAGTGCTTAATCTTGTGCAATCTTCCAGTACTGCCTGTAAATGCTAAAAATTTTGAAAAGTCTCAAAGTGGATTTTGACTTATCGACTGTTTATCGGGCTTTGGATTTTTTTGGAAAAAAATAATTATATTTTTTTCGTTTGACTTTTGAAAATGAAAAAGTATTATTTTAAAGAGAAAATGCCAATTTTTTTATTTGTGATTCTTGCAAGCATATTGAAACTGTGCCAGAATTTTTCAAATAAAGAAACAGAAAAAGGAAAAAAAGCGAATTAAAAAAAACGAGGCTTTTCACTATTGTCACATCTTTCAATTTTTTTAAAGGAAAATGCAACGATTGTGATTAAATTTATGATTTATAAAAATTACATATAGGAGGAATTAAAATGAAAAAAATTATTATCATTACTTTTTATTATCAGCTCTGTTTTATTTTTTTCTTGTGGAAATAAATCAGAAACTAAAAAGAGCAAGGAACTGCAGGAACAAAGGAAAAAAATTGTGACAAGCGTGCCACCTCTAAAATGGCTTGCTCAAAAATTGCAGGAAATGACTTTGAAGTTATTTCAATTGTGCAACCGAATATGAATCATGAGTTATTTGAACCCAAAACCTTCAGACTTGAAAAATTTTGGAAAATTCAAAAGTATTTTTTTACTTATGATATGCTGGGATTTGAAGAAACTATTTCTGATAGTTTGAGTGATAAAAAAATAAAATTGTTAATGTTTTTAGATGGTGTTGATAAAAACTTGTTTATCAAAGGAGATCATGACCATGAACATGAGCACGAACATGGGAAAAAAATGAAAAACACGAGCATGAAGAACATGAAGGAATTGATCCACATGTTTGGTTTTCGCTTGATATGATGCCTAAAGTTGCTGAAAATATAAAAAAATGAATTGTCAAAACTTTACCCTGATAAAAAAAGAAACTTTTGAAAAAAATTACAATGCTTTCATTACAGAACTTAACCAAGTAAAAGAAGAACTTTCTCAAAAAAATGGCTTCAAAAAAACTAAAAAGTCATTTATGATTTATCACCCTGCATTAAACTATTTCCTAAAAAAATTATGCCATTGAAGAAATTTCAATCGAACAGGAAGGAAAAAGAGCCATCAGCACAGCAAATAAGAGAAATTATTGATGAGGCAAAAGAACACAACGTAACTACAATCCTAGTTCAGCCTCAATTTCCTAAAACAAAGTGCTGAAGCCATTTCAAAAAGAAATTCCTAACTCGAAAGTTGCTGAATTTAATGTTGACAAGGAAAATGTATTTGAAAAATCTAAAAACAATTTGTTGATTATCTAGATTAAAAAAATTTTTATTTAGCAAAAACAGAATGAGAAGAAAAAAACGAAAGGATAAAAATTTAATGGCTAATGAACAAAATAAAAAAACTTGTAAGTGTACGTGATCTTAATTTTTAAATATAATAACGATTATATTTTTAAATGATATTAATTTGGATATTTTTTTAAAAGGAAAAGAACGTGGCAATTCTAGGAAGAAATGGTGGTGGAAAAATCAACTTTAGTCAAAAAGTTATGCTTGGATTTTTTTGAAAAAAATTCTGGCAGTATTAAGTTTTTTTACAAATAATAACAAAATCGGGTATCTTCCACAAATAAAGGGAATTTGACACTTCCTTCCCAATTAATATTTTTTTGACTTGGTAATTTCAGGACTAACTAATAAAAAAAAATCTTTTTAGAAAATTTAATAAGGAAGAAAAACAGGCTGAAACATTGCTAAAGGAATTTGATATTTTTCACTTGAAAAAAATAAACTAATAAATGAAGTGTCTGGAGGGCAGCTTCAAAGAGCTTTAATTGCACGTGCCTTAATCTCTTCGCTAGAACTTATTTTTTTCTAGATGAGCCAGAATCATTTCTGGATAAGGAATTTGAATTTAAACTTTTTGAAAAAAATAAAGAAGTTATCAGACTCGACAATAGTTGTAATTTCTCACGAACTGGAAAAAAATTTATGATTACATTGATTCAATTTTTTTGTCGTGGAAGGTAATATCCGTGTTTTTGAAAAAAAGAAGATTATGTGTGCAGCAATCCTTATTTACACTCACATAAATAAAATAAAAAAACAAAAAAATAAATAAAGATTGGAGAAATATGGAATTTATAAAAAAATTTTTTTGAATATACTTTTTATGAGAAATGCCCTTATTGTAGGGCTTCTTTCAAGTATATGCTGCGGAATAATAGGAACTTATATTGTAAATAAAAAAATGGTCTTTATTTCATCAAGTATCAGCCACGCCTCTTACGGCGGTATCGGAATAGAATTTACCTGATTTACTTTCTTTAACTTGCCAATAAAAGATCCATTATTTTTTTGGACTGATTTTTCTCAATATTGTCAGGTGTGCTGATTTTTGGTTTCTAAAAGACACTCTTCATGTTGACGGTGATTTGGGAATAGGTATCGTTATGTCAATGGGAATGGCTATTGGAATTATTTTTTTCCTTTCTTGACACCAGGCTACCAGTCCGATATGTCAACTTATTTATTTCGGAAATATCCTTTTATCCAACAGCCTAAACATAATTTTACTGCTAATACTGGACATCATCACAATCACATTTTTCATCATCTTCTACAAAAGCATCGTCTACACAAGTTTTGATGAAAACTTTTACAAAATCCACAGCGTCCCAGTAACCTTCATAAACTATTTTATGATAATCCTAATATCCTCCGTCATAATAATAAACATAAAAAAACAATAGGAATTATTCTAATAATCTCAATCCTGACAATCCCACAGGCAATCGCAGACCTCACTCGCAAGAAAATACTCAACAATCATAATTTTATCCATAATTTTTCTCATTTCATTGGAATACTATCAGGACTGTATTTTTCCTACACGCTGAATATTCCATCAGGCCCTTCGATTATTGTATTGCTTACAGTTTTGTTGGCTTTAGTTAAGATTGGGGGATTTGTGAAAGGGAAATTTTTGAATTAATTTTATTATTAAGCATAGATAAACAAAAAAATAGAGTATATATCTAAAACTCTCTATTTTTTTAAAATTATTTAATTATTAAAAACACAAATATAATTATAGTCTACTAAATTTTCAGTTTCTGCCTTATATGGTGCTTGTTCTGAAAAGTTTTTAATAAAAAAATTTTTCTTTTTTTCCTCAGATATTTTTTTATCTCTTATCACAGTTTTTATCTTTTTGAAAATCCTAAAACTCCCAATAATAAAAATAAAGATTAATTTATTCATATATCTTCCCTTCATAAACTTTATAAAAGACCAAAATCTGACACTTATTTTTTTCATTCCCTTGTTATCACTCTTTCACATAAACATATTTTTCTCCCATCTGACATCTCCCTCATCAAAAAAATATACCCATCAAAGTAATATTTCTCAATTTTTTTCACATCACTAATCTTATTTTTTTCACAATATAATTTAAAAGTAAATCCTCTCATTTTTTTCGAGTTTGTACTCACTTGCTTTTAATTTGCCATTTGAATCTTCCCAAAACTCAAAATTAATCAATTTATCAGAATTTATAAGTTTAGAATATTCTTTTGACGCAAGATTTAAAATAACATCTTCCTGTTCAAAATATTCATTCACGCTTGATTTCCAAACCTCA
>BNJU01005498.1_pt1 | contig 13200 bp, 22 predicted proteins | sample 8539281 | NCBI WGS metagenome assembly BNJU01 (sample SAMD00202456, study PRJDB9452) | human saliva metagenome | isolation source: human saliva | place: Japan
GTTGTATTGATGAAGGATGGAGCGAAATAGGAAATGAAAATATGTTTAGTTGGATCTAGTGGAGGTCATCTAACTCATTTATATCTATTAAAACCTTTCTGGAAAGATAAGGAAAGATTTTTGGGTTACTTTTTGATAAAGAGGATGCAAGAAGTGTCTTGGGAAATGAGACATTTTATCCTTGTCATTATCCTACTAATCGTAATTTGAAAAATCTTATTAAAAATACGATTCTTGCTTTCAATATTTTGAGAAAGGAACGCCCTGATGTTATCATCTCATCAGGGGCTGCTGTGGCAGTTCCTTTCTTCTATCTAGGGAAACTATTTGGTGCTAAAACAGTCTACATTGAAGTTTTTGACCGTATTGATGCGCCAACCTTAACAGGGAAATTGGTATATCCAGTAACAGATAAGTTCGTAGTTCAGTGGGAGGAAATGAAAAAAGTATATCCGAAAGCAATCAATCTCGGAGGAATTTTCTAATGATTTTTGTGACAGTAGGTACTCATGAGCAACAGTTTAATCGACTTATTAAAGAGGTTGATAGATTAAAAGGTGAGGGACTTATTCAGGATGAAGTTATTATTCAGACTGGTTTTTCAGATTATGAACCAGTGCACTGCCAATGGAAAGCTTTGATTTCTTATGATGAGATGAATCAATATATGGATGAAGCAGATATTGTCATTACACATGGTGGTCCAGCAACATTTATGGGAGTGATTTCTAAGGGAAAGAGACCGATTGTAGTACCTAGACAAGAAAAATTTGGCGAGCATGTGAATGATCATCAGATGGAATTTGTTGAGAAAGTATTAAATATCTATAATTTAACAGTCATTACGAATATAAGTGATCTTATGGCATGTATTTCAAAAATAAATGAACAACAAAGTACAGATTTGAAAACTAATAATAACCTATTTATGGAGAACTTTATAGATATGATTGACGATTTAATGGGGACAAGCTATGTTAAGGACGAATAAGTTTATAAATATTTGTATCAAGTTGCTATTCATATATTCGTTATGTAGTGAGTTAATATATTCCTATTTTTCCTTCATCACTATTGTTTACGATACCAGATTTATTGCTATTGGTATCGGTTTTTATTTGTTATATTTGATTCCTATTCTTCGGGTAAGATTAAAATTAAAAAAATCCTCACGTCAGTATAGTCTTTTTTTATTTTCTTAATACTATTTTTTTATTAATTAGTTTTTAGTTGGGGAAATCTCAATGTATATGATTTTTGTTGCAAGAATAAGATATATACTAGGAGCATTTCTTGTTTATTACATGACGAACAGTTATTTAGATGACAGAACTTTTTCATCTTTAATTGATACTGCTTACGTTGCACAGATATTTAATTTATTGTTAGTTTTATACCAACATTTAGTATTACATTTACATCCTGATTTTACCAATGGTATTTTTTTGGTTTCACTAATTATGCAAATGGAATTCAAGGATTCTATTGTTTAGCCTTAAGTATTTTTATCTATTGTTTATTATCTATATGGCAAATGGAAAGCGATGAAGTCGTTAATATTGATTGCTATTTCCTGTATAATATGTGCATTGGCAGAAATAAAGATTTTTTCGTTATTTTTTTATATTCTCTATTTTTCCTAATTTTTTTATATTTCAAAAATCAAAAAAACAGTTAGAAAGGCACGTATAATTAGTACAACTGTAGGAATATCTCTTCTTTTTTTGGTTGCCTATAAAATTATTGAAATGGTTTTTGCCTGATAATTTGTATACTTTTTTTAATGTTACAAAGGCATTATCCTATGAAAACCGAACAGACTTTGCGGGACGAACCAATACTATTTCCTTTTTTATGGGATAACTTATTTTTATCATGATTATGTTAGTGCCATATTTGGAAAAGGTTTGGGGTCATACTCTGTTAATTATATCTATGAACTGGGTAAAATGCTTTGCAGATGGTGGTTTTATTTCCGTAGTCCTTCTTTATTTATTCTTGTTATCATTATTTATAAGAGGAACTTTTACTAGAGATAAAGATATGCAATGTGAAAGACTGATTGTATCAATAATAGCTTTTGTAGTGATGATGAGCATTGTTGTGTGGAATAGTACATTTACGAGGTCTACATATATTGTATTTTTTTCTTTCTTGGATTAGGTAATGTTGTTTATAAATCTACTAATTCAATCAGAGGAGATTTAGATGAAAAATTGAAGTATCAGTGGTTATACCAATATACAATGCTGAAAAAAACAATAAAAAAATTGTGTTGATAGTGCCCTAAAAGCAAAAATTTAGAATCTCTTGAAGTGATTCTGGTGAATGATGGGTCCAATGATTCTACAGCAGAAATTTTTAGAACAGTACAATGTTAATCCCAAAAATTAAGATTTTTTTCATCAGCTTAATAAAGGGGTATCTGCTGCTAGAAATAAGGGATTATCTCATGCAAGTGGAGAGTATGTATTTTTCCTAGATTCAGATGATGTTTTAGATGATGGTATACTTTATAAAATGTATCAGTTTGCTAAAAAAAATAAAATTGATCTTTTATCTTGTTGGCATAAAGAGCCTGCCACAACTCAATACGGTGGTAACGAGAATAAGTCAGCTTCATTTATTGCACGAACAAAAGAGGAAATAGGAAATCATTTTGTGGATATTTTTTTCCGAGAAGTGTTTGGGCTAAATTATTTCTTCGTAGAAGGATTGAAGAAAATAACATTACTTTTTCGACTGAGATGTCACTAGGGGAAGATATGTCATTTGTCTATCAATACTTGATGGTCTCAAGAAGTATTGCAGTAATTGATGGTGTGTATTATAATGTTCAAAATGTTAATCCCAAGTCATTATCTAAGCGTTATGTGAATAATATTGAACACTCCTTATTGATTCAGAATCAATTATGGAATCAATTATTAGAAGTTTATCCTAAAATTGAGGAGAACTACTATAAGCAACATATGGATTTTTAGATTTTTACCTTGCTAGTTTATATGTAAATAACTTATTTAAATTCGATTCTCCGTATTCCTCAAAAGAAAAAAATGGGATAATATTGCACAACAATTAAAAAAATATAGACCATTTTTTTAGATGAGAAAGTGAGTAAAGAAAAAGAAGCCTAAAAAAATCTGAATGAGATGGTTATTTTTTTATTTGCTGAAGTCTAAAAATCCCTTTATTAATCTATTCTTTTTACTCATTCAAAGAATGGTGGAAGAAAAAAAGCGATTAAAAATATTGAAGGATGAATCATTTATGGAAGATTTAGTAAGCATTATCGTCCCAGTCTATAATGTAGAAAAATATTTAAAAAAATCAGTAGAAAGCATTTTTGAATCAAACTTATGACAATATTGAGATACTATTGGTTGATGATGGAAGTACAGACAATAGTGGAAATATTTGTGATTCGTTTATTAAAATTGATTCTAGAATAAGAGTGTTTCATAAAGAAAAACGGTGGTTTATCAGATGCTCGAAACTTTGGAATAGAACATATAAGAGGTCAATATGTATCGTTTATTGATAGCGATGATTATATATCTAAGGATTATGTGTGGAAGTTGTATCATTCTCTAAAAAAACAATAATTCAGAGGTGTCTATATGTTCTTTTTTTCATTGGTTGATGAAACGGGTGAAAAAGATAAAAGATGAGATACTAGATAATGATAAAAATATGTTTATCTGGTCAACAAGTATTAGAGAAAGTGTTAACGTCAAATGGTTATCGTTATGTTGTTGCTTGGAATAAGCTTTTATCGATCAACTTTATTTGAAAAGTTAAAAATTTAAAAAAAGGCATGTTGTATGAAGATGAATTTCTTAACTATCCTCTGTTTTTGGGAGTGTAAAAAGGGTATCAATTGTAGAGGAGCCGTTATATTTATACGTTCAACGAAAAGGAAGCATTGTACAAAGTAATATGACTTTAGAAAAAAAATAAAGATGAAGGATAAAATGCATACATCGCGTATTGAATTTTATGCAGAAAAAAAAGAATTCCTTTTTACACCAACGTTCGTGTCAACAGTATTGTAATTGGATTGTTACAACAACCGCTAGTCATTACAATGTCTTGAATGTAGCTTTTTTTAAAAATACTTGCAACAACAGTTTAGAAAAAAATTGTTAAATATACACAGAACGACGATAAGAAGCTAATTGTACAGAATATTTTTAGGATATATAAATATTCGTTTAGCAGCTTATGTAAAATCAAAAAGTAATGTAGGGTGTGAGGAGAAATAATGCTGGAAAAAAAATTTTAGCTTCTATTAACAATCGCTCTTTTTTTAGTAAATTGAAAAAAATAAAATTCATAGAATGTTTCCGATATATGTTATCAGTAATCAAAATATAGCTTTTTCAACAAGATATTGATATTGCTTATAGAAAAAAATGAAGCGACAATTTAGCCATATTTCGTTGACTGAAAGTGAACAGAAAAAAATGATATGAACATTTCGAATAAAGTTTGGATTTGTTGGTTTCAAGGTGAAGAAAGCGCTCCAGAGTTAATTAGAACATGTATTCAATCAATGAGAACATATTTTTCCTGGAAGAGAGATTATAGTACTAACAGAAGAAAAATATTAGTGATTATACAGATATCCCAGATTATATCATTGATAAATATAAAAAGGGCTGGATTTCTCGTGCTCACTATTCTGATATTCTTCGGGTAGAACTTCTATGTCGTCATGGTGGATTATGGGTGGATGCAACTGTGTTGAATACCGGAGGAGATTTTACAAATCTTGAATTACCCCTTTTTGTATATAAATCGTTAGATTTATCTCGGAAGGATTCCCAAGCCGTTGTTGCATCAAGTTGGTTAATTTCGTCATTTAGTAACCATCCTATATTACTGTATACGAGAAAACTTCTCTGGGAGTATTGGAAGAGAAATAATAGTTTATGTAATTATTTTTTTATTTCACATATTCTTTACAATTGCTACGGAACATTATCCAGCAGAATGGATTGCTGTCCCTACCTTTAATAATCATTCTCCTCACACACTTCACTTTGAGCTAAATAATCAATTTTCGGAAAAAAACGATGGGAACAAATAAAAAAATATATCAGTGTTTCATAAATTAAACCATCACCTCGATTATTCTAGTGGTGTGGATACCTTTTATAAGTTTATAATTTCTTCGAAAGTTGGGACAAATGAGTAATAAGATCAGTAAAAATTTAGCTTATAATATGGGATATCAGTTGATTGGTATTGCTGTTCCTTTAATAACTTCTCCCTATTTATCACGAGTATTAGGTGCTGAAAATCTAGGTATTCATTCTTTTACGATGTCAGTTGCACTTTACTTTATGATGTTTATGCTCCTGGGGATTGCAAATTACGGGAATAGAACAATTGCGACTGTTAAGCGAGAAGGAGAAGATATTCTATCAAAAACATTTTGGAGTATCTATTCTATCCAGTTAATAATGTCTATTCTGGTAACTATAACTTATATTGCTTATCTATATTTTGGGGCAGTACATTACAAGGTTATTGCAATATTACAACTCTTTTTTATTGTTATCAAATGCTGTTGATATTACTTGGTTTTTTTCTATGGATTAGAAAAATTTTAAACAAATCGTTTTTTAGGAACACATTAGTTAAACTTTTAGGATTATTTTTTTAATTTTTTTATGTGTACGTCAAAGTACAGATCTATGGAAGTATACATTTATAAATGGGTCAGTAACTTTAGTTGGTCAACTTTTACTATGGGGACAATTAAAAGGAGTATTGTCTTGGAAAAAAAGATTCAATTAAAGGAATTATTACCTCATATCAAGCCAATTTTAATTCTTTTTATTCCTGTACTAGCCATTAGTATTTTTTTACTAATATGGATAAATATATGCTTGGTTTAATGGTTGACGTAAAAGCAGGTTGGATTTTATGACAATGCAGGTAGAATTATTGAAATTCCTAAAGCTTTGATTGCGGCCTTAGGGGCTGTTATGTTGCCGAGAACTTCCTATTTACTAGCAGAAGGACAAGAAGAAAAGAGTAAATACTACATAGAGGTAACAATTTTATACGTGATGATTATTTCTAGTGTATTGATGTTTGGACTAATATCGGTATCTGATATTTTTTCCATTATATTTTGGGGAGAAGAGTTTCTTGAATCAGGAAGATTGATTGCTGCTATGTCTCCGGCTTTTGTCTTTTCTGTTTTAGGAAATATCATTAGAACTCAGTATTTGATTCCTAGAGCTAAAGATAAAGATTATGTAGTGTCTCTAATCGCGGGAGCGGTTGTTAATCTAGTGTTAAACTGTTTTTTTATAAAACCTTTTGGTGCTATGGGAGCAACAGTTAGTACAGTATTGGCAGAATTTGTGTTGTCTGGAATGCAGTTTTGGTCAGTTAGAAGAGACTTAAATTTAAAAAGATATTTGAAAAACGGTTTGATATTCTACCTATTTGGTCTGATTATGTACCTGGTTATTATAGTGCTCAAAACTCATTTACCCTATAATATAGTGAGTCTTATTTTACTCATAGCTTTGGGCGGATTCGTATATGTTGCTTTCAGTTGTAGCTATATTTTAATGTCAAGAAACTTACATTTTAAGTTATTGAGGGAAAAGATCAAACGAAAGATTGGATATGAAAAGATATTATAAATTATTATTAAAAAGATTAATGTTTTACCCATTTAGTTGGCTACCTTTAAATAAAAGAAAGCTAGTATTTGATAACTTTGGTGGTCGAGGATATGGGGACAATCCAAAGTATATTGCTGATGAACTATTAAAGCAGGATAAGAATCTTGATATAGTTTGGTTAACAAAGGATATGAGTACTTCTGTGCCTGATGGGGTTAGAAAGGTACGATATGGAAGTTGGAGAGCTTTTTTGGAGTGGAGTACAGCTAAAATTTGGGTCGATAATATCAGAAATTCCGATCGTCCTTGGAAAAGAAAAAAGCAAATCTACTTACAGACGTGGCATGGATCTGATGGCGTTAAATTAGTCGAAAAGGATGTAGAATCAACACTTTCAAAATCCTATCTTGTAATGGCGAAATACGATGGTAGGATATCTGATGGAATCATTTCTAGTTGCCAATTGCAAACAGAACAGTTTAAAAAATCATTTTGGCTAGATGACAATGTTGAAATTTTGGAATATGGTTTACCAAGAAATGATGATTTCTTTTATAGTGAGAAAATAAGTCACACAAATCAAATCGTCAGAGCTAGATATAATATCTCTTTAGATGAACTAGTCGTTTTATATATGCCTACTTTTTAGGGATAATGGATCAACAAAAAGCGTATAATCTCGATTATGATAAGGTAATCAGTTCGTTTCAAAAAAATTCTATAATAAAGAAGTTAGAGTGTTGATTCGTTTTCATCCAAATGTTGATAATACATTTTTTTAAAAAAATGATGATGAAAGATTAATTAATGTGACAGATTATCCGGATCCGCAGGATTTGATGTTTGCAGCTGATATTATGATTTCAGACTATTCATCAGCACCGATAGATTTTTATGTTGTTAAATAGAACTATATTTTTTTGTATATGCCAGATTATGAGGAGTATACAAAATTAAGACCACTAAATCCAAATTTCAACAATCTTCCATTTATTAAATGTTATACAAATCTTGAATTAGTTGAACAAATTTCTAGATTTTTCAAAAATGGATTATCATGAATGTATCGATGATTATAAATTAAAGAACAGACGATTTGATGATGGAGATGCTGCAAGGAAGTGTGCAGAGTGGATAGTGAATCAATTATAAAGAAACTAAAAAAACGAAAGTTAGATAAGAGGAATAGGATATGAAAAGAGTAATTACTTATGGGACTTTTTGATTTGCTCCATTATGGGCATATTAATTTGTTAAAAAGAGCAAAGCAATTAGGCGATTATTTAATTGTAGTTGTTTCAAGTGATGAGTTCAATTTAAAAAGAAAAAAAATAAAATTTGTTATTTTAATTATGAACATAGAAAAAAATTTAGTTGAGGCAATACGATATGTAGATCTAGTAATACCTGAAACTAGTTGGGAACAAAAAAATCAGATGTAAAAAGAGTATCATATTGATACTTTTTGTAATGGGCGATGATTGGAAAGGTAAATTTGATTATCTAAAAGAAGAAGGCGTTGAAGTAGTCTATTTGCCCAGAACGAAAGAAATTTCAACAACTAAAATTAAAGAGGATTTAGCAGACTAAATATAGAGTGAAAATGTTGCATTTATATTTTTTTAATAATTTATTATAGAGAGCACATTGAGTCTAGAGTTTTTGCATTTTTAGGTGGAGGAAGATGGAGACTAAAGAGAATAAAGTAATGGATAATACCACTTTACATGCTATTAAAACATTAGCCTGTTTTTAGTGTGGTTGCTATACATATATGGCTACCAGGAAAAAAATTGGAGCTGTTTATCAGATAATTGCACGATTTGCAGTACCAATGTTTTTTTGATTTCTGGTTTTTATTCATATAATATTTCAAAGTCTAAAAATACAGCAAAAGAATAAAAAAATATTTAGATTAACATTAATAAGTACATTTTTTTATGCAGCTATTTTTTTATCTATACATTATGGAAAGAAAATAATTTGCAATTTCCTTTTTCAGACTTTTTAGTTTTACGAATATCATAAGGTTTATATTTTTTTAATAGAATATCAGATTTAATAGGTTCTCTGGCTACACCACTTTGGTATCTATATGCTATACTATATATCTATATTTACCTTTTATTTTTTTCTAACAAGAGATTGCTGTTTAGGAAACAAGTGATTGCTATACTTTTTGCTACTTGCTTTTTATTATTGAATTCATGATTAATGATTCAATTTTTTTACAGAAATTTTTTTATTTATGGGAATACCGTTCTTTGGAATAGGGAATTTCTTGGCACAGATAAAAAAAGAGGATTATTAATTGTCGAGTGATAAATAAATTATTAATCTTGGGAATGATTATATATCCAATGCTAGTATTTTTTTGAGTATCACAGTTTAGGTAATTCTTTTTGAACTTTATATAAGTTCAATACTTGCTGTAATAATGTTGATGTTATTTGCAATAAAAAAACCTAATGCTATTGACATTGGAATACTGAATGAAATTGGAGAAAAAAATACACCACTTTTTATTTACATAACGCACCAGTTTGTTATTTTGATATTTACAGTGTTAATTTCTAATACTTACATTCTTAAATTTGGGACGATTTTTTTGTTTTTTTCTAATATGCTATGGTTTAGGAAAGCTATTTCAATTTGTGAAACAAATCAGATGAAAATAAATAATAGTTGAAAAAAATGCAAAACGGATTATTAGTTGAGATCAAATTAGATTTCGTCATGATTATGATTTGTGTACAATGTAGAATATTATATAATCGAAAAGAAGGTTCTGGTGAACTTTCTTTTTGATTATTCCTAGAAGATTAAATATTTTCGGAAAAATGAAAAGGAAAAGTATGCAAAAAATTATAAGTACCCTAATTGTCAAGTCAAGTGCAACAAAGTTGTCCTTCTGATTAAGTGAGTATCTTTCAAGCCGTTTGAGTTAGCTCAAATAGCTTTTTTGCGGACTGATAGTCATGAATTCGTCTAGGTCTTTCATTGATAGCCTTTGTATAGTCCTCTAAAAGATTCTGATTTAGTTCTTTTAACGAACACCCCTTCGGAATGAACTCTCTTAGTAGTCCATTGAAATTCTCATTTGTACCTCGTTCATAAGATGAATAGGCATGTTCAAAATATACATCTAATCCCTCTATCTTACTCAATGATGAAAATTCTTTTCCATTATCTGCAGTTATGGACTTAATGGGATAAAGTTTCATACACTCTAAGACTGCTTGATTGTCATACTCTGCTTTCTTTTCGACGAGTTTCTTGGTGACGGCATAGCGTGTTTGACGTTCTACCAAGGTCAGAATAGAAGGTTCTCCTATTGTCTTTCCACCCAGAACAGAATCGATTTCCCAATCTCCAAAACGGGAGCGATTATTGATCTCTTCTGGTCTTTCTTCAATTGACTTTCCTAGATGTTTCTTGGTAGAGGGACGCTTGTTAAATTTCTTACGGATTCGCACTGCTCTTGGTAAATCAATAACCTTAATCTCTAACAAACCTTGATGGATATAGTTATAGAGCGTCTTGGTTGAAGGAACAACTGCATCTACATGTTGGAGTCTGTAGGTATGAACAAAGGTATCCACGCTATGCACCCTTGGTTTCTCTCTCATTGCTTCTGTAAATTTTGTCAGAAAGTCGTTCGATACACGATCCAGTTTTAGATAATAGCTGGCTTCTCTGGCCTGACGATAGCGGTTATGGGCAGCATCTGCATAATATTGTTGATAATAGACCTTCTGTTCATTTACTTGTTTCACTTGTGTTATAGAACCTCGATTGATTTCACGAGTAATAGTAGAGCGATTTCTCCCCAGTCTACGAGCAATCTCAGCAGGTTTGAGTCCTACGCTTAAATAAGCTTCAATTTCTCCTCGCTCAGCTTTAGATAAGTGCTTGTATGATTGATTTGTGGTAGAATAGCTTGTGGACATGTTCATTTTCCTTTATACTGTTTTTCGCAACTCTAGTATATCAGATGAACATGTCTTTTGTGTTGTACTTCATTTTACAACAGAGCATTGTTTTATTACCACAGAAGTATATTAAATTAAAATAAATTATTTTGGCTTTATAATGTGGCTCTTTGTCAACTAACATCTGGAGAGGACAATCACTGTCTTCTCCTTTTTGTTTTTTCAGAATATACCAAATTAACACAAAAATTCTGAAAATTCTGTTGACATCTTTCTGAAAAGAGTCTATAATGGAGAGAAAGTTTTAAAGGAGAAAATGATGAAAAGTTCAAAACTATTTGCCCTTGCGGGCGTGACCTTATTGGCAGCGACTACTTTAGCTGCATGCTCTGGATCAGGTTCAAGCGCCAAAGGTGAGAAGACATTCTCATACATTTATGAGACGGATCCTGATAACCTCAACTATTTGACAACTAATAAAGCAGCTACAGCAAATATCACCAGCAACGTGGTTGATGGTCTGCTAGAAATGATCGCTACGGGAACTTTGTGCCGTCTATGGCTGAGGATTGGTCTGTATCCAAGGATGGATTGACTTACACTTATACTATCCGTAAGGATGCAAAATGGTATACTTCTGAAGGTGAAGAATACGCGGCAGTCAAAGCTCAGGACTTTGTAACAGGACTTAAATATGCTGCTGATAAAAAATCTGATGGTCTTTATTTAGTTCAAGAATCAATCAAAGGATTGGACGCTTATGTGAAAGGAGAAATTACAGACTTCTCTCAAGTAGGAATCAAGGCCCTTGATGATTATACAGTTCAGTACACATTGAACAAGCCAGAAAGCTTCTGGAATTCTAAGACAACGATGGGAGTTTTGGCCCCGGTAAACGAAGAGTTTTTGAACTCTAAAGGGGATGATTTCGCCAAAGGGACAGATCCTAGTAGTATTCTCTATAATGGACCATTCTTGCTCAAATCAATTGTAGCCAAATCTTCTGTTGAGTTTGAAAAGAATCCAAACTATTGGGATAAAGAGAATGTCCATATTGGCAAGGTGAAATTGTCATACTGGGATGGCCAAGATACCAACAAACCAACTGAAGCCTTCAAAGATGGAAGCTTTACTATGGCACGTCTCTTCCCAACAAGCGCTAGCTACCCAGAGACTGAAAAAGCCTTTAAAGACAATATTGTTTACACACAACAAGACTCAACAACTTTCTTAGTTGGTATCAATATTGACCGTCAGTCTTATAAGTATACTTCTAAGACAACGGATGAAGAAAAAACATCTACCAAGAAAGCTCTTCTAAACAAAGATTTCCGTCAAGCTCTTGCCTTTGGTTTTGATAGAACTGCCTATGCCTCTCAAGTAAACGGCGCAAGTGGTGCGACTAAACTGCTTCGCAACTTGTTTGTCCCACCTACATTTGTTCAAGCAGATGGTAAAAACTTTGGTGAGTTGGTCAAAGAAAAATTGGTGACATACGGTGACGAGTGGAGCAACGTGAACTTGGATGATGCTCAAGATGGACTTTACAATCCAGAAAAAGCCAAAGCAGAATTCGCCAAGGCTAAGACAGCTCTTCAAGCAGAAGGTGTGAAATTCCCAATCCACTTGGATATGCCTGTAGACCAAACAAACACAACGAAAGTTCAACGTGTGCAATCTTTGAAACAGTCACTTGAAGCAACTTTGGGAACAGATAATGTAGTTGTGGATATCCAACAACTTCAAAAAGACGATGTCTTGAACATCACCTACTTTGCCGAGACTGCTGCTGGTGAAGACTGGGATATCTCAGATAACGTTGGTTGGTCTCCAGACTTTGCGGATCCATCTACCTACCTTGATATCATAAAGCCATCTGTCGGAGAAAATACGAAGACTTACCTAGGATTTGACTCAGGAACAAACAACGCTGCTGCCAAGCAAGTTGGTTTGGAAGACTACGAAAAAATGGTTGTGGAAGCTGGGGAAGAAACTACTGACGTTTCAAAACGTTATGAAAAATATGCTGCTGCCCAAGCTTGGTTGACAGATAGTGCCTTGATCATCCCAACAACTTCTCAAACTGGTCGTCCAATGTTGTCTAAGATGGTACCATTTACTCTTCCGTTTGCTTACTCAGGTAATAAGGGTATGAGCGAAGCCCTCTTGTATAAATACCTAGATGTACAAGATAAACCAGTGACAGCAGAAGAATACCAAAAAGCCCAAGAAAAATGGCTGAAAGAAAAAGAAGAGTCTAACAAAAAGGCCCAAGAAGATCTCGCAAAAACATGTGAAATAACTGTTGCAAAAATATAAGAAAGGATTTAGTATTTCTCTTGAATGCTGAATCCTTTTTTTACATTTGTAAAGAAAGATTCTAAATTTGGAGTCTATTTTTTTGTCAGATTAGAGAAAATTTTCTTTAATTTTTACTTGTTTCCTATTGCTTTCTTAGCTATTATTTGTTATATTAAAAAGAACAATTATTTTTTTATTTATCAGGGTTAAGCATTGCACTTTCAGAGGAAGGAGTATTTTTTTAAAAAGAAAATGTAAACGCTTACTCAAAAAAATGAAAGGATTTAGGAGTTTATGAATAAAAGATCATTTGAAAA
>BNJU01002600.1_pt1 | contig 13181 bp, 8 predicted proteins | sample 8539281 | NCBI WGS metagenome assembly BNJU01 (sample SAMD00202456, study PRJDB9452) | human saliva metagenome | isolation source: human saliva | place: Japan
CTTTCAGGGCATCAATTGTTGTTTCTTCTACTGCATTTCCATTTACGATAAACTTAGCGGGTTGGTCTACGTCTACTTTCAACGATACTTCCGCATCGCCTTCAGTAAACTTCGGTGTTCCCATTTGGACTTTTCCTTGTTTACCTGTCGAAGTTACGTCTTCTCCGGTTGGCGTCACTGCCGTCACAGCTGGCGTATACTTAGCCGTTACACTAGTTCCATTCTCGTCTTTGACTTGAACGGTAACTGCATCTGGTGTTCCAACAAAATCTTTATTCGGTGTGAAGATTACTTCACCTGTTAATGGGTCAATCGTATAAGTCCCAACTTTCGTGCCCTCTTTCAGGGCATCAATTGTTGTTTCTTCTACTGCAGTTCCATTCACCACGAATTTTGCTGGTTGGTCCGCATCAACCTTCAACGGAACTTCCGCATTGCCTTCAGTAAACTTCGGTGTTCCCGTTTGTACTTTTCCTTGTTTACCTGTCGAAGTTACGTCTTCTCCGGTTGGTTTCACAGGCGTAACCGTTGGCGTATACTTCGCCGTTACGCTAGTTCCATTCTCGTCTTTGACTTGAACGGTCACCGCATCTGGAGTCCCTACGAAATCTTTATTCGGTGTGAAGATTACTTCACCTGTTAATGGATTAATCGTGTAAGTCCCAACTTTTTCGCCATCTTTCATAGCGTCAATCGTTGTATCAACTACCGCAGTTTCATTCATCACGAATTTCGCTGGTTGATCTGCGTCCACTTTCAACGGAACTTCTGCGTCTCCTTCAGTAAACTTCGGTGTTCCCGTTTGTACTTTTCCTTGTTTACCTGTCGAAGTTACGTCTTCTCCGGTTGGTGTCACTGCCGTCACAGTTGGTGTGTACCTCGCAGTCGTAGTAGTTCCATTCTCATCTTTGACTTGAACGGTAACTGCATCTGGTGTTCCAACAAAATCTTTATTCGGTGTGAAGGTTACTTCATCTGTTAATGGATTAATCGTGTAAGTCCCAACTTTTTCGCCATCTTTCATAGCGTCAATCGTTGTATCAACTACCGCAGTTTCATTCTTCACAAATTTCGCTGGTTGATCTGCGTCCACTTTCAACGGAACTTCTGCGTCTCCTTCAGTAAACTTCGGTGTTCCCGTTTGTACTTTTCCTTGTTTACCTGTAGACGTCACGTCTTCTCCTGTTGGCGTCACAGGCGTAACGGTAGGCGTATACTTCGCAGTTGCCATAGTTCCATTCTCGTCTTTGACTTGAACGGTCACCGCATCTGGTATTCCTACGAAATCTTTATTCGGTATGAAAGTTACTTCGCCTGTTAATGGGTCAATTGCGTAAGTCCCAACTTTCACGCCATCTTTCATGGCATCAATCGTTGTTTTTTCTACTGCAGTTCCATTTACTACGAATTTCGCTGGTTGGTGCGCATCAACCTTCAACGGAACTTCCGCATCGCCTTCAGTAAACTTCGGTGTTCCCGTTTGTACTTTTCCTTGTTTACCTGTAGACCTCACGTCTTCTCCTGTTGGCGTCACAGGCGTAACGGTAGGCGTATACTTCGCAGTTGCCATAGTTCCATTCTCGTCTTTGACTTGAACGGTCACCGCATCTGGTATTCCTACGAAATCTTTATTCGGTATGAAAGTTACTTCGCCTGTTAATGGGTCAATTGCGTAAGTCCCAACTTTCACGCCATCTTTCATAGCATCAATCGTTGTTTTTTCTACTGCAGTTCCATTCACCACGAATTTTGCTGGTTGGTCCGCATCAACCTTCAACGGAACTTCCGCATCGCCTTCAGTAAACTTCGGTGTTCCCATTTGGACTTTTCCTTGTTTACCTGTAGACCTCACGTCTTCTCCTGTTGGCGTCACAGGCGTAACGGTAGGCGTATATTTCAAGCCAGCAATTGCTTTTCCTGTTGCTTTTTCAATCACCTGAACAACGATTGGTTCTGCTATTCCTGTGAATTCTTTATTCGGTGTGAATGTTACTTTTCCTGTCGTTTCATCGACCGTGTACGTTCCAACCTCTTTTCCATCTTTCATTGCTGGAGCACTCGCAGCAAGCGCCTTTCCAGTCTTTGGATCTACTAAGACCATTGGCTTCTCGCTTGATGGTGTAACAGCTCCATCCTTGCCTTCAAACTTCGGTGTTTCTACGTGGACGAGCCCTTGTACCTTTGTACTCGTGAGTTCTTTTGACATTGGGACAACCGTTGGAATATAGCGTCCATCCATTGTATTTGTTTGGTCGCTGACGATTTTCTCGTTCGCGCTCACTGGCGTCCATCCAGTATCATTTCCGTTATCGTCCGTTCGACGAAACGTGATTCCTTTGCCCGTTCCGACAAATCCAGCTTCTGGAATAAATTCAACGGTCACATCTTTTCCTGTTCCCGTGACTTTATATTTTCCTTCGCCAGCCACGACATAGTACCCTTCAGCGTCAAGCGCCACTTTTGCACCCGTCTCATCAATGATTACTGGTTCGATGGCTTCGTCAATCACCGCATCGTCTGTTAGTGAATAGCGTTGTTTTCCGCTTGGTGTAAAGACCACTGTTCCCGTTTGTGGGATTCCTTGTAGTCCATCCGTTTCCGTCTTACTTCCTCTTGGTAAGAATGTTAAATGTACTTCGAAATCTTCCACTTCACCTGACAAGGCCATCCCTGTTGGCTTCTCAATTTGAGTCGCGTCTTTTGCGATACGAACACGCGCACCAAGCTCACTCAGCGCAACATTTACTTTCTTGAACGCATCTTTAAAGACAAGAGTAGCTGTGCCATCAGCAGTAATCGATAGTTTTTCCGAACGCTCATCTTCGTCAAACGTTCCATTACCATTAAAGTCTACCCATCCATATAGTGTTGCTTCGGCCGCTCCACCTGTATGGGCCTCAACGGATAAGGTTAAATCGCCTTTATTTGTACGGTCTAACACTAAAATACCGTTCGTTTTCCCCTTAAGGTCCGCTGGAAGGATTTGGTCAATGCCTTCATCCGCAGAACCTTCTGCATCGTCGCCTTTCCAGTTCGTTCGGTCCACATTTTCATCGACATCTGGACGTGTATCTCCAAGATACGGCTGCTTCACATCTTCCCCTGTCACATTGTGAACTTGGTTAATACTGTGAGTCGCTTTCCCGTAACTTTCCGGAGCATCACTTCCGTCAAATGGTAAAAATCCAATCATCGCGGACTGCTTACTTGCCGAAGCCATATACAGACTTACTTCGGTAGCTCCTTGCGTCATTACAATCGGTACAGCCACCATTCCGGCAGAAAGGTTTGGTCCAAATACACCCGTTCCAAGTCCGCCTGCCTTCTGGTCAGGACTTCCGTAGTATTTCCACGCCACAGGTTTCTTATCTGGCCCGACCTGCGTAGCCTCACGAATCGCTGCCAACTCTCCACTGTGGTAGTTCACTCCGTTAATCGGAAGTGGTCTGAAGCCAATGACTTTTTTATTCGGATCGAATAAGTCTTTGGTATCTTGTGGGAAATAATTCAGCGTATAAGGGCTGTCGTATTTATACCATTCCGCAAAATGCTGCCAACCTGTTCCGTTAGTTGTATAGAGAGACAACTCCCCTAGATTAGACGAATCTCCTTCTGTCATAAGAACAGTTGGTTTGATCGTTTTCCCTTTATACGTTCCAGTGATTTCAAATTGAACTCCGACATTTCCGCCTTCATATTGCGTCGTAATCGTTGTTCTCTTTTCGCCAGTATCGATTCCTGAATTATAAATTTCACTCCACGCATCTTGTGGTTCACCAACAATCAGCGCTTCTTTCCCTGCGTTGAATTCACGTTTCCCATCTGCACTTTCAGAGCTATTCATATATCCATTTTTGCGTTTGGATCATAGGTATTTTTTTCAGCCGCCGTTGTCCCTTGTGCTTCGAGTCTCTTCTTGTAGATTTCCGTTGCATTAAATGGTTTAAGCGACTTCACGCGAACCGTCACGACATAGCCTGGACTAATTTCTTTTGTATACGTTGACCCTTCTTGTAAGGCTAATTGCCCTGTTGAACTAGTCGTAGTTCCACTCCAGTTCGCCACGTCACCAAAATCAATCCAACTTGCCTGGCTAAGCAATTCTTCTTGCGATAATTCCTTAGTAAAACCAGGTTTTGTAACTTTAGGAGTAGCCGTAGCATCTTCAACATCCGCCCCGACTGGAGAAGTTGCTACTGGAGCGTCTCCAGCCTCACGTCTTGTACGTGTGCGAGGCGCTTGTTCCTCAGAGGTAGTCGTTGGTTCTTCAGTAGTTGCTTCTACTTTTTCAGACATTTCCCTACTTTTGTCTCAGTAGCACTTTGAGTCGTTTCAACGGTATCGGCTAAAACAACGCTTTGTCCTTGCACCAATAAAAAGCCTAATGCGACCGCCACAGAAGCTGTTCCCATGCTGAGTTTTTTTATCGCATAACGCGTTACTTTCGAACGATTTTTACGCTCATTCATCTGAGTGTTTTTCGAACTAAACATAGCTACCTCCTTCCTTTTTATTCTTTCTAAATTGAGTTACTTAATCTCCTAATTTTATCGTATTCAGCGCATTTCTACAATTTATTTTACTAAAAAACATGGGGCCAGGTTGCCCTAGTCCCATGCCGTTCTTAATGTTTTAAATTAAGCTTCTTGCTCTTCATCTTTTTTTACGAGATGTAGCTACTAAACCTACTGATGCTAGGATGCTTAATGCTGCTGCACTAAATACTCCGTATTCATCGCTTGTACCAGTGTTTGGTAATTCTTGTTGTGGTTTAGCTGGTTCTGGTGTTGTTGTTGCAGGTTCAACTTCTACTGGTTTAGCAGGAGCTGGTGTAACTGTTGCAACATAGTTTGCTTTCACAACTGTACCGTTCACGTCAACACGTTGAATTGTTACAGCTGGAGCAACACCAGTAAAGTTTGGTTCTGGAACAAATGTAATTGTTCCGTCTGGAGCTACTGTAAATGTTCCGACACCAGGAATTACTTTCGTAGTTGATCCATCTTCGAATGTTGCAGGTACTGTGTCATCAAGTGGCACATCAGAGTCACCTTCAGTAAATTTAGGTTTCGCTGTTTGTGTCTTACCTTGAACATTAGTTGTTTCTGCATCTTCTGCAGTTGGAGTTACTGGTGTAACTGTTGGTGTGTAAGTTGCTGTTACAGCTGTTCCGTTAGCGTCTTTCGCTTGAACAGTGATTGCATCTGGAGTCCCAACAAAGTCTTTGTTTGGTGTGAATGTTACTTCACCTGTTAATGGATCAAGTTTGTAAGTACCTACTTGTTTTCCATCTTTCATCGCTGGTAATTCAGTCGCATCTGTTGGTTCACCTGTTTCTGGATCAATGAATTTTGCTGGTTGATCAGCATCGATCTTCATTGGTACATCAGAGTCGCCTTCTGTAAACTTAGGAGTTTCTTTTTGAGTTTGTCCTTGTTTACCTGTTGTAGTCTTATCTTCACCAGTTGGTGTTACGGCTGTAACTGTTGGTGTGTATTTCGCAGTTGCTGGAGTTCCGTTCGCGTCTTTTGCTTGAACTGTAATTCCTTCTGGAGTTCCTACGAAGTCTTTGTTTGGTGTAAATGTTACTTCACCAGTTGTTGGATCAATTGTGTAAGTACCTACTTGTTTTCCATCTTTCATCGCTGGTAATGTTGTTTCGTCAGTTGGTTCACCTGTAACTGGGTCAATGAATTTAGCTGGTTGATCAGCGTCAATCTTCATTGGTACTTCAGAGTCACCTTCTGTAAATTTAGGGAGTTTCTTTTTGAACTTGTCCTTGTTTACCAGTTGTGGTTTGTCTTCACCAGTTGGTGTTACGGCTGTAACTGTTGGTGTGTATTTCGCAGTTGCTGGAGTTCCGTTCGCGTCTTTTGCTTGAACTGTAATTCCTTCTGGAGTTCCTACGAAGTCTTTGTTTGGTGTAAATGTTACTTCACCAGTTGTTGGATCGATTGTGTAAGTACCTACTTGTTTTCCATCTTTCATCGCTGGTAATGTTGTTTCGTCAGTTGGTTCACCTGTAACTGGGTCAATGAATTTAGCTGGTTGATCAGCGTCAATCTTCATTGGTACTTCAGAGTCACCTTCTGTAAATTTAGGAGTTTCTTTTTGAACTTGTCCTTGTTTACCAGTTGTAGTTTTGTCTTCACCAGTTGGTGTTACGGCTGTAACTGTTGGTGTGTATTTCGCAGTTGCTGGAGTTCCGTTCGCGTCTTTGGCTTGAACTGTAATTCCTTCTGGAGTTCCTACGAAGTCTTTGTTTGGTGTGAATGTTACTTTACCAGTCGCTGGGTCAATTGTATACGTACCTACTTGTTTACCATCTTTCATTGCTGGTAATTCAGTCGCATCTGTTGGTTCGCCAGTTGTTGGGTCAATGAATTTAGCTGGGTTTTCAGCGTTCACAACCATAGGAACTTTTTCTTCTGCACCAGATTGTTGTTTGAACGTTACTGTGTCAGATTGTGGTTGTCCTTGTTTACCAGTTGTTTCTTTGTTTTCACCAGTTGGTGTTACTGGAGTAACTGTTGGTGTGTAAGTTGCTGTCGCTGGAGTTCCGTTCGCGTCTTTGGCTTGAACTGTAATTCCTTCTGGAGTTCCAACAAAGTCTTTATTAGGTTTGAACGTTACTTCACCTGTTAATGGGTCGATTGTATAAGTACCCACTTGTTTACCATCTTTCATCGCTGGTAATTCAGTCGCATCTGTTGGTTCACCTGTAGCTGGATCAATGAATTTAGCTGGTTGATCAGCATCAATCTTCATTGGTACTTCAGAGTCGCCTTCTGTAAATTTAGGAGTTTCTTTTTGAACTTGTCCTTGTTTACCAGTTGTAGTTTTGTCTTCACCAGTTGGTGTTACGGCTGTAACTGTTGGTGTGTATTTCGCAGTTGCTGGAGTTCCGTTCGCGTCTTTGGCTTGAACTGTAATTCCTTCTGGAGTTCCTACGAAGTCTTTGTTTGGTGTAAATGTTACTTCACCTGTTAATGGATCAAGTTTGTAAGTACCTACTTGTTTTCCATCTTTCATCGCTGGTAATTCAGTCGCATCTGTTGATTCGCCTGTAGCTGGATCAATGAATTTAGCTGGTTGATCAGCGTCAATCTTCATTGGTACTTCAGAGTCACCTTCTGTAAATTTAGGAGTTTCTTTTTGAACTTGTCCTTGTTTACCAGTTGTAGTTTTGTCTTCACCAGTTGGTGTTACGGCTGTAACTGTTGGTGTGTATTTCGCAGTTGCTGGAGTTCCGTTCGCGTCTTTGGCTTGAACTGTAATTCCTTCTGGAGTTCCTACGAAGTCTTTGTTTGGTGTGAATGTTACTTCACCTGTTAATGGATCAAGTTTGTAAGTACCTACTTGTTTTCCATCTTTCATTGCTGGTAATTCAGTCGCATCTGTTGGTTCACCTGTAGCTGGATCAATGAATTTAGCTGGTTGATCAGCGTCAATCTTCATTGGTACTTCAGAGTCGCCTTCTGTAAACTTAGGAGTTTCTTTTTGAGTTTGTCCTTGTTTACCTGTTGTAGTCTTATCTTCACCAGTTGGTGTTACACCTGTTACAGTTGGTGTGTACTTAGCTGTCGCTGGTGTTCCGTTCGCGTCTTTAGCTTGAACAGAAATTTCGTCTGGAGTTCCAACAAAGTCTTTATTAGGTTTAAACGTTACTTCACCAGTATTTGGGTTGATTGTGTAAGTACCCACTTGTTTACCATCTTTCATCGCTGGTAATTCTGTAGCGTCAGTTGGTTCACCTGTTTCAGGATCGATGAATTTAGCTGGGTTATCAGCGCTAATTGTGATTGGTGCTACTGGATCACCTTCGGTGAATTTAGGTGTTTGTTTTTGTTCTTGTCCTTGTTTTCCAGTTGACTCTACATCTTCAGCTGTTGGAGTTACTGGTGTAACTGTTGGTGTGTATTTAGCTGTTGCTGGTGTTCCGTTCGCGTCTTTAGCTTGAACAGAAATTCCGTCTGGAGTTCCAACAAAGTCTTTATTCGGTGTAAATGTTACTTCACCTGTTAATGGGTCGATTGTGTACGTACCCACTTGTTTCCCATCTTTCATCGCTGGTAATGTTGTTTCATCTGTTGGTTCGCCTGTTTCTGGATCAATGAATTTTGCTGGTTGATCGAGCATCGATCTTCATTGGTACATCAGAGTCGCCTTCTGTAAATTTAGGAGTTTCTTTTTGAACTTGTCCTTGTTTACCAGTTGTAGTTTTGTCTTCACCAGTTGGTGTTACGGCTGTAACTGTTGGTGTGTACTTAGCTGTTGCTGGTGTTCCATTCGCATCTTTTGCTTGAACAGAAATTGCATCTGGAGTTCCTACGAAGTCTTTGTTTTGGTGTGAATGTCACTTTTACCAGTCGCTGGGTCAATTGTGTACGTACCAACTTGTTTACCATCTTTCATCGCTGGTAATTCAGTCGCATCTGTTGGTTCGCCTGTAGCTGGGTCGATGAATTTCGCTGGGTTTTCAGCGTTCACAACCATAGGAACTTTTGCTTCTGCTCCATCTTGTTGTTTGAATGTTACTGTTTCAGATTGTGGTTGTCCTTGTTTATCAGTTGTTTCTTTGTTTTCACCTACTGGAGTTACAGGATTTACAGTTGGAGTGTATTTAATTCCGGCTAAAGTACGGCCAGTTGCTTCGTCCACCACTTGGATTAAGATTGGATCTGGAGTTCCAATAAAGTCTTTATTTGGCGTAAATTTCACCGTTCCATTTATTGGATCAATCTCATATAATCCAACTACCTTACCATCCTTCATCGCTGGAGCTTCATTACCAATGAGCCCACCCGTTTCTGGATTCACAATAACCATTGGTGTTGCAGCAGAAGGTTTTACTTCGCCTGCTCCATTTGTAAATGTAAGTTGTTTGTCATGTTCAATTCCTTGTAAATCTTCTGAAGTTACTTCGTCAGACAATGGAGTTACTGTTGGAATGTAACGACCATCCATTGTGTTTGTTTGATCACTGATAACAGGTTGAGAATTATCTTTTGTATTCCACCCAGTATCTACAGCATTGTTGTCCAGACGACGAATTGTAATACCTGTTGCAGTTCCAACAAAGCCGTTATCTGGAATAAATTCCACTTTAACGTCTTTACCAGCACTTGTTACACGGTATTTACCTTCTCCGTTCACAACATAGTAGCCTTCAGCGTCTAATTCAACTTTTTGACCATTTTCATCAACGATAAATGGTTCAACTGTTTCATCAATCACTGCATCCTCAGTTCTTGAGTAACGCTGCTTACCTTGAGCTGTAAATTCCACTGTTGCAGTTTGTTTCACGCCTTGTAGGTTTACAGTTTCTTTTTTGCTTCCTTTTGGTGGGAAGATTACTTGTGTTTCAAAGTCTTCTACTTCCCCTGACATTGACATACCTGTTGGGCTTTCAATATCTGGTGCATAAGTAGATACACGAACACGCACGCCTAATTTATCTAATTGAAGATCGCTTAAGATTGGACCGTTGTTAAATTGTAATGTTACATTACCATCTTTAGTGATTGTTGCTTTTTCAGAGCGTTCGTTTTCGTCAAATTTACCATTTTGGTTAAAGTCAACCCATGCGTAAGCATAAGCTTCAGGAGCTCCACCAGTGTTTGCTTGTACTGTTAACGTATAGTTACCAGGACGTGTACGCTCTAAGGCGATCATTCCGTTGGTGTTGCCTTTTAAGTCTGCTGGTAAGATTTGGTTGATACCTTCATCGCCTGTACCGTCCTTATCGTCACCTTTCCAGTCTGTACGCTCTAAGTTTTCATCCATATCTGGACGAGTATCCCCAAGATATGGTTGGTTAACAGCTGCGCCGGTTACCCCGTTGACTTGGTTCATCGCATGTGTTGCGATTCCGTATGAATCTGGAGCATCCCCTTCATCTAATGGTAAGAAACCAAGCATTGCTGATTGTTTACCAGAAGATGCGATATATAATCCAATTTCAGATGCACCACGTGTCATTACCATAGGTACGGCAATCGTGCTTGCAGAAACGTTAGGACCAAATACGCCTGTTCCTAAACCACCTGTCTTCAAGTCTGCGCTTCCATAGTATTTCCATGCTACAGTTTTACCTTCTTCACCCACACCAGTTGCTCTACGTAAAAGGTTTAAGTTAAGTGCACTAAAGTTAACTCCATCAACGTTTACACTACCGTAATTTTTTGATGGGTCAAATAAATCTGCTGTATTTTGAGGAATATAAGTTTTTTGTATTCTTATTATTATTTTTTAACCATTCCCCAACATGTTGCCAACCTGAACCGTTTGTAGTGAAGAGTACTAACTCACCTGGGTTAGCTGACTCACCATCGGCCATAACGATTGCTGGTTTTACTGCTTTTCCATTATAAGTTGCTGAAACATCAAATTGAACACCGATATTTCCACCGTTGAATTCTGAAGAAATCGTAGTTTGTTTATTACCAGTGTCGATACCTTCTTTACGGATTTCAGTCCATCTATTTTGTGGATCCGCAATTACTTTTGCTTCTTCTTTATTATTAAAAGCCTTTCTTGTTGTTGCATCACCAATAGAGTTGATATAACCATTTTTAGCGTTTGGATCGTAAGTTGCTTTTTCTTCGTCTGTAGCGCCTCGCTCTTCCAACCGTTTTTTATAAATTTCTGTTGCTTGGAATGGTTTTAAAGATTTCACTTTAATTTTAACAATATAACCAGGCATTACTTCTTTCGTATAAGTAGCACCCACTTGAAGGGCTAATTTGCCATCCGCTGTTGTTTCAGCACCTGTCCAGTTTGCTTTATCACCGAAGTCTAACCATGAAACTTGCTTTAATAATTGTTCTGCTAAAAATTTTTGGTGTAAAACCTGGTTTTTCTACTTTAGGGAGTAGAAGTTGCGTCTACAACGTCTTCTCCGACAGTATCATCAGATGCAGGTGTAGCTTCACTTTCAGCAACTGCACGTCTTGAACGCGTACGTGGTTTGTTTTCTTCAGCTACTGTAGTTTCTTCTTTCTTTTCAGGAGCAGCAGTTGTTTCTTCTGCTTTCTCTGTTGCGGCTGTTGTTTCTTCTTTCTTTTCAGCTGCAGCAGTTGTTTCTTCAGTTTTTTTCTGCAGGAGTTACTCCTTCAGCTGCAGTTGTTGCTTCTGTTTTTTCTGAAGGGGTTACCCCTTCAGCTGCAGTTGTTGCTTCAGCTTTTTCTACAGCAACTTCATAAATTGCTTTGTCGTCTTCGACCGTATCTTTCTTCTCTTCTGCAGTTTTTGCTGTTGTTTCTGCAGTTGTTGCTTCAACAGTGTCCGCATGTACAATTGTTTGCCCTTGTACAAACATAAATCCTAATGCTACAGCTACTGATGCTGTACCCATGCTTAATTTCTTGATGGCGTAACGTGTTACTTTAGAACCATTTTTACGCTCATTCATTTGAATGTTTTTTTGAACTAAACATCTTCTACCTCTTCTCTTTTTTAATTCTTTTTCTACTTCGATAATTTGTGAATTTTTCACTGAACAGAATTTTTTTCAATCTTATTCAACTAAACATATTACCATATCCAGAGTATTTTCAAACTATTTCTAACCGGGTTTCTTTACAATCAGGTTACATTTTACTTATGAATTAATTACTCAAAAATCCCAACAGTTCAAATGTGAATAAATTGCAGAACGCAATATCACCTTCCCGGTTATTCGGAAAGGGAAACTTTCATTAATATGTACAAATAAGTTTTGTTTACTTTTTCTATAGCTTCTTTCTCTTTTTAGAACGTAACTTACTTAATAAAATATGCAACATAATTAAGATTACAATTGCCGCACCTAATATCATCCACAATACAACTGGTACATTTTTTATCGATTCTAAAGTTTTATCTATAACGTTTTTCGTAGTTTCAGGCGCTCCTTCGTTCGCCACAATCGTTGATTCTTTTTCACCAGAATCAGCTTCTTCAAACTTAACCATATAATTTGTTTCATACAGTGTTCCGAAAGGGGTAGAAATTGTAAGATGATCTCCACTTAAACTCGTTTGGGGTTCTTTACCTTTCTCAACAAATATATTAATCGGTTCATTAATTTTAATTTTTTTCCCTTGAATAGTTTGAACTCCAGCATTATAAACCGTCTTTTGTTCAAATGTTTTAAGAACATATTTTAAAATCGCATTCCCAAATTTATGACGATTAAATTCACCTTGTGCACTTGGCCAAGAACCAACCGCCAGCACTACCTCAACTAATTCAATACCATCTTTTTGATAACTAACAATATAATTGTAACCTGCTGTATCACTAGAACCTGTTTTTAATCCCGTAACTCCAGGTACACCAAATATATCTCCTTCAACAGAGTGATTTGTGTTTTTTAAAGTTTGTGCATACGGTGTCCCTTCCATCACTGTGACAGTATTTTGTTTGGTAATTTCTGTAATTTCTGGATGGGCTTTTAGTAAGGCAATAGATAATTTCGCTAAATCTCTGGCAGTAGTTTGATTTGGAGCCGTTAAAGAATACTTTTTAGGGCTATAATATCCTGCATAATCCCTGGATAAGGCCCCTGATGGTCCAGTAAAAGTCGTGTTTGTCATCCCAAGTTCTTTTGCTTTAGCATTCATAGAATCGATGAATCCATCAGCATCATTATTTAAAAAATTAGCAAGCATCGTTGTAGCTACATTTGAAGAATGAATTAACGACATTTTCACTAATTCTATAACAGGATAATCTACCCCAGTTATTATTGGGGTATTACTTAATATTGATATTCCTGAAATTGCTGATCACTAGCAGTTGCTTGTATTTTATCTATCAGACTAATCTTTCCCGATTTAACCGCATCATAAACAATGAAAATTGTCATCAATTTAGTTAAACTTGCTGGATCAAGTTCCAAGTCTGGATTCTCTTGCCAAAGAATCTCACCATTTGAGACACTTGCTACTATCGAAGCTTTGGGCATATCTGCAATCGAAAACATCATATCCTTCTGCTTGAATAATCTGCGAAATAGAATCCTGCGCAAACACTTTAATATTTGCTGTAAGTACTGTGACGATTAAAATCCACACACATTTTATTTAATTTCTTCATTTTTATCCCTACTCTCTAGTATCATCATATTAAAATATCAAATCCATAGCAAGTTAATCCATATTAAAAAAATCTTTACATTTCTTCGAAAAATGACTACT
>BNJU01003765.1_pt1 | contig 13168 bp, 18 predicted proteins | sample 8539281 | NCBI WGS metagenome assembly BNJU01 (sample SAMD00202456, study PRJDB9452) | human saliva metagenome | isolation source: human saliva | place: Japan
TTCAGTTACGGCTGTTAGTTTAAAATAAAGTAGTCACAAGAGTGAATACAGTAAAAGGAGTAAAAACAATGACAAAGTATAATATTCCATTTTCACCCACCTGATATTACCGAAGCTGAAATTGCTGAAGCAGCCGATACCCTCCGTTCTGGTTGGATCACAACAGGTCCAAAGACAAAAGAATTGGAGCGTCGTCTATCTGCCTATACTCAGACACCCTAAGACAGTCTGCTCTCAACTCTGCAACAGCAGCTCTTGAATTGATCTTGCGCGTGCTTGAAGTGGGTCCTGGCGATGAAGTTATCGTTCCAGCTATGACTATACAGCATCATGTAGCGTTATCACCACGTAGGTGCTACACCAGTTATGGTTGATATCCAAGATGATACCTTTGAAATGGACTATGATAGTTTGAGCAAGCAATTACTGAGAAGACTAAAGGTTATCATCCCAGTTGAACTTGCAGGGATTATCTGTGACTATGACCGTTTATTCCAAGTTGTTGAGAAGAAACGTGACCTCTTTACAGCTACTAGCAAGTGGCAAAAAGACCTTTAACCGTATTGCTGATTGTCTCTGATAGTGCCTCATGCTTAGGGTTCAACCTATAAGGACAACCAGCTGGTTCCATTGCTGACTTCACATCCTTCTTTCCACGCAGTCAAGAACTCACAACTGCTGAAGGAGGAAGTGCTACTTGGAAAGCTAATCCAGCTCATTGATGATGAAGAAATGTACAAGGAATTCCAAATCTATCTCTTCATGGTCAAACCAAAGATGCGCTTGCCAAGATGCAACTAGGTTCATGGAATATGATATCGTAACTCCCTGCCTACAAGTGCAACATGACGGATATCATGGCTTCACTTGGTCTGGTTCAGTTGGACCGTTATCCTGCTTTGCTACAACGTCGTAAAGATATCGTGATCGCTATGACCGTGGATTTGCCGGGACTCGTATCCATCCATTGGCTCATGAGACAGATGCTGTTGAATCTTGTCGTCACCTCTACATCACCCATGTAGAAGGAGCAAGTCTCGAACAACGTAACCAAATTATCTCAAGAATTGGCCAAGGCAGGAATCGCAAGTAACGTTCACTACAAACCGCTTCCGCTTTTGACAGCCTATAAGAATCTTGGCTTTTGACATGGCAGATTATCCAAAGGCTTATGCCTTCTTTGTAAAATGAAATTACACTACCGCTTCACACGAAAATTGACGGATGAAGAAGTAGATTATATCATTGAGACTTTTGTCAGAGTTTCTGAAGAAGTTCTTGGTTTCTTCAAAAAAACTAATATTAGTAAAAATGAATGAAAAACGGTTGACAAAGAAAAACAATAACATATAATTAACTCAACAAATCAGAAAAGTAATTATTTTTAGATCTCAGGGAGCCTGTGGTTACTGTAGAACAGGTGGTTGAAAGTAGTGAAATTGGGCTGATTTGAAAATGAATTTGAAAACAATGAAAATTCGGTAGGCACACCTTATAGTGCAACTTGTTGTAGACAAGGCAGAGATGTAAAGGGATAGTCTCTTTACAATTGAGGTGGTACAGTATACAGAACGCCCCTCACATGGAAATATATTCCGTGTGTGGGCTTTTTCATCCGTCATTTTGTTTGTCTTTTATTAGGCAGTTAACTCGAGAGTAATATTCAAGTTTCACTTGTTCTTTAGTAAAGGCTGAAACGGTCCCCTGACCATTTCACTACCAAAAGCAAACAAAAAGTCGGATTCATATAGAAGGAGGAAAATTTTATGACAACTAAAGGATATTTTTGGACAATTTGTGGTAGTTTTGTACCAGAACCAATTCAGGGTTTTACTAGATGAATTGGAAGTGACTTTTGAAAAATACAAGGACGATCCAGAGTTTTTAGCTGAGTTTTCGCCATTACTTGAAAAGGATTATTCAGGTCGCGAGACACCGCTCTATTTTGCAGAAAGTTTGACAGAGCACCTAGGTGAGCTAAGATTTACCTCAAACGTGAAGACCTTAACCACCTTGGTTCTCACAAACTTAATAATGTCTTGGGACAAATCCTTCTAGCAAAAACGCATGGGTAAAAAGCGTGTCATTGCTAGAGACAGGAGCTGGTCAACACGGTGTTAGCGACAGCTGCAGCTGCAGCTAAGTTTGAGTATGGCATGTGATGTCTACATGGGGCAGAAGATGTGAGCGTCAACGTCTCAATGTCTTCCGTATGGAGATGATGGGAGCAACTGTTCACGCAGTTGAAACGGGAACTCGTACACTGAAGGATGCGGTTGATGCAGCCTTTGAGCATGGATGAATGACCTTGATGCTTTCTACGTTTTTAGGTTCGGCTGTAGGTCCGCACCTTACCCAACTATTGTTCATGAATTCCAAAAAGTAATCAGTGAAGAATCACGTCGTCAAATCTTGGAAAAAGAAGGACGTTTGCCAGACTACGTCATTGCCTGTGTGGGTGGTGGTTCTAATGCCATCGGTGCCTTTTTCACAGTATGTAGCTGATGAAGAAGTTAAATTGGTCGGGTAGAAGCTGCTGGTCACGGTTTAGATACCGATAAACACGCGGCAACAATGACCAAGGGTAGTGTAGGAATTGTCGATGGAATGAAAACCTATGCAGTCTTTAAGGAAGATGGAGAGCTGGCTCCAGTTTACTCCATCTCTGCTGGTTTAGACTATCCAGGGTTGGTCCAGAACATGCTCTTTAAAGACTCTGGTCGTGTAGAGTATGTTGCAGCGACAGACGAAGAAGCTGTTCAGGCTTCCTCTTTACTCAGCAAGACAGAAGGAATTATCCCAGCGATTGAAAGCTCGCATGCTATCGCAGAAGCAGTCAAACGCGCACCGAAAACTAAGTAAAGATGAGATTATCATCATCAATGTCTCTGGTCGTGGAGACAAGGACGTAGCTGCTATTGCAGACTACCTTGAAGCTAAAGAATAACTAATCATTCCAAGATTAAAGGGAGAAAATTGTGATTTTTATTGATTGATAATTATGATTCTTTTACCTACAATCTAGCTCAATATATCGGAACTTTTTCTCCTGTTGAGGTCTTGAGAAACGACGATCCTCGTCTCTATCAAGTAGCAGAAAAGGCAAGAGCTCTTGTCTTTTCGCCTGGACCTGGTTGGCCAGCTGATGCTGGGAAAAATGGAGGATATGATTCGAGATTTTGCTGGGGAAAAAGCCAATTTTGGGGAATTTGCTTGGGACATCAGGCTATTGCAGAGGCTTTGGTGGAAAAGCTAGGGTTTTAGCTCCAAAGGTCATGCATGGGTAAACAAAGTCAGCTCCAATTTGAAGCTCCATCCATTCTTTTATCAGGGTATAGAAAATAACTGTTCAGTCATGCGTTACCATAGTCTTATGGTGGAGGAATTACCTGCAGACTTTTGAAGTTACTGCTCGTGCGATAGACGATCAGGTTATCATGGGTTTTCAACACAAGAAGCTCCTCATCTATGGCTTTCCAATATCATCCAGAAAGTATAGGGACACCAGATGGACTATCAACCATACGAAACTTCATTGAAAAGGTTATCTAAGGAATAGGACGACAAAATAAAAGCCCTCATAGAGGGCCTGACTATCCTAAAAGCAAAAGCTTACCAAAAATAATCACACAGGTAGCAAGCAAGAGGAAAGGGCACAAAAGGAAGCTCTTCCTTTTTCTTTAGTAGGAGAAAGGCTAGAATGCCAGTTGTGGAAGAAAATTGAATTAAAATCAGCATCTCAGTTAAGCTAAAAATAAGTGCACAGGAAGCTAGAAAGAGAAAATCCCCTGCACCTATACGGATATCGATAAAGTGAGCCAAAATTCCCAAGATAAGAAAGAAAATCATAACTAGATTCCAACCACAGCAAAACCATGAGGATTAAGTGAAAAATTAGCCAGACGATCAAGGGATATTCTTGATGACGAAAGTCATAAATTCCCAAAGTTAAGCCGGCAGTTATCAGGATGACTTGTCCCCAAAGTTAGAAATCTCCAAAGAAAAAGTTAGAAAAGAATAGTCCCCAAGACTAACTCAAAGAGAGCATACCAGACAGGATAGCTGACTTGCAATAGCGACAGCGAAAGGATTGAATACCTGTGAGAGAAATGGAATCAAATCCAGTGGTCTCAAACGAGTCTGACAAGAATCACAGTGACTAGCAGGGAAAAACAATGGATTGCTCAGGGAAACGATCAATGACCAAGCCTAGAAAAAGGAAGCAAGAATCGCTCCAACAAGAAAAAGTAAAGATGAATCATACTTATTTATTCGGAAAAATAAGAGAAAGAGTATAATAGTTGGATAAAGGAGAAAGTTTTAGGAGCAAATATGAAAAATTCACTTTGAAAAAGGACTTGAGTTAGAAAATGCCCAACTCATTTGTCAGTGGTCTAATGCTTTGGGAGAAAAGTTTTCAGAAGCAATGGATGGGACCAAAGATTTCTTTATCCCTTGACATTGCCCAAATCTTTGCAAAAGATTTGGAAGGGATTTTTCCATTTTTGATGGAGAAGAGTTTGTAGGCATCATCCAGAAAATCAAACTAGAAGATAGAAAATCTTCATATCGGAAGATTTTCTATCAGCTCCACAGAAAGCAGGAAAACAGGGATTAGGTAGCAGCTTTTTCAAGACATTTGTCAAGAAATGTTTGAAAAATGAAGACATAGAGAGTATTTCCTAATGTTTTTGAATCAAATCAAAGAGCCAAAAATCTCTACCACAAAGAGGGATTTGAAATTGTTCAAACCATTGAAGTTCCAGAACGAAAATACATAATGAAAAAATCTAGATAAGAACTAGATTATACTAGAACTGTCCCCTACAATTTTTTTAATTTTCAAACTTGTTGCAGAGAAATTTTTCTTGATAAAATAGATACATGACTAGATATAAAGCTATACATTTCTATGATGGCTACGCTTTTGCTGGTTTTCAGCGGCAACCTCACGCGCGTAGTGTTCAGGAGGAAATTGAAAAAAACTTTAACCAAATTAAATAAAGGGCAGGCCATTACCATTCATGGTGCTGGGCGAACGGATAGTGGTGTTCATGCGCTAGGGGCAGGTCATCCACTTTTGATCTTCCCTATCAGATGGATGAGGAAAACTTCGCTTTGCTCTCGATACCCAAAGTCCCTGAAGATATCGATGTGATTTCGATTGAGATTGTAGCTGATGATTTTCATTGCCGTTATGCCAAGCATAGCAAGACCTATGAGTTTATCGTAGATAGAGGGCGTCCTAAAAATCCCTATGCGTCGTCATTATGCCACCCACTATCCCTATCCACTAGATGTGGAACGGATGCAGCTTGCTGTAAAAACTAGAGGGAACACATGACTTTTACTGGTTTTACAGCTCAGGAACTAGTGTGGAGGACAAGGTCAGAACGATCACGGAAGCCAGTCTTAGAGTTGATGAAACAGGGTCAGTTTTTTGACCTTTACCTTTCTCAGGCAATGGTTTCCTATAAAGCAGATTCGAAATATGGTCGGAACCCTGCTTAAAATTGGTAACAATCGGATGCCCGATTGAACAGATTGACCTTATCTTGGAGAAAAAGACAGACAGTTGGCAGGCCCAACTGCAGCACCCAATGGTTTGTATTTGAAGGAGATTCGTTATGAAGAATAATCGTATTTTAGCACTTTCAGGAAATGATATTTTTTTAGTGGTGGTGGATTAGCTGCTGACCTTGCCACCTATACTTTGAATGGTTTGCATGGATTTTGTAGCCATGACTTGCTTTAACTGCTTTTGACAGAAAATGGTTTTTGAAGTCTTCCCAACAGATGAAACTATTTTTCCAACAACAGTTGGATAGCCTCGAAAGAGCGTAGACTTTGGAGGGATTAAGATTGGTCTCTTTACCGACTGTTGGTGTTGCTGAGAAAAGCCTTGAATTTCATCAAGGAAAAGATCAGGAGTTCCCGTAGTCTTGGACTCCTGTATTGGTTTGTAAGGAAACGCATGACGTTGCAGTCAGCGAGCTCTGTCAAGAGTTGATTCGCTTTTTTTCCCTTATGTGATCATGTGATTACACCCTAATCTTCCTGAGGCAGAGTTGCTTGCAGATCAAAAAGATTGAAACCTTAGAAGATATGAAAGGCTGCAGCTCAGAAATTACATGACTTAGGGGCGCCAGCAGTGATTATCAAGGGTGGAAATCGTCTCAGTCAGGATAAGGCTGTGGATGTCTTTTTATGATGGGAGAATTTTCACAATTCTCGAAAATCCAGTCATCCAAGGACAAAATGCTGGTGCAGGATGTACCTTTGCATCAAGTATTGCTAGTCAGTTAGTCAAGGGAGAGGAACTCTTACCAGCAATTGAAACTTCCAAAGCCTTTGTTTACCGTGCCATTGCACAAGCAGATCAATATGGAGTGAGACAGTATGAAGCAAACCAAAACAACTAAAATCGCCCTAGTATCCATCTTAGCAGCCAGTTCGGTCGTATTAGGGTATTTTATAAAAATCCCGACACCAACTGGATTTCTAACACTTTTGGACGTTGGAGTCTTCTTTACAGCTTTTTACTTTGGCAGTCGTGAAGGAGCCGTTGTCGGAGGTTTAGCAGGATTTTTAATTGACCTCATTTCAGGTTATCCTCAGTGGATGTTTTTCAGCTTGATTTTCCATGGTTCGCAGGGATTTTTGGCAGGTGTTTAAAGGGAAATGGCAATGGTTAGGATTAGTCTTAGCGACTATTTTTCATGGTAGCTGGTTATGCTCTAGCATCGGCTTGGATGAATGGTTGGGGAGCAGCTATACCAGAAATCATCCCAAATCTCCTGCAAAAATATCGTTGGAATGACTCTAGGTTTTCTTCTTTGTCATAGTGTGAAAGAAATTTCAGATAATCGTGAAAAAAAGGAATCCTCTGCAAGGGAACTATTGAAAAACTCTGATTATTTGCTAAAATGAAAGCTATGAAAACACTCTACGATGTGCAACAATTTCTCAAACAGTTTGGTATCATTGTCTATATGGGGAAAACGTCTCTATGATATTGAGCTGATGAAGATTGAACTATCTCGAATCTATGATGCTGGCTTTGATGGACAAGCTGGATTATCTTGAAGCGAGGCTGTTCTTCGCAGAGAGCACAAACTAGAATTAGACTATTTAGAAAAATGGAGATTAGGTATTATGGTAACTTGGGTATTATGGGGACTTGTTGTAGCGATGTTAGCATGGATGGGATACAACTATCTTCGCATTCGTCGTGCAGCGAAAAATTGTAGACAATGCAGAGTTTGAGTCTTTGATTCGTACAGGTCAGTTGATTGACTTGCGTGATCCAGCTGACTTCCACAGAAAACATATCCTCGGAGCTCGTAATATCCCTTCAAATCAATTGAAGACAAGTCTCGCAGCACTTCGCAAGGATAAGCCTGTCCTTCTTTATGAAAATCAACGTGCACAGCGTGTAACAAATGCAGCACTTTTTTCTTGAAAAACAAGGTTTTTCAGAAATCTATATCCTCTTACGGATTGGATTCTTGGACTGGGAAAGGTGAAATCTAATTAACAATGTGAAAAACTTGTCACATATGTTTAATATAGAAACTGCACTTTTATGGTATAATAGTATATATAAATTTTAAGGAGTTTTTTGATTATGCAAAGAAAAGAAAAAGCATCGCTTGTTTTAGGTATCCTATCTATCGTCCTTGGTTTGCTATCTCCAATCGTAGGTCTGATTTTTGGGTATCATTGGTCTTGTCTTGGGCTAATTCACATCAAAAAGAATCTGAACTAGATTATAAAACAGAAAAAATTCTCAACATCGTAGGGATTGTCATTTCTGTACTTAACTGGATTGCAGCACATCTCAATGATTTTTTGATCAGATTAAAAACAAAAAGCTTTATTTTTAAAAGCTTTTTGTTTTTATCCACTATTTTCTCAAGTAGTTTTTAATGATTTTCAATTCCTCTTGATTCAAGGGACGGTATTGACCTTCTGCTAGCTCTGAATCTAATGTGAAAATCTCCGAACTGAACTCGTTTGAGGGCAGTGACCTTGACACCAACTGAGAGGAACATTTTTCTTGACCTGATGAAATTTTCCTTCAGAGATGGTGATGGTGGCTCGACTGAGGTTAGGACTTGAAGATAGAATTTCAAGTCTGAGCAGGTTTACAGACAGTTCCATCAAGAAAGACAATCCCATTTTTGAACTGCTTGGATGTGGTCTGGTGTAGAAGTCCCGTTCACCCTCAACTTGATAAGTTTTATCGACATGATATTGAGGGTGGAGGAGTTGAAAACCAGAGGGGCCATTGTTTGTTAAGAGGAGGAGTCCCAGTCGTATCTCTATCCAATCGACCAATTGCGTATAGCTGAGCCGACTGGAGGTGTTGAGGAAGTAGATCCATAACTGTTGGGAGCTTTCTGTCCTTAGCTTGCTGTCACGACACCATTTGGTTTGTGGAGCATGAGGTAGGTATGCTCATATCCTTGAATTTTTCTGTCCCTTTGAAAAATCAGCTCTTGGAGACCTGTATCTATATTTTGTGCAAGGGAAGTAGCGGCTAGTCCATCTACTAAGATTTCTTTTTTTAGGAGAGCCTGTTTCATGGCTTTCCGACTGATTTTTTCCTGGGCCAATAAATTATCTAAACGCATACCAGCCTATCTTATCATAAGTCAGATTTTTTGAAAAAGAAAAGATGAAGTCATGAATTTTCTTTTTGAAAAACATTTACACTTACTTGAGTTAAGTCATTTTGCTTAAAAATTGTGGTATAATTGTTCAGTTAGAAAAATAAATTTTTTGAATATAACAGAGGAAATCATGACAAAATTAAGAGAAGATATCCGTAATATCGCGATTATCGCCCACGTCGACCACGGTAAAAACAACCCTCGTTGACGAATTGTTGAAACAATCTGAAACTCTTGACGCACGTACAGAATTAGCTGAGCGTGCAATGGACTCAAACGATATTGAAAAAGAGCGTGGAATTACCATCCTTGCGAAGAATACAGCAGTTGCTTACAATGGAACTCGTATCAACATCATGGATACACCAGGACACGCGGACTTCGGTGGAGAAGTTGAGCGTATCATGAAAAATGGTTGACGGTGTTGTTTTGGTTGTAGATGCTTACGAAGGAACCATGCCTCAGACTCGTTTCGTATTGAAAAAAAGCTTTGGAACAAGACCCTTGTGCCGATCGTTGTAGTTAACAAAATCGATAAGCCATCAGCTCGTCCAGCAGAGGTAGTAGATGAAGTCTTTGGAACTTTTCATCGAGCTTGGTGCGATGATGACCAACTTGACTTCCAGTTGTCTATGCATCAGCGATCAACGGAACATCTTCATTGTCAGATGATCCAGCAGACCAAGAAAAGACTATGGCGCCAATCTTTGATACCATTATCGACCACATTCCAGCTCCAGTTGACAACTCAGATGAGCCACTTCAATTCCAAGTGTCACTTCTGACTACAATGACTTCGTAGGACGTATCGGTATCGGACGTATCTTCCGTGGTAGTGTCAAGGTTGGGAGACCAAGTTACCTTTCTAAACTAGACGGAACAACCAAGAACTTCCGTGTTACAAAACTCTTTGGTTTCTTTGGTTTGGAACGTCGTGAAATCCAAGAAGCTAAAGCTGGTGACTTGATTGCCGTATCAGGTATGGAAGATATCTTCGTTGGTGAAACAATCACTCCCGACAGATGCAGTTGAAGCTCTTCCAGTTCTTCACATCGATGAACCAACCCTTCAAATGACCTTTCTTGGTTAACAACTCACCATTTGCTGGTCGTGAAGGGGAAATGGGTGACTTCTCGTAAGGTCGAAGAACGTCTTCAAGCAGAATTGCAAACAGACGTTTCTCTTCGTGTAGACCCAACGGACTCACCAGATAAATGGACCGTTTCAGGACGTGGAGAATTGCACTTGTCAATCCTTATCGAAACCATGCGTCGTGAAGGGTATGAGCTTCAAGTATCTCGTCCAGAAGTTATCATTAAAGAAATCGATGGTGTCAAATGTGAGCCGTTTGAGCGCGTGCAAATCGACACACCAGAAGAATACCAAGGATCTGTTATCCAAAGCCTTTCTGAGCGTAAGGGTGAAATGTTGGATATGATTTCAACTGGAAATGGTCAAACTCGTTTGGTCTTCCTTGTTCCTGCGCGTGGTTTGATTGGATACTCAACTGAGTTCTTGTCAATGACTCGTGGTTACGGTATCATGAACCATACCTGACCAATACTTGCCATTGATTCCAGGTGAAATTGGTGGACGTCACCGTGGTGCCCTTTGTTTTCGATCGATGCTGGTAAGGCTACAACCTACTCAATCATGTCTATCGAAGAACGTGGGACCATCTTTGTTAACCCAGGTACTGAGGTTTTACGAAGGAATGATCATCGGTGAAAACTCTCGTGAAAAATGACTTGACAGTTAACATCACCAAAGCAAAACAAATGACTAACGTTCGTTCAGCTACTAAGGACCAAACAGCTGTTATCAAGACATCCTCGTATCTTGACTCTTGAAGAATCACTTGAGTTCTTGAACGATGATGAATACATGGAAGTAACTCCTGAATCTATCCGTTTGCGTAAGCAAATCCTCAACAAGGCAGAGCGTGAGAAAGCAAACAAAAAGAAAAAATCAGCTGAATAAGAGCTAGAAAGAGATAAAGATGGTCTACTTTAATCATAGGGATACTTTTATTACTACTCTATGTATTTGCGACACCCTCAAAGTATCAAGGGAACGGTCAATGTTGTAATATTAGTCTTTGGACTTGTTGCCCTCGTAATCTTGTTGCTCTTTGTCTGCCCTGCAGATTTTTCCAACTTCCAGCAGAAATTTTTTTCGTTTCAATAATGATCGCTCTTGCATACTTTTTAGTTTAGAGACATCAGCCTCATGTCAGTTGGAAAGAAATAGCTACTAAGTTCAGGGGATGCTGAAAGACAAACTTTCGAATTAAAATGAGAAAACACAAGTGAAGTCAGATTTATTCTGACCTTACTTGTGTTTTTCAAAAATTTAATAAAGGCAGTTGCTAGTCTTCTAAAAAAGCTTACTTTTTTAAAAATGTTTTTGATTGTCAATAGATTATAGGAATGTATAATAGGAGTAAGGAACAAGAAGGAGGAAGTCTTATGAAGTCAAAGAAGCTTTGGATTTTTATTCTATTTTCAGTTGGATTATTAGTCTTAGGTTTTGGGATTTTATGGCAGAAGTATCAGTTAGAAAAATCTACTGAAGAGTTAGACAAGTATGACTATGTAGTAAGCTCCTATTCTTATGATGATCAGAAAACAAAGCTCTTTTTCCTGAATAATCAGGGTCAAGTACGAGAACACAATTTCAATGGATTCAAAGGTGGTCGTCTTTACCAAGAAGGGAAAAAGATTTATGTCTATTCTTTTGGAAGTAGACTGAACGAGGTTTTTCATGGGGCTACTTTTAGTACACCTTACTTTGGGAAATTGTCATTCACCAAGTATGCTACTCTCTTTGTTACAAAAGGTGAGAAGGGACGGATTGAAGGATTATCAGTCGAAGATGGTAAGGTTGGTTTGTTAACTAGTCGTCTCCGCTATACCAATCCGAAAAACAATGAGCTAATGTCTCCAACTATCGATCTTGGCCTCAGTAAGGCCTTAGAGGCTGATTCGAAGATATTTGTTACAGGATTTGATTTACCTAGTACTGAGATGTACTTCCTGTACTTAGATGAGGAAACCAATGAACTGAAGAGACTGAACTTGAACGACCCCTACCAATCTGATTTTCAGGAACTTCTAATGGTTGATGAGAAAGTCATGACAGTTGGGAATCCTAATTTTACCAGATTCGATGATGAAAAAAAGCGTGAGGAAAAGAAAAATAAGATTAGTCTAGCTAGTGTTGATCCAAAAACATTGGAAGTAAAGGAAGAAACATATGAAGCTAAACGAGTCTTGTTTGCCTACCCTTTCAAGAATCGCCTTCGCTTTTTGACGTCGGATTATCGCTTAGTAGAATATAGCAGTGACTTAGAAGCTATTGCTGAAAAGGATTTATCAGCTACAGAATTAGCTAAGTTCTTCAGTGATGCAGATTCCAAAGTCCAGGCAATTCGCTACACCGAAGACAAGCTTATCGTCTTGATGACACCAGAAAAATCTTCTTCACAAGCAGTGGTATAATTGCAGAATTTGATGCGGATAACCTACCCTAAAAAATCAAGTGACAATCCCCTTGTCAGAGCATAAGGAATGGAAGACAGAATTTGCAGATTTGCTAGTCCTTGAAGATCGCTAAAAAGGGAGATTAAAGAGCGAGATAGTTGGCTGAAAAATTGCAGTCACCCTTTTGACTTCACTACACCTCTAGTAATTTTTCCAAGAGGTGTTTTTAATTTGATAAATTTCAAGAATAAGTGCAACATTTACTTGAACTCATCTGCTAGAGCTTCAGAAGAAGTTCTGTAAGCTAAACATTTTTCGTGGTCGGTGATTGCTATCATATAAGGCCTTCTTCAAAGCCTCATCATAGATAGCGGAAGAAATTTGTTTTCTTTTGGTAATGTTCTCTTAGTAATCCATTTACGTTTTCATTACCTCCTCTATGCCAGGATGAATAGCCGTCCACAAAGAAAAAGGAAATTCCCTAGTTCTATACCGAGGATAACAGACAAACTCTTTTCCCTGCCTGAAGTGAAGGTTTTAAGAGCCTCTTTTTGAAATATGCACTACAAAGTTGTTTAATGCCTGAAAAACATAGTTTTGGCTGTTCTATCTAGTAGCAGCCACAAATCTGTTCAGGTGACCAGGAGGCTTTTTAGCCCCTTCTTGATTTTCTCTTTCATCTTGGGTGTCAAACGAGACTTCCGACCCTTTGCTTAACTCTGTGGTCGTACTGTTCCTGTGCTAGGACTGAGGAGTAACCATTTTGGCATCGTCTTAACTCTCTTGAAATGGTAGACTTATGGACGCCAAGTTTACTTGCAATTTGGCAAAGGTTTCCAAAACCTAAATCCAAGTATGTTTTTATCTTTATTCAGTCAGCTTATGGTAAGATGGGAGTAGCTCATAGTTTTTCCTCAGGTTTCTGTTTGTGTGGTTACTGCAGTTTTACACCAATGAAACGCGATAAGTTTTTCTTGCACTATATTTTACAATATATCTAATGGCAGAAGT
>BNJU01001002.1_pt1 | contig 13156 bp, 19 predicted proteins | sample 8539281 | NCBI WGS metagenome assembly BNJU01 (sample SAMD00202456, study PRJDB9452) | human saliva metagenome | isolation source: human saliva | place: Japan
CGTCACCACATCGGGTTGTGAGACGTTGTGGGTGTTGGACATGTGGTAGCTCGTTCATGGGCGAGGTCGCGAGATCGTCGCGCTATCGAGCCCGGCATGCGGCTCCAGCACTCGCCACACCCTTCGTCACGATGGCCCCAGCAGCACCGCAAGGCCACCTCGGGCGGTCTATCGAAGTTCGCATGCAATTCCCCCAGCGCATCGCAACATCCACATCGTTGATGCAACGTTTGTAGAAACTGAAAGTTCACCAAATCAAATTGCATGCGAAACTGCTCGAACAAGCGCAACCAACGCGCACGTGGGCCTATATTGTGGGCGACCCTGCCATCGGGTTGACGCGGGCCACCGCAAGACAGCTCTTTCGCTCGCGGATAGACCGTTGAGTCACCGGCGCACGTCAAACTGCGCGCGATGGCGGGTATCGCCGCAGACGACGAGGCCGGGCACCTGCGTGATAACCTTCGGCCCGTATTCACGCGATGCACCTGCGCCACGTCTGCATCGCGTCAGGCAATAACCAGCTGGTCGACCGCAACTGGCCCTGCTATCAAGCGCGGCACCTGCGCAGGGCGATCACCCCAGCGCCGATGAGGGCCTGAGGAGGGCTAGCACCAGCGGAGCCTCCCGCGACCGAACCCGTCGCATGCGAGCCTGAGCAGGCGTCTGCTTCGCAGGCGTCGCAGGCGCAGAAGGCACAGACGTCGCAGGCGTGGGCGTCGCAGGCGTGGGCGTCGCTGGTGCGGAAGGCACAGGCGTCGAAGTCACCGAGGAGTGGGGGCGGGGGTCGAAGGGCGGGCGTCGAAGGTGTGGGGCTCGGCTCGGGTGTCGGATTATTCGTCACCTTGGGGATCACGATGTCGGTGTTCGCACCCACAGCGCGCGCGTCGGCGGGGTTATTGGGGTCGACTGTTCGAGCGGCGCGTCGAAGCCTCGGATCGTCTGGCCTGGGACGATTTCGTACCCCTCGGGCAACGCCGGGAGCGCCGTCACGGCGGCTCGCGACGGGTCATTGTGATCGTCGGCGTAGGACTGTGCCGCGTGCACGGTGCCGTCGGCATCAACGAGACGAATCTTACCGAGGGGTGAGTAGAAGACCTGGCACGCAAAGTGCAAGTCAGGCTGATCCGGATCGAAGCTTGCGGGAGCGCTCACTTCCATCGTGTATTGGCTGAGCGACGACGGGACTGGGATGGCATGGGGAGCCCACCGGCCCCTTCGCGCGGAGTGTACTCCTGGTGGGGTTCGATGATGGTGCCGTTTTTATCGGCGAGGTAGCAGGTTGCAGGGGCCTGCGACGTCTGCCGCTAGGCTGACCGGGGATCGCGGTGAGGCTCAAGACAGCCGCGGCAGCGCCGACGCGCACGATCGATGGGGCATGCATGGACGTTGTCCTTTCGTGGTCAGGTTACACCCACCACCTTACCGGGTATCCACATTCCTCCTTCTGGTTGAATGTTCGAATCGCGCCGATCCATCGCAGTGTTGCACCGAGCAGAGTCCGCCCCCTCTCCCCACCGACAGCACCCGCGCCCGCCGACCGGCGCGTCACCTCACGCTCACTACTAACAAGAACGAGGCCGGGGCCGCTCCCTGCGGGCAACCCTGACCTCGTACATCCAGGTGAGGCGAGTTCAGTGACCCGGCCAGCTGCGAATCGTCGTCAGCGCTCCAACCGAGTATCGATCCCAGACGCGTCCACCGACGCGCACGGCGGCCTCGAGGATGAGGACCGACCACACGATGCACACGACGTGGCAACCCAGGTCCGGCACCGCACCGAAGGACGCCAACACGAGGAAGACGTAGGAAGGGACCTGCAGGATTGCAGTCCCCGCGAAGCCGACGAGCTGCAGCAGCATCGTCATGAGGAAGGAGCCCTGTGCCCTTCGTCGCCAGCGGAGAGACACCTGAGGCTGAACCGGGTAGACCCAACGGGCATTCAGGACTAGGGTCGTGGCGGCCGCGCCTGAGAAGAGGACGACACCCACCGCTTGGTGGAACACGACATCAGCACGGCTCGCTCCCACGGCAAGGTCGTGGACGAGATACCCGATCACCAGGGGCACGAAGACGATGAGGGAACCCACGAGGCGTCCCCGGCGTTCCTCACGTCCGCTCATGCCCGACGAGACAACGATCCACAGCGCCCGTCGAATCGTATTGTACGAGTGCACCGACTGCCAGACCCACCGTCACTGGCACCAGGTAGAGGAAAACACCCGTGAAGAGGAGTTGGCTCCATTGGTCCTCGGGATCGACGCGCCCCATGAGGACCCCGATGATCGGAAAGATCAGAGCGAACACCATGTTCATGTTGAGGCGAGGATCAACGATCCAATAGCGCGCAGTGCGCGCCGCCAGGGAGGCGGATCGAACCCCAAGGCCGAGTCTGGTGAAGGTATCAACGCTACGCAGCTCAGTGGACCCTGCTACGCGCGGGTCGCACGCTCCGCGTTTCGTCGACGAGGGAGTCATCGATGAGGTGACGCCCCTCGTTGATGGCTCGCTGTGCGTCGGCACTGACCTCACCGGCGTATCCGCTCATGACGGGACGTAGGACCAAGAGCCACGCGCGCCAGCCGAGGACGGCGGTCGCTGCAACGATGAGGGAGCGCAACGCGGCTGCTACCCAGGCCCCCTCCAGAAGGGAGGCGACGACACCGAAGGGTGCGCCGACGGGTGTCCAGAGGGCGACGTTGAGACCGGCATGGAACAGCTCCACCGAGAAGTTATCCGACAGGAGTTTCATCCAGTAGCCCAGCGGAGTGAGGACCACGAAGAACGCCACGATGCCGACCATGGTGACCAGGTCCTTTTTACTGGAGCTATTGAGGCGCACAGCGAACCAGGTCCCGACCGCGCGCGCCCACAAGACCGCGAGGGGTAGGGTGAGGACCCCTGCGAGAAGCCACACCAGGGCCGCGAACCACTGGGCGCGCCACAGGGCGAACCAGGCGGGCAGTATGAGAAACATGGCGGACAGGAGGCCGCCTGGTCCCACGACCGTTGATGCCGCTAGCGCAGCACCGAGGCGCTTGCTCGGCCCGACGTATGGTGACAGGCGCACGGGATCGAGCGAGTTGTCCATCGACGCGAAGAGGATCGGGAGGATGAGCACAGTATGAAGACGGCGGGACCGACGACGGGGAGCATCGCAGAAAGAGTCTGCGCTTCCTCAGATCGGGCGAGGAACGCGGTGCCCACGAGCGCACCCACATACATTGTCCCGAACTCGACAGTGCCAAGGACCGCAAGCACCAGCACGGCAGTCTGGCGGCGAACGGTGTTCCAGATGATGCGAGCTTTGAGGCGAATCAGTTGCCCAACCACGACAGGCCTTCCTCGGCGTGGACGCCGCCGACCAGGAGGAAGCGCGCCCCCAGGTCGCCGCCCTGGGCGACCTCGTCGGTGGTTCCTGCGACGGTACGCGCCCTTTGTCGATGCTACGGCGACGTGGGTGCACAGCTGCTGGACGGTCGCCATTACGTGTGGGAGGAGAGGATGATGGTCCTGCCGCGGCGGGTGCAGTAGTCGGTGAGGATCGTCCGAATGTTTGCTGCGTGGAGACGGGGGTCAACAGCCTCGAATGGTTCACCGAGGACGAGGACACGTGAGTGAATGAGGGCAGTGCCGCCATCGCGATCGGTCGGGCGCGCGCTGAGTACCGTCGATCGATCTTCCCTGACCGGCCTCACTCAGATCGAGGGCGGCGAGGAGTTCTTTGGTGCGTTCACGGGCGGTCGCGGCGTCGAGGCCGTGCAGCATGGCGACGTGGACGAGGAAGTCGGGGCCGGAGAGACGATCGAGCAGGCGCATGCCGTCGGGCATGACGCCGGAGCAGGGAGCGTGCCCGCTGAGGTTGTGCCCATACCGTCGACGCTGTGCACTGCAGGAGCTCCGCGGCTCGTCAGCAGGCTTACGCCGCCATCGTGAGGGGTGGCGGTGGTTTTCCTGCGCCGTTCGGGCCGACGTACCGAAAAAGGAACCGGTGGGGATGTCGAGGGTGAGGTCGGCGACCGCGATCAGGTCGCAGATTTTGACGAGGCCTCGGATCGCAAGGGCGATCTCTTTATCAATGACGACGGGAGGGAGCGAAGTGGTGGCGGGCTGTGAATCGGACACGAGAGACTCCTTCGAGCAGTGACGTCAACACCGATTGTACTGCGACGCCATGTTGTATATGGGATGCGTCTCAGTGAGCGGTCGCCAGACACCCAACAACGGAGCGAGCGGCGTAGCGAAGACAAGGGAATCACGAGTCACGGGCCTCCTTCGTGCGCTGGCAAAGTCGACGCCTTCAGGTAGAAGTACACAACGACTCGCGCGCGGACGCGAAAGAAGGAGATCAGACGGGGACAGATCCCTGCGTGGTTGTAGCGGTAAAATGCGCCTGCGGTGGCCGACTTCAAAACGCTCACGATGACCGGTATATCCCATCGCGAAGGAGTCACCGGTGCGCCGAGATGCGGACCTCGAACCCACACGTCAAAGACGCACTGGAATCTCGAAATCCAGCGCGTCTGCCAATTCTGCCACTCGCGCGCGCGCGCAGCGTAGCCGATGGACGTTGCCTCGTCCGGAACACCCTGCGCCCAGCCGACTGCGTCGCGAAACCGCTCTCTCACGTACCGTGCGCCCTCGAGCACCTCGGCGGCGCCGCCTGCGTGGCGCGAAGGCAACTGGAGCCTTGGAACGCACCACGGCGCGTGCCTAGTGCGCCGTCGCGTTGATCGTTCCTTCGCCGGACCCGTGTACTCTGTAGACAACCATCGACCCGTCACGGGCTACGCCGCGAGCGAGGCGCGCGAGGTTGGCCGCTCATCGTGGAGCCAGCGCGCGAGTCAAGGAGGCGACAGGAGATGGGCGAGCCATGTGCGCGCAGCTGCGCACGAAAAGCGTCGGTCACGCCGCAGAACCCCTCGTCGTCTGGGGCTGGCAGACGACGCCGGTCGTATCAATGCAAGCGAGATGGACAGCAGCTCGAGGCACCCACGACAACCTGATTGGTCGCTGCGGCCTCGTCTCGAGGACGGTAGCGTGGGCGCCCGTCAGGCGGGAGCTCCGATGCCCTAGGGCCCTCGCGTTGGCCGACCGTGTAGTTCCAATAGCCGTCGTGATGTCCCAGGACTGTGCCGTCGGGGGACACAATCTCGCCCTGGCGCGCACCCAAGTCGCGCGCAGGAATCCTGCGTATCCCCGTCGGAATAAAGCAAATGTCGAAGTCCGGCTTGTTGGATACGCCCAGGCCAAAGGCGCTCAGCCTCAGAACGCACGCACGCTTTGCTGGAGCATCGCCGAGCGGCAGGATAACGCGGGTGAGTTCCTCCGCCCATGACTGCTAACACGTAGGACTGGTCCTTGAGGGGGTCGGCGCCGCGGTGCAGTTCGGGACCGCTCTGTCCATCCACGATGGCCGCGTAGTGACCGGTGCACACGGCGTCGAAGCCGAGTGCACGGGCGCGGGCGGCGAGCTCTCGAAACTTCACAAACTCGTTGCAGCGCACACAGGGGTTGGGTGTTCGCCCAGCCTTGTAGCTGCTCAACGAAGTCAGTGATGACAGTCCCGCTCGAACTCGCTGGCGAGGTCCCATGTAGAGGGTATAATGATCTCGGCAGCGCGCCTGCATCCTCGGCGTCCTCGATCGAGCAGCAGCCACGCGAGCCAATTCGACATTCTTGAGGTTGGGTGGACAGGGCCATATGGACGCCGACCACGTCATGACCGGCGTGGGCGGCTTTCGCGGCAGCGACGGCGGAATCCACCCCACCGGATAGTGCGGCCAGGACTCGCATATTCAGCGCTCCTCATTTCGTTGGTTGCGCGCATGGGAGACCCCATCGAGGGCCGCCCCAGCGCGGATCGCGACCGGTAGGGCAGCGAGGAAGGCGTCAATGTCAGCGCGTGTCGTGGCGTGTCCCAGCGAGACGCGTAGAACCCCTAGGGCCGCTTCCTCCGCGTCCCATCGCCATGACAATGTCAGAGGGGCGGGCGACCCCCGCGTGGCAGGCGGACCCGGCGGAGACCGCAATGTCGGCCATGTCGAAGGCCATGAGGACGGCCTCGGGGCGGGCGGTCGGCAACGACAGGTGGATGATCGCACTCGACCAGGCCGACTCCCCACCGTCGCACGCACGTCGCCGGGCAGGCGGGATAGCAGGTACTCACGCAAGTCGCGCGCGCGGGCAGCGAAGGCTGCGCGCTCGGCAACCACCTCGGTGAGAGCAGCTGCGAGCGCGCAGGCTCCCGCAACGTCGGGTGTGCCCGATCGTATCGAACGCTCGTGTCCGCCGCCGGGGCGGTCGGTCGTCATGGGGATGCCTCGCCGGGCGAGAAGGACGCCGATGCCTGCGGGCGCGCCGACCTTGTGTCCGCCGACGCTCATGAGGTCCAGACCGAGATTCGAGAAGGAAACGTCCAGAGTCGGGATCGCCTGGGCAGCGTCGGAATGCACGAGGCCTCCGCTGGCGTGGACGAGGGGCTGTGAAGTCTGCGATGGCTGAATCGTACCGATCTCGGAGGACACCAGTGTCATGGATCCGAGGGCGATGCGCCCATCCCATGCTCCTGGCGCATCATCATCGGAGACAACAGGCAGGACTGACTACCGCCCGCGTCCGACGGGCAGAACTCCAGTCGAAAGCTCGCTGCGCAGCGACCTCGCGCTGGTGGGCGACTGCGTCGTGTTCGAGGCCCGAGACGACAATGAGGTCACGGCTGCTCTCACGCTCACGCATGCCGCGGGCGCCAGCCATCACGCCGAGGGCGTCGGACTCGGTAGCACCGGACGTGAAGACCACCTCGTGGATGTCACCTCCCAGGGCCACGGCCACTTGCTCGCGCGCATCGTCGAGCATGCGACGGGCCCGCCGCCCTCCGAAGTGGAGAGCGGCGGGGTTGCCGGGGGCCTGGGCCAGGTCACGCTGGGCGCGCGTCCACGCGTCGAGCGCGCACTCGCGCAGCGGCGTCGTGGCCGCGTGGTCGAGGTAGACACTCACGCCTGGGAGCGCGCCTCCTCGATGATCGCCAGGGCGGCGGGGACGACCTCGCTCACGTCACCAACCACGCCGAAGTCCGCGATCTCGAAGATCGGGGCATCCGGGTCGTCGCACACGGCAACGATGTGGGCGGCGGACTGCATGCCCACCGTGTGGTGAATGGCGCCGGACACGCCCAGGCCAATGTAGAGGTTGGGGGTGACGGTCAGGCCGGTCTGGCCGATCTGTTCGCTACGGGGCGCCCAGCCCTCGTCGCAGGCGACGCGGGTCGCACCCACGGCTCCGCCGAGGACATCCGCGAGGGAGCAGACCAGCCCAAAGTCGCCGTCCACGCCGCGGCCACCGCACACGACGGTCGAGGCGTCGGTCAAGGACACGCCCTCATCCTCGTCGGCCACGCTGGAGACCACCTCGACCGCGCGGGCCTCGGGGCTCAGCTCGACCGCGAGGGACTCGGGGGTCAGGGAGACAGGCGAGGCGACGGGGGCCTCGTCGATGATTCCCGAAGCGATGCCGACGATCGGAGTCTGACCGTCGAGAACGATACCCATCGACCAGGAGCCGCCCAGAGCGGTCTTGCCGACCTGTAGGACGCCACCATCGAAGGATACGGAGGACGCTCCGGATATGACGCCGGACTCGGTGAGGGCGGCGACGCGCCCCGCGATTTCGCGACCACGGTAGTCCGAGCACAGCAGAACCAGACCGAAAGAGTCGGTGCCCAGCGCGGCGATGACCGCGTCGGAGGCGACAACGGAGGCATGACCGGCATCGCCCAGATCGGCGTGCAGGATGCGGGTGGCTCCCAGCTCGGCCAGCGCGGCCAGCGTCGGGGGCGGGCGCCACGGAGAGCGCCACCACGTCACCGGAGGTCAGGGGACAGCAGCCAGCGTGAGACCCTGGCGAGCCAGGGAAGTCAGGTGCGCCCCGGACCGGTCTGCCAGGACGAGGATCGGGAATGCATCTGCTGCGTCATATCACTTCACCACCGAAAAAGAGATGTAGTCGCCAGCGCGCCCGCCCTCGTAGCGTCCTGAATGATCGTGCCGGAACCGTCGCGCACGTTCTCCTCGCTGCAAAAGTCACGGAGGTCAGCGCACGGCGCAGCACCAGGTCCTGCCCGCCGGGAACCTCGACGAGGTCGTCAGCCACTGGTCCAGGGGCTTCTTGCGGGCGGCCTTCATCGCAGCGAAGGCCGGGTAACGAGGCTCGTTGATCTGGTCGGTCACGGAGACGACGGCGGGCAGCGCGGCGCGCAGCGTCTCGGTGAAGCCGTCGACGGAGCGCTCGATCGTCACGGCGCCATCTTCGACGCTCATCGAGCGGGCAAGGCCCAGCAGCGGCATGTGGGCTTTGGCGGCCAAAGCGCCGGGTAGCATGGAGGTCAGTGCGTCCAGCGAGGCCATGCCGGTGACGACCAGGTCGACGGGACCGCACTCGTGCGCGATCTTCGCGATTGCGACGGAGAGCACGGAGGCCGTCGTGATGACGTCGGAGCCCTCGAGGAACTCGTCGGAGACTCAAGAGCGCGGTCCGCGCCCATCTGCAGGGCGCGCATGAGCGCGTCCTCTGCGTCCTCGGGACCCATCGTCAAGGCGATGACCTCGCCCTCGCGGTCGGCGTTTTCCTCGGCTTCTTTCAGCTGGACGGCTGCCTCGATGGCGTTCTCGTCCAGCTCGTTGAGCACATCGTCCTCACCGCGCACTAAGCGACCGTCCTCAAAACGGCGTTCGGACTGCATGTCGGGGACATGCTTCACACACACGACAATTCTCATGGCTTCTAGCGTGCCACATTCCCGGCCCCTCGCCCATATGAGGGTGCCCTCACCGCCACACGCCACAATCAAGCATCCTTACCCGATGCAGGACTTCATTGCTTGCAGGTGCGCCTCATCATAGGTCTTTCTTCCCACCAATCCGACCGCTCTGTTCACGGTCCCGTATGATGGGGGTGGCTACGTCCACGAGGCAATGACTCCATCAGTCGTTCACCAGGAAGAGGCACAACATCTATGTCCGAGCGATCCGGCTCGTCCCACGCGCCCATTCGGCGCGTCACCGAACCTAACCCGCTGCCCACTCGCCTGGGGGTTTTCCCGTCGGGCGACGGTCTCGATGTCGCGGTGATCGCACGCGGCGCCTCCGGCGTGGACATGTGTATTTTTGACGAGGCCGGAGCTGAGACTCGCTTTTCCCTGCTGGGGCCGAAGACGGGCGTGTGGCATGGCCACATCTCCGGCTACGGGACGGGCACACGTTATGGTTTCCGCGCGCACGGGACGTGGGATCCGGACGGAGGCAAGTTCTTCAACTCGCACAAGCTTCTCCTCGATCCCTATGGGCGCGGCCTCGAGGGTGCCGTGGACATGAAGTCCGCCGTCTACGCACACAGCGTGGACGAGGACCTCTATCCGTCCGAGTATCCGATGCGCCGTTCCCCCCATCGACTCGGCGCCATACATGCCGCGCTCGGTTGTGGTTGAGTCCTCATTCCCGATCCTTCCCAAGCCGCGAACCCCGTGGGAGACGACGGTCATCTACGAACTCCACGTCAAAGGCTTCACCAAGAATATGCAGGGTGTTCCCGAACCTCTGCGTGGAACCTACGCGGGCCTGGCACACCCGGCCGCCGTGTCCTATCTGAGGGACCTGGGTATCACTGCCGTCGAGCGCTGCCCGTTCACGCCAAGTGTGATGAACCATTCCTCACCGAACGCGGCCTGACGAACTACTGGGGCTACTCCACGCTCTCTTTCTTCGCCCCCGAACCCTCCTACGCGACCGCCGCCTCTCAGCAGGCCGGCGCACAGGCCGTCGTCGACGAGTTCCGCGGCATGGTGTCTCTCCTGCACAAGGCGGGTATTGAGGGTCATCCTCGACGTCGTCTACAACCACACGTGCGAGGGCGGTGACGCGGGTCCATCTCTGTCGTGGCGGGGCCTGGACTCCGACATGTATTACCGCCACACCAGCTCGCGCCCCTGTCCAGACCATCGACGTAACCGGAACCGGTAACACGATGAACATGGACCACCCCAAGACCATCCAGATGGTTATGGACTCACTGCGCTACTGGACCCGTGAGATGGGCGTTGATGGCTTCCGTTTTGACCTGGCCGCCACTCTCGGTCGTTTCTCGACCGGCTTTTCCCCGATGCACCCGCTCCTCATCGCGATGGCCACGGACGACATTTTGGCCCACACGAAGCTCATCGCCGAACCTTGGGACGTGGGTCCCGGAGGATGGCAGACCGGCAACTTCCCGGTCCCTTTCTCGAGTGGAACGACCACTACCGCGGCGCCCTCCGTAATTTCTGGCTCGCAGACGTGCGAGCTCAGGCCTCAGGGCCACATCGTCTCCGGACCCTAACGATCTGGCGACCCGTCTGTCCGGCTCTCAGGACGTCTTCGAACACGGCCTTGGGCGCCTGCGTGGGCCGCGCGCCTCCATCAACTTCGTGACCGCACACGACGGCTTCACCCTGGCAGATCTGACGGCCTACGACCGCAAGCACAACCGGGACAATCTCGAGAACAACCGCGACGGCTCAGACGACAACCGCTCGTGGAACCACGGCCTCGAAGGACCGCTGGCCTCGGCGCGGCCCACCCGGACGCTGCGACCCCCTACCCCATTCTTTCCCGCATGCAGAAACCCAAGCTGCGTGCACGGTCGCAGCGCAACATCTTGGCCACCATGCTCGTCTCTTCGGGCACGCCGATGATCACGGGTGGCGACGAGTTCGGACGCACCCAGGACGGCAACAACAACGCGTACTGCCAAGACAGTCCGACCTCGTGGGTTGACTGGGATCTGGCAGAAGGCCAACAGGCGCAAATCGATGCTGTTTCATGGCTGATCGCCCTGCGTAAGGCACACCCGGTGCTGCGGCCCGATCGCTTCGCGACCGGTCGGCCCTACGGCGGCGATTCGGTGCCTGACCTGTCCTGGTATACCGCCGAGGGCACGCCGATGCCGGACTACGGATGGACGGACTCGCGCCACCGTACTTTCCAGATGCTGCGTTCCGGCGTGACATGGGGCGACCGAGACGCCCTCATCATTATCAACGCGAACCTCAACGACGCACAGGTAACGTTGCCCGGCGGCCACGACCTCGACTGGCTGATCGCCTACTCCACGGTGTGGGAAACGCCCGCCAACGGAGGCATCGGCTCTTCGCTAGACCCCGCCGAGCTTTCCCTCGAGGTCGAGCACGTCACCCCGCGTTCGACACTCACAATCGAAGCACTGTCCGTGACTATTCTGCTGTCCGACATCGCCTTCCAGCCCGAAAACTAACGCGCCGCCATTTTTGTTTATTTCTATACACTCGTTAGGATCAATATATGACTCTCAGTGAAGATGCCCTGGAAACCGCAACCTCCGATGCCTCGCTGGCCCGCTCGAAGGCCCGAAGCGCCGAGATCGACCTGGCAATCGACGAAGATCCTTCGCGTTTCCGCATCCTCACCGGAGACCGCCCCACGGGTCACCTGCATTTGGGCCACTACTTCGGCACCCTTCGTAACCGCGTGCTGTTGCAGAACCGCGGCGTGGAAACCTGGGTGCTGGTCGCTGACTACCAGGTGATCACCGACCGCGACGGCGTGGGCCCGATACGCGAGCGCGTCCTCGGCCTCGTCGCGGACTACCTGGCTGCGGGTATCGACCCGCAGCGCTCCACGATCTTCAACCACTCGGCGGTCCCGGCCCTCAACCAGCTGATGCTCCCGTTCCTCTCCCTGGTCACGGGTCGGAGCTGCACCGCAACCCGACGGTGAAGGCCGAGCTGGAGGCCACCGAGGGCCGCGCAATGACGGGCCTCATGCTGACCTACCCGGTCCACCAGGCCGCCGACATCCTCTTCTGCAAGGCGAACATCGTGCCCGTGGGTCAGGACCAGCTCCCCACCTCGAGCAGGCACGCCTGATCGCCCAACGCTTCGACAAGCGCTACGGCCGCGCGACCCCGAGCGTCCCGTGTTCCCCGCCCGAGGCCCTCCTGTCCGAAGTCCCGTTGCTGCTGGGCACGGACGGACAGAAAGATGTCGAAGTCGCGCGGTAACACGATCGAGCTGCGCATGAGCGCCGACGAAACCGCGAAGATCCTGAAGAGGCGAACGGACGCGCAGCGTCGCATCACCTTCGATCCGGTCGACTCGACCCGAGGTTTCCAACCTACTGATGCTGGCCTCGCTGGCCACGGGCGACGCCCCGAGGTCATCGCGGAGCTGTTGGCGACAGCCAGCGCGGGCACCTTGAGGCGCTCGTGACTGGGTCACTCAACGAGATGCTCGCTCCCCTGCCGGTCTCGCCGCGCCGAGCTGATCGCCAACGAAGACTATCTGCTGAGTATCCTGCACGCGTAAACGTGAACGTGCCAACGAGCAGGCGCGGATCGAGACTCTGTCCGAGGTCCGTACAGCGATGCAGATGAACTATTAATCCCTCACACATCCTTTGGAGAGCCATCGCGGCATACAACCAGCTCCCCGAGCGTCCCGACGAATCCGTTGGCTCGTGGATGATCACGCTGCTCATCACCCCTATTCCGCTGGTCGGTTTCATTTACATACTCGTGTTGGCGTTCGGCTCCCGCAGCCCCAGTCAGAGCGGAACTTCGCGCGCGCCGCTTTTAGCCCTGGGAGATCATCGGCCTGGTCGCGACGATCCTGTTGTACGTCGTCTTCGGCGTTGCAATCTTCTCCGGACTCGCTAGCGGACACTGATTCCGCGTCGCAGGTCGATCGGCGGGTGGCACCCGAGTTGCTCGGATGCACCGCAGTTGCTCCCCTGGCGTTGAATCTTCAGCCTCCTGCCAGGCATGGGAGATCGGTCGCATTCCGTGGTGTGATCTTCGCCTATCAGCTGGTCGGTCCATACGTTAGGGTTGGATATGTGAGCGAGAAACTGTTGCCCCGTATCCCGATCGTCAGTGTTCGTCATCGAGGACGGCACGCTTCCCGCTTCAAAAGCGCGACCGAAAGGCGGAAGCCTTTCCCCCATCCGTGCGACCGTGTTCCGCCGAAGGACGCGACGCATTCGCCGCCGAAGCCGTCCTGCGCCGGACGGAGGTGAATACTCCCGTGCCGCATGGTCGACATCGCGCCCGGCCTGGACCGCTGAAGCCTGGGTGGCCCCGACGCTCCCGG
>BNJU01001041.1_pt1 | contig 13135 bp, 17 predicted proteins | sample 8539281 | NCBI WGS metagenome assembly BNJU01 (sample SAMD00202456, study PRJDB9452) | human saliva metagenome | isolation source: human saliva | place: Japan
TGGTTATCGACAAAGGAAAACTGTTTAATCCGATAATTGATAGGGAAAGAGGCTTAGGCTATGGCTTAAGCTTCTGCATGAAAACCGTTGTTCTTGTTGCAAACAAGAGATATGTTAGTAAACTGAATAGGGTAGGAATACTTAGAAAGGAGCGATTCATATGCAGAAAAAATATGCGGTCATTGATTTAGAAACGACTGGCCCAAAATATGAATTTGGACATCGTATTTTTCAATTCGGTGCACACTAATTGATGACTGATCAAATCGTTGAACATGTTTCGCTCAATATTAATCCTGAAAAAAGTATTCCATTTGAAATTCAATTATTAACTGGCGTAACGAACGCAGATGTTTCAAAAGCACCTTATTTTGATGAAGTTGCGATGACAATTTATAACTTGCTAGAAGAAAGAACGCTTGTTGCACATAATATTGGTTTTGATGGACCATTTATTGTATCTGCACTTAAAGATGCACTTGGTTTAGACTTGAAAGTACCTTATATTGATACGGTGCAATTGGCACAAATTTGCTATCCGATTGCACTTAGTTATCGACTCGGCGATTTAACAGAGTGGTTAGAGATTTCTCATAACCAGGTGCATACGGCAGGTAGCGACGCGCGAGCAACTGCTGAGTTATTTTTAAAAATGAAAACAAAGCTTCGTACATTATCATGCATCACTTTGAAACAACTAACCGAATTCGCAGGTGCATTGCTAGGGGATACGGGTACGGTTTTTGAGGAGATTTTAGAAGAAAGTGAAAAAGAGGAGCAGAAAGAACTTCCGATTGAACAAGGATTCGTTGTTTCACCGAACGCATTGGAAGTGGTTGAGGTGAAGAGCTCTAAACGAAAAATCAATGCACTTGAAGCGTATCAAAAATTAGTAGATGTTGGATTTTTGGAAGATAAGTCCAGTCAACGCGAGATGGTTTCAACTATTACAGCGGTACTTGAAAAGGATGAACCTTTGCACTTTATTGAAGCAAGTCCTGGTTCAGGGAAGACTTACGCTTACTTACTAGCAGCCTTTGAAAAAGCTAGTAAGCGTAAACCAATCTGGATTGTAACGTCGAATTTGCTGCTGCAACAACAATTGATGGAAGATAGTATCGCACCACTTGTTTCTGAATTGAAGATAAAGACGCCAGTCGTATCCATTAAAGGCCAACGACATTATATTGATTTGTCTGCATTTAAACGTGCAGTTGGGAAGTATAAGGAAGAAAGAAGTGCTAGAAATAGCCTTTCCATCATGGGCTTATTAGTGTGGATTACCAAGACGCAGACGGGAGATTTATCGGAATGTAATCAAGTACTTCATCAAGCAACATTGTGGAAAGACATTTCGGTGAAAGAGGCCCAGGAAGAAGGAAGTCTTTATTGGGACAAGGCGGTTGCTTATGTACAACAAAGTCCTGTTGTGGTAACGAATCATGCTTTCCTTATCCAGTATGCCTCAACGATTGCTCATCGAATGAAACCTGTTGTTCTTCTTGATGAAGTGCAACAATTCGAGCATGCGTTAGAACAATTTGGCACGACTACCGTTCATTTTTCTCATCTATTTGAAGTGCAACAATTGTGGTCGGATCATCACTTGAATGCGATGTTTCATTTCTCCAAAGAAGAGGAACATCTGTCTCGTATCATGAATCGTAAGTTATTAGAGATTTGTGATTTATATGAAACGTGGTTCGAAGAATTAAAGACAACGCAACAACTGTCAACTTCTTTTGTATTCACTTCTTCCGAGTGGAAAGATTCCTTTCACTGTGAAATGGTGAAGGCGATGCAAAAGGCATTGACTGGCGTGATGAATCTATTACAAGCAAATTCAGAGAAGACGAGTCTATACGAAGAAAGTACGCATTTATTACAAGAGTTAATAGAATCTATTACTCAATTTCAAAAGGATGGAAATGAGTATTTTTGTCATTGAAGAAAAAGAGAAATATGGACAAAATGTACTCGAACTATTAAAAGTTAAACCAGTTATTGAAGTCTTCAATCAATTTAAAGGGAAAAATCGGACAACTGATTGGGATTTCTGCAACGATCCCAACGTTTACGCCACTATTCCATGAGCTAGAAGCAAAAAGAGAAGCTTACGGTAATAGATACTGAAAAGAATAGTAGTAATCATCATATATTCATTCCTAATGATTTAGTGGCCGTGAATTCTTCTTCAAGTCAGCAATATCACGCACAAATTGCAAGTTGTATTGAACAAATTTATGAACGTAAGGGTGGAAGAATGCTTGTATTAATGCATTCAGTAGAAGCGCTCTTAGCAGTAGAGAGCTTGTTAGAAGAATTTTGTTACGCTCATCAGGTTGACTTGCTTGCTCAAAAGCGGCCTCAGATGGGTCGAAGAATCCAACGTCATTTCCAAGAAAGAAATGATGCGATTTTACTGGGGGTCTATAGTTTCTGGGAAGGATTTGATAGTGGTGGACAATCGATTGATTCACTCGTGATTACAAAATTACCATTCCCAAATCCAGTGTCAACGGCTCAACAAATTATTCAACTCGAGATGAAAGAACAAGAGCGTTCTTATTTCGGTCATTATGCGATGAGGATGATGCTTCTTCAACTGTATCAAGGGCTAGGACGTTTTAGTAGACCACATCAAAAGAGTGCCGAAATTTGGTTGTTAGATGTTCGGGCAACGATTAGTAAATATGCGATGAAAGTAAAAAGTGTTTTCCCGGAAAATGCTACGGTTATAGAGAAACCATTTAAGAAGTGTTTAAACGTTGGGAAGAATAAAAATATGTAGAGCATCATCTTATATGTATGGTGGTATTTTTGCTTTAAATAGCGTATAATACCATTATCTATGAAAAATTAGAGTAGAGGAGAGAAATTGATGAAACGCAGAACAATGTTTATTCTTTTACTCACTTTATTTCTATTATTTTTAACTGCTGCAAGTATCTTTTTAGTAAGTGTGGATCCAAAAATTAAGAAACGTAACGACGCACTTACGATGATGGCGCCGACCGTAGAATTTTCAAAAGTAACGAAATTTTACTTGTATAATACGGACACGTCTTATTACACCATTATGGGTGAAGATAAAGGCGGGAATGCCATCTATGCGATTATTCCTGAAGAAGGTGGAGATGTCACAATTCTTCAGCAATCAGCAGTGGTCAATGAGCAAGAAGCTCGTTCAATTACATTACAAGATAAACCAGACGTTGAAGTGCTTGAAGCAAGACTTGGCCTTTTAAACGGAGAACCTGTATGGGAAGTCAATTATCGTATGAGCAATGGGCGTATTGGTTATTACTATATTTCAGCGAAAAATGGTAAATGGATTAAAGATATTGAGAATATATAGAAATTGGTGATTTATGGTAAAAATTTCAGATAGAGTGTCGAAAATTTTGCCTTCAGGAACTCTAGCAATGACACAAAAAGCTAGAGAACTAAAAGCTCAGGGAAGGAAAATTATTAGTTTATCGATTGGTGAACCTGATTTTAATACACCTGAAGTGATTACAGAGGCAGCCATCGATGCTTTAAGAAAACACGAAACCGATCATTATACACCAGCTTTGGGAATAGATAAATTAAGACAGGTGATTTGTGATTTTCATAAACGTAAAGATGGAATTGATTTGCAAAAGGAGCAAGTTGCGACTTTTGCGGGTGCTAAATTTGCGCTGTATTCAGTCTTTATGACATTAGTAGATCCAGGAGATGAGGTTTTAATTCCGATTCCTTACTGGGTGAGTTATGCCGAACAAATTCAATTAGCGGATGGCGTTCCGGTGTATATTGAAACTAGAGAAAAAAATTCGTTTAAACTAACAGTCGATTTACTAAACGAATACGTAACGGATAAGACAAAACTCTTGGTGCTCAATGCGCCTTCGAATCCTTCAGGGCTCTTGTATACAAAAGAAGAGTTACTAGCGATTGGAAATTGGGCGCATTAGAACATAATGTGTTTGTCGTATCCGATGAAATCTATTATGAATTAGTTTATGATGCGCCATCGATTAGTATGGCAAGTTTATCTGAAGAGATTTTTAATAACACATTAGTCATTAATGGATTATCAAAATCAGTTGCGATGACTGGATGGAGACTTGGATATGTATTTGGTCCAAAACGAATCATTAGAGCTTTAAATGACTTAACAAGTCACACAACAAGTAACCCTGCTGCGGTTGTACAATATGCAGCCATTCGTGCTTTCGACGAAGATGTTGAAGCTAGAAAAAAAGAAATGCGTGATGATTTCCAAAGAAGAATCGACGTATTTCATGGATTATTAACCGATATTGAAGGAATTAAGTGTGAGAAGCCTAAAGGAGCATTCTACTTATTCGCGAACGTGAAAGTTGCCATGCATATCGTAGGTGTTGCTTCTTCAGAAGAGTTTGCTCTAAAGTTACTCGAAGAAGCAGGGGTTGCAACAGTATCCGGAGAGAACTTTGGATGCAACGGTTTCCTAAGACTTAGCTGTGCTAATAGTGAAGAGGAATTAAGAGAAGCCGCTAATCGAATTAAGGAATTTATTGAATCATATAAGTAAAGGAAGAGTGATATTTTGAAAACTATAACAATGAATCAAGCAAAAGATTACGTTGGACAAACTGTTACCATTGGTGCTTGGGTAACTAACAAACGTTCTAGCGGTAAAATCGCGTTCTTACAATTACGTGATGGAAAAGCTTATTTCCAGGGAATTGTCGTAAAAGCGGACGTAAGTGAAGAAACTTTTGAATTAGCAAAAGGATTAAATCAAGAAAGTTCTGTTTTTGTAACAGGTGTTGTTCAAGAAGACACTCGTTCTAAATTAGGCTATGAGTTATTAGTAAAAGACATTGAATTAATCGGTGAAAGTCACGAATATCCAATCACTCCAAAAGAGCATGGTACTGACTTCTTAATGGACCACCGTCATTTATGGTTACGTTCAACAAGACAACATGCCATTATGGAAATTCGTAATGCGATTATTTACGCATCATACGAGTTCTTTGATAAAAATGGATTCATTAAATTCGATAGCCCAATTCTTTCAGGAAATGCGGCAGAAGATTCAACTGAATTATTCGAAACAGATTACTTCGGAGAACCAGCATACTTAACACAATCTGGTCAATTATACTTAGAAGCTGGAGCAATGGCATTTGGTCGTGTATTCGACTTCGGACCTGTATTCCGTGCAGAAAAATCTAAAACTCGTCGTCACTTAACAGAGTTCTGGATGATGGATGCTGAGTATTTATACTTAACACATGATGAATCATTAGATTTACAAGAAGCTTATGTGAAAGCATTAATTCAAGGTGTATTAGACCGTGCGCCTCACGCTTTAGAAACTCTAGAACGTGATACTGAATTATTGAAGAAATACATTACCGAACCGTTCAAACGTATCACATACGATGAAGCGATTGACTTATTACAAGCGCATGAAAACGATGAAGATACTGACTACGAACACTTAGAACACGGGGATGACTTCGGTTCACCACACGAAACTTGGATTTCAAACTATTTTGGAGTGCCAACATTCGTCATCAACTATCCAACTGAAATTAAAGCTTTCTACATGAAACCAGTTCCTGGAAACGAAAGTCGTGTACTATGTGCTGACTTACTTGCTCCAGAAGGATATGGCGAAGTTATCGGAGGTAGTGAGCGTGAAACGGACTACGATAAATTATTAGATAGAATTAAATCAAATGGACTAAATCCAGATGATTATGCATTCTACTTAGATTTACGTAAATATGGTTCAGTTCCTCACTCAGGATTCGGTCTTGGTTTAGAACGTATGGTAACCTTTGTAGCTGGTACGAAACATATTCGTGAAGCTATTCCATTCCCACGTTTATTAAACCGTATTTACCCATAATAAAAAGAATAAGAAAGAGCCGCTGACCTATGTCGTTGGCTCTTTTTAAAAGAGGAGGTCCAAAAATGGCATTAACATTCCAAGAACATTGGATTTATAGTGGAAGCACATCTATTCCAAATGCTCTACTTCAAAATTACCGAAAATTGCAATTGACTGCAGATGAATGCTTATTAATTGCTTGGTTAATGCAACGACATCCAGAAGAATCATTTGTGTTAAATATTCGAGAAACTTGCCAACAATTTGGAGTCGACGAAAGACAATTATTTGGCATTATTCAACATTTAATGGATCGACAAGTGTTAGAGATTAAACAACGCGAAGCACAAGATGGGAAGAAAGTGGATTACTACAGTTTTTAAACCGCTTCTTCGTCAATTAGAAGTGTTATTTAAGCAAAGTTCCTTTAGTGTAGAAAAAATGTCTCAAAAAGACGTGAATGTACTGGCTTTAATCGAGCAAGAATTTAACCGTCAGTTAAGTGGATTTGAAATTGAGATGATTTCTGGATGGATTCATAACGACAAGTACCCACAGGAATTAATCGTTGCCGCTTTAAAAGAAGCCGTCTTAAATCAAGCGCATAATGTAAAATATATTGACCGTATTTTACTGGCGTGGAAGAATAAAGGGATTAAATCTGCGCAACAATTAGCTGCGTCTGAAACTCGCACGAAGAATGCGCAAGTAGACGTAAAACCAAATGAAACTGCTAGTCAATCAGTTCCATTAGTGAATTGGGTGAAGAGATAAGATGTTATCAAAAGCAAAAACATTACAAGCGGTTCTCGAAATGCAAAAGCTATTTCCAGATGCTCATTGCGAACTGGATCATAAGACGCCATTTCAATTACTGATTGCAACAATTCTGAGTGCACAAGCAACCGATAAAGGTGTGAACAAGGTCACGCCGAAACTCTTTGCAATTTATCCAAATGCGCATGCCTTGGCGAATAGTGAAGAAGACGTCGTGATTGAGTGTATTCAATCCTTAGGTCTTTACAGAAATAAGGCAAAGAATATTCGTCTGTGCGCACAGCAACTGGTTGAACGTTTTAACGGAGAAGTTCCACGAACAAGAGAAGAGTTAGTGCAATTAGGGGAGTTGGTAGAAAGACTGCGAATGTCGTGTTAAGCGTCGCGTTTGGATTGCCTGCATTTGCAGTAGATACGCACGTAGAACGTATTTCTAAACGACTCCAAATGGTTAAGCAATCAGCTTCAGTCCTAGAAGTAGAGGAGACACTTTGTAGAAAGTTACCGAAAGACTATGGGGAAAAAGCCCATCACTGGATGATCTTCTTTGGAAGATATCATTGTATTGCTAGAAAGCCAAAATGTGCAAGTTGTCCTTTATTGGATATTTGTGCTTACGGTAAAAAAGAAGTATAAACAAAAATGGTTGGACAGTTGTCCAACCATTTTTGATTTAAATGTACTAAGAATCCGTATAAAAACAGACATGATTACTAAAATACCAATGAAGGTACGTGATTAATCGATTGACTGTATACTGTTTTCTAAAGTGGATTTGGTAAAGAATCGGGATTAATAGTGATAATGAGAATAAAATGATTCCCAAAATATTTAAATGATTCAAATACCATAGGTAGTAAACGACGGTTCCAACTAGCCATGAAAAGCTTACGAATACATTAAAAATCGCTGCTGCAGGTCCGAAATGTCTTTTTCCTTCTTTTCTTTCTGTGAGTTTCGTCTTGATATGAGAAACATACAGTCCAAATAAAACATATTGGAAGAGTTGAGCGCTAATAGCAGAAGTTACATTACCGCTGAGTACATATACTGTAACAAAAATTTGCGATATAGTATTTAGTAATCCCATTTAACAGTGAGTGATAAATGTAAGAAACTTCATTCGGTTTCACTTCAAATAAATTTGTGTGATTAAATAGCACAAGGGCTAAAAAGAAGTAGAACAACTCTAATAGCGATTGTTTGGAAGAAATAGAACAGAATTGCAAAAGAATTATATTCGTTAATGCAATGACTGGCCATTTTTCTTTTCAGGATGTAGAGCTAGTTTATGATATGAATTTTCTTGTAAATATATCGTTACAAAAAAATAAAAATAATACGACAAAATGCAATAATTGAAATTGCTGTTGTCTTAATGCAAGAATCAATCCGATAAAGCAATAACCAAGTGGAGCTAGATAAAGCTCAACCACGGAGTAGTTGTTTGGTAAAGAATGTTTTCGATTGATATCGTCTGCTGATTCATTATTCATAATAATACCTCATTCTCAAGTATAGCTAATGATAGGTAATAATAGAGTTCTTGTCAAGGTAGGGAGATGTTTAGTGGGGATGAGGCTAGAAATGATTGTGCATTTTTTTATTTAGTTTAAATTCAACACAGTATTAAAACGCTTTAAAATTCATGGCTTTCTGAGCGGTTTAGGAAAAATCTTTTGAAAAAGATGAAAAACGCGGCGAAATTTCTCCTTTAAGGTATTCTTTAAGAATAAAGTGTGATAAAATGAACAAGAGAGGTAATATTTTACCATCAATTTAATAAGAAAAGAGGAAAGCACGATGAACAAAAACGGGAAAAATTGGGGATCGTTCTTACTATTTTTATTAACAGCACTTTTCACATTAGCTTCATAATGCATCTGCTGAAGAAACTACACCTGCAGTTTCTGTGACTGGTAAAATTTGCAGATACCATTACTATTGTTAATGTAACAAATAACGAAGGCGGGAATCTAAATTGGGATTTAGAACAATGGGCGACCTTCCGAATTAATGCGACCTATGATTTAGCAGGTAAAAATGTTAAAGCAGGTGACCAAACTGTAGTTACCGTACCTGATGCATTAATTATCACATCTAGTAGTTTTGAGATTCGCGATATTAATACAAATGAAATTATCGCTCACGCTACTGTAGATGCTGAAAACAAAAAATTAACTTTAACTTATACAGACTATGTTGAAAAACATTCTGATACAAATGGTTCATTTTTTCTTCTATGCACGTATTGACTTTAAGAAACATCCACAACAAGGTGAAATTCCTGTTGTTGTGACAGTCAATGCTGTAACAAAAAGTTGCTGGTAAAAGTAACCTTTAAAGGAATCTGGGAGATGAAACCCAAGAACTTTTAACAAAAGACAAGCTGGGTAAATAATACTGACTATAAGACAGTTTCATATACAATTTCTGTGAACCGTAACCGTCAAAATATTAAAGAAGTAACATTAGAAGATCATTTGAAATTTACAAATGCTAGCTATGTGAAAGATAGTATTAAGGTGATTAAAGGTAAATTTGCATTTGTAGATGGTGAATGGCAATTTTCAAATCGTGTTGATGTTACAGATCAACATAAAGTTACAGTTGCAGAAGATGGACAATCTTTCGTAATTGACTTAGGAGATCTACTGAAGAGATCAATACCGTATTTCTTATGACGTTCATTTAAACTACCAACCAGTAGATGGAGAATTATTAAAGAATGACGCTACATTAAAAGGAAAAGGTGTCGTTATTAAAGAGATAACAAATGCTTCTGCAGTTCAAATTGCTGGTGGTGCTGGTATTGGTTATGTATTTACAATTAATATTCATAAAGTAGATGACGCTAATCAACCAATTAAAGGTGCTAAATTTAAAGTCGTTCGTGAAGCGAATAAACAAGTAATCGGTGAATACGAAACTGATGAAAATGGTAATATTACAGTTAACGCATTATTAAAAGATAAATATATCTTGACAGAAACAGAAGCACCTGCAGGATTCGTTATTAAAGATGCTGACACTGTCGTTAATGTTGAAGACTTCGGAACAGATCACGCTGTAACAAAAACAATCGTGAATCCAAAAGAAGAGACAACGACGACAACAACGACAACAACTACTACAACGTCAACAACAACAACGGAAGCTCCTACAACTGCTACAACAACGACAGAAGCTCCAACAACAGTAACAACTACTACAGAAGCTCCAACGACAGTCATAACAACAACTGAAGCACCTACAACAGTAACAACAACAACTGAAGCACCTACAACTGTTACGACAACAACAGAAGCTCAACAACAGTAACGACTACAACGGAAGCCCCAACAACAGTAACAACAACGACAGAAGCTCCAACAACAGTGACAACTACTACAGAAGCACCTACAACTGTTACAACAACAACAGAAGGACCAAGTACAGTAGTGACAACTGAAAATACAACAACTACTGAAGAAAAACCTGAATTACCAAATACAGGTACAACAAACTACAATCTTCTAGTTGTAATCGCAAGTGAAAATGTTATTAGTTGGCGCATACGCAATTGTTCGTAAAGAAGTAAAATAATAGAATTAAAATCCTCATGAAGAAAGTCTAAGTCTTTGAACTTAGGCTTTTTTCTTTGTTTTGAAAAAAATGTGCATATAATAGTAGTTTTTGCTATCTTTTTTGATAATAAATGCTATAATGAGAAAGTTAAAAATGATATTCCCTGAAAGGATACACACATGTGTAGATGCCTTGTAACCGGAATTGAATGGGGGAAAAAGAAATGGAAAAAATTTTATTTACATCGGAATCCGTAACAGAAGGACATCCCGATAAAGTTGCTGACCAAATTAGTGATGGTATTTTAGATGCCATTCTTGCTCAAGATCCAACAGCGCGTGTAGCCTGTGAGACTGTAGTAAATACTGGTTTAGTCGTTTTAGTAGGAGAAATCACAACAAGTGCCGTTGTCGATTATCAACAAGTTGCTCGTGATACGATTCGTAAAATTGGTTATACAGATCGTAAATACGGATATGATGCAGATTCAGTAGCTGTATTAGTTTCACTCGATAAACAATCACCTGATATTGCAATGGGTGTTGATGATGCATTAGAAACTCGTGGACAATCTGAAGAGTTTGGAGCTGGAGACCAAGGTTTAATGTTTGGTTATGCCACAAACGAAACTGAATCCTATATGCCACTGCCAATTGACTTAAGTCATAAGTTAGCTTACCAACTAGCAAAAGTTCGTAAGGAAAAACAATTAGATTACTTAGGACCAGATGGTAAAAGTTCAAGTGACGATTGAATATACTCCTGATCATAGTGTAAAACGTATTGATACAATTGTTGTAAGTACACAACATGATGAAGAAATTTCTCAAGAACAAATCAGAAAAGATGTACTAGAGTATGTTGTTAAACCTGTAGTACCAGCTGAATTACTCGACGATGAAACTCGTTACTTCATTAACCCAACTGGTAAATTCGTTATCGGTGGACCCTGTAGGAGACTCTGGTTTAACAGGACGCAAAAATCATCGTTGATACTTACGGTGGTTATGCGCGTCATGGTGGTGGAGCTTTCTCTGGTAAAGACTCTACAAAAGTAGACCGTTCTGCAAGTTATGCAGCTCGTTACATTGCTAAAAACGTTGTAGCAGCTGGTCTTGCTGATAAATGCGAAATCCAATTAGCTTATGCGATTGGGGTAGCACAACCAGTTTCTATCGCTGTAGATACATTTGGTACGAACCATGTTCCAGAAGATAAAAATTATTGAAGTCATTCGTAAAGAGTTCCGCTTTAACTCCAAAAAGGAATTATCGAAACATTAAACTTACGTAGACCAATCTACCAACAAACAGCCGCTTATGGTCATTTCGGTAGAACAGATATTGAACTTCCATGGGAACAACTGAATAAAGTAGAAGAGTTAAAAGCTTATTTTGCTTAAACGATCATGAAGAAAGCCAACCTCATAAAAGAGGTTGGTTATGTAGTAGAAAAATTATCATATATGATAATTTTCTACTTTCTATGACATAACAAATCGGTGGGACAGTTGATTTGATTGATGAATTGATATTTTAATACGAGACCATTTCTTCTGTGGAAGAGTCGTGATGAGTTCTTCTACTGAATCTTTTTCTTCGATTCCACCATCATGGCCATAGTAGGAAAACGATGATAATTTTTTCCTTTTTTCTCTAATCGATCTAGTAAAATTTGGATAGCTTCTAGAGTGGAAGAGGGAGTCGTGATGATTTTTTTATCACTTCCTGGTAAATATCCAAGATTAAAAATCGCTAATCGAACCAAATCTTGATCGCCTAAATAGTTCGAAATTTGAGCGTGAGAGTCCAAAATACAGGTCACTTTATGCTCCAAAGTCATGGTTTTGTAATAATTGTCTTGTTTGTAAAATAGCTTTTGCTCTTGAATATCAAAAGCAAGAATTTTTGATCCTTTTTCTATATGTTGTGCCATGAAAAGTGTGTCATGTCCATTTCCTGCGGTTGCATCGATAAAGATCCCATCTTCTAAATTTACAGAGAGAGAATCATTTCGTGACTAAATTGCTGTGCATTCTTCAAAATAAGCACCTCTTAACTAAAATTTTACATTTTGTTACATAATTTTTACGGATATTAAGAGTATACGACGATTTGCGTGTTCGTGCAACGTTCCCCTACACAAAAGAATTTATCCTACTATAATGAATAACGAATTAGTTTTTAGATGGAGGAAAAAAGGATGACAGAAACAAAACACGAAAGATATTTACGTTTGAAAAAGGAAAAACAAATGAAAGCTTTAAAGGCTGCAAATAAAAACTTACAAAAGACAGTAGCAGTTGTTGGGGCGACGACAGTAGCGGGATTAGTACTTGCGCCAAAATCACATGCATATACAGTAACTTCAAATCAAGTACAATCACCAGCACAACAATTCTTGAATAAAATTATTCCTGCAGCTCAACAAGCTACAGAAGGTAAAGATGTATATACTTCAGTAATGATCGCACAGGCAGCGTTAGAATCTGCATGGGGAACTAGTGCGCTATCTGCTGAACCAAACCACAACTTATTTGGTGTGAAAGGGAACTACAACGGTCAATCTGTAAACATGTATACATTAGAAGATGCTGGAGCGCAAAAATACTATGGTATTTACGATAACTTCAGAAAATATCCTTCTTACAAAGAGTCTATGGATGACTATGTAGATAAAATCATCAACGGTATTAAAGGTGCTCCATTGTTCTATTCAGGTGCATGGAAGAGCCACAAACAGCTATCAAGATGCTACACGTTACTAACAGGACGTTATGCAACAGATGCACTGCTATTACGTAAAATTAAAACCGTATTATCTGAACAATGCGGTTTAACAAAATATGATAATGGTACTGCAACTGCGATTGCTGCTGGTATTGAAGAAAAGAACTCTTCTGTTGGCGGACAATAT
>BNJU01002452.1_pt1 | contig 13130 bp, 17 predicted proteins | sample 8539281 | NCBI WGS metagenome assembly BNJU01 (sample SAMD00202456, study PRJDB9452) | human saliva metagenome | isolation source: human saliva | place: Japan
CTGGCATGGAACCGAAACGAATTGTCTACGTATCCTGTAACCCAGCCACTATGTCACGAGATATTGAAATCCTTACACACTACGGCTATGAACTAAAAAGAAGTCCAACCTGTGAATATGTTTCCTATGACCGCTCATGTTGAGTGCGTTAGTTTGTTGACTAAAGTATCGGGTGAATAGCATAAAAAGTATTGTGATACAAAAATCTCAAGTTTTTGTAGTATAAATTTGAGTCATGGGAGTTTTTGCATTTATAGGGCTATGAAGTCATTATTTTTATAGTTGTAGTGATAGAAATATTAAAAGTAGTTTGAGTAGATAAAATAGGCTAATTAAAAAGAGATGCTTTTTGTTTAGAAGATTTAAATGACCCGATGTCATGGTTAAGTAGTATTAGAAGAGTGAAACAAAAAGAAACCAAATAGGAGAAATCTCTTGTATCGATTTTTATTGAGGATTTCAGCTTTTTGAGAGCTTCTAGTGATTTAACAAAATCGAATATATTATTGATGAAACATTTTCCTTGTAGAGTCTAAGTTTATAATTGCTTGAATGTTGTTAAGCATTTGTTGTGTAAGATTGGCATCAATACGAGCAATGTATGAGACAATTTCACAAAAAAATACCAGAGTAGGATACATTTGGTATATTAATAGAGTTAGTGATTTCTACGTTAGGCAGATATATAAATTGCGTAGGAGTAAAGTTGCAAGTTGTAATAAGTACAATATTATCAACTCATTATAAATTTTGCATGAAGACTTGGATTTACATAATAATTACAATTGGGTATTTTGGCGGCAGTTATAGAACTCAATAAAAGATTTTTATTTTTCGGGTGCTCTGCATCCATGACTACCATTCTCATCTACATAAAGTTTGTGACAAGAAGGTTGTTTGAACTCCAGACTTTTGCCTTATCAAGTACAGTTTTTAAAAATCCATCTTTTCGTATAGTCCCTGAAATGAGATGGGGTTAAATATTGACCATTTATGTAGTAATTATATGAAGAAATATAGCTGTACATATTATAATTCGATGTTTAGCTTTTTGAATAATTTTAATAATGTTTGATTCGAATATTGCAGCTGAATCTTTGTAGAATGGAGCAGTAAACATCAGGACAGATTTATCTGGAGTATTTCGGGTAATTATTGGAAAATGAGAATAATCATTATTTGGATTGAAAGATTCTATAGGAATAAATTTTCTGTAATCCTCATAATCTCTTGCTGATGTTATTTCTGCATTATTTTTCAAGTGACATAATATATGCAACTCAAGTTTTTGAGCATCTCTTACAGCTAAATTAGATGACGTTATTCCTGCGTAATACTTATTATTCTTAAACTTTACAAAATTGACTTGCAATGAAGACTATATGGCATATGCCACGAGAAAAGATTTAACTCTATTACTTCGTGAGTACATATGTGGAACTATGAAGTTGAAAAATTTGAATTAGAATTTTTAGTTCTTGATAAATTGGACTAGCACAATCAAGTTTAGTATAAGGTCCAAATTTTCTTCTTCCATTATATTCATCTAGATACTTTAGGATAATCTTTTTGTCATATCCCTCTAATGGGATTGACATCAATAGAGATATCAGATTCTGCCAAATCTTTTAAGGTATTAAATAGATACTTATTGTTGAAAAAGGTATAATGCAATTTTATATACTCTATATTTTTCTTGTTACTTGCAAACCAATTACAAAGTGATATCGTTAGATTTGGACTACATCCAAGTGTGTTGTAAAGTTGAGGTATCCCAAATTCAAATTCTAATTTATCAGTTCTGATAATCATCACTCCTTTTTATAATTTTGATTTTAATAAATCTGATTTAAACATTAATATTAGTTGATGATGTGTTAACTTTTTACTATTTTGTATTATTGTGATTCCATTACTATTGTTTTTGATTTAGTGGAGTCTTGGATAATAGTGAAAAATTAAAAGATAGTTAATCTAATTGAGAGTTAATTATGTTTAATGATAATTTAATATAATAGTCATATTGATTTAAAAAGTGAAGCGATTGAGATTTATTCTACCTAGAAGCGTTAATTATCTTAAATAGTATTTGTAGAGGAGGATACGTATAATATGCTACATCTTTATAGCATTTTGGATCTATATTCTTAGTTATTAGTGTGTCTCCATGGGCAATTCCGTTCTGTAATTCCACTAATCTATACTTTTTGAGAACCTAGTTTATAGCTGTCAAGGAGTTTATAAAATAGCGATAAACTGATATTACAAGAAAAGTTGCAAATGCTTTTAATCAATGGACTAGCTTCTTGAGCCTTAACACTGTTAACCGCTCTTCCAATAAAGGGATTGTTCCCATAGTTGGATGTATATTCATTTTGAGTAGTGAATTGTGAGTTTTTGAAAGGTGGGATTTAAGCAATTTGAATTTTTACATTTTTATATAATTGTGAGGTATGAAAATGGTTCGAAAAAAATTAATATTAAATTCATGCTCTAAACTACGAATCATAGGGAAAAAGTGCTATATCGAAAGAATTTAGAGTTTCAGAGCATCGAGTGAAGTTTTATATCTTTTTCGTAGCATCATCGAGTTTATCCCAAATATTACTAAACTTGTATACTGTTTTCGTTAAGCTTAAATCTTGAGGTAGTAGGGCGTTAACCTTGTGTTATTTCATTGAGTATATCGTCTTCGCCAGAGTTACCTTTATTTTGCGATCTTTTATTTTCGTGATTTTTAAAAAGTTTCCTTCAGATAATTGTTTGTTTCTATCAATGGTGGAATTTCTCACTCACATTTTTAATTGCTTAATAGTAGTAAGTAAAATGTGATTGATAGACTCAAAACTGTGATACAGTCTTGTACATAATTGATAATTTCAACATTTTTATCCAAACTATCCTGTATGGTTAACTGCAATTAATATCCTTGTAAATCATTATTAAATCTTTTAGCGAGCTATAATCAATTATATTAGTTTGTTTAGTAGCTATTATTGCATACAAGCCCATTTGTATAAAAATTGATCATTTTCAGCATTATACGTGAACCAATGAATTCTTAATGATTGATATGTGTTGCAATAACTTCATACCATTCTAGATTACATATTATTTTCAATAAAATCTTCGAAGGTCCAAATATAATGTATATCCCTATAATGAGTTTACTGGAAGCATTTTTGTTGCATATGCTTTCTAATTTTACGAAACTATATACATCTAACATTGGATAGGCTCTTTTTATAAATAGCCTCAAGATATGGTCAGCTTTCTATTATATTCATTAAAGAATTCATGTGATAGTAATTTTATCTAACTTCATATTATCAAAAATTAAGCCTATTCGTCACTTGGGTCAGGGTCAATTGAACTAATAAACATAGAAAGTACAAAGTTTTGGAACATTTTTTGATGACTCAAGTTAGAGTACTTTTAAATGATTTTCATAAGATACAAAAGTTTTTAATTTTTCAATATCTTGATTGTCATATATTTGAAGATAGCTACTTACCATATCAAAATAAATTAGTAAATGGGTAGTAAGTTTCTTTATCTCCTTTACTAAAAATAAATTTATTATCTTGTGTTACATCTACAATATTAAGATAAGTATTTGTCTTTGTTAATTCAACTTTACGTGGCATATTCTTCTCCTATTATATTTTAATTTTTATAAAGATATTTTTATTCATCGACTTGAATAAATGAATATAGAAAACAAGATAAAATAGTTCATTAAAATTATTACTATATTTGCTTTATATTATATCATATGTTAATTACTGAAATATAATAATTAAAGAGTGATTGATTAAATTTATTAATAATCAATTTTAGATATTATATGTAGCTTTTAAGATGAAATATTATATATAATATATGTATTATATGGTATTAAGACAATTATATTAAACTATTTATAATTTAATAATAATGATATGTCACTGTAAAATGTTGAAGGTATATAATCAATACTATTTTAAAAATTAGGCTTATGGACGTGAGTGATATTAGCTGTTAATTGATTTTAAAAATAAATATGAAAAAGCATTGGTAATAGAAGGTATACTGAGTTCATAGATTAAAAGATTTAGTCATGTGTTTAATTCTATCATTAGAAGTACGGTATTCTAGCAATTGTGTATTTATCAACAAGATGCTTATTACCGTGAATGCTACAGTTTTGGATGAGCATAATAATGATGTTAGTTAGCTGATGTGAATCTATCGACACAATAAGTTAAGGTGTAACAAAATCTAATTAGTTATACTCAAGCTAAAGGCAAATAAAGAATGAGAAGCAGTCTATTGGAGCAATAAAATGAACAACGACAGAATATAATTAATTTCAATATGACTAGTAATAAGAAATTTACCAAATTATGAGATGTAGATGTATTAACGTTTAAAAACTATATATCTATATGCATTCAATGTTTATTAAAAATAAAATATATAATCATATTTTGGTATAGTTTTTAGTATAGTTAAAGCTAAACTATAATATTTTGTCAAGAAACTAGAAATGAAAATATATATTGATAAATTTTTAGATTTATACTCACAGTAAAATTAATAAGGAGTGTGATGGTAAGTGAATGTAATAAGCTTGTTTAGTGGGTGCGAGGTCTTGACTTGGGTTTTGAAAGAGCAGGATTTATATTCCAGTTGCAAATGAATTTGATAAAACAATATGGGCTACTAAGGTGAATCATCCTGAGACAAAATTGATTGAGGGTGACATTAGAAAAGTAAATAAAGGCGATATCGAACTAAATATATTGATGGAGAAGTGGATGGAATAATTGAGGTCCCTTGTCAGTCTTGGTCGGAAGCTGAGTGCTCTTAGAGGTATTGAGGATGAGCGTGACAACTATTTTTGATTACATTAGAATTTTAAAAAGAATTTAAACCGAAGTTCTTCTTAGCTGAAAAATGTTAGTGGAATGTTGGCAAATAGACACCTGAGGCAGTACAAAATATATTGCAGTTATTTGATGAGACTGGCTATGATGTATCACTGCAACATTGGTAAATGCAAAAATTATGGTGTGGCTCAGGATAGAAAAAGAGTATTTTATATTGGGTTTAGAAAAGACCTTAACATTAAATTTAATTTCTTTCCAAAGGTTCTACAGAGGATGAAGATAAGAAGATTACTTATGAGATACTATTTGGGATTTATAAGATACTGCTGTCTCTAGCTGCAGATAAGAATAAACATAACCCTAATTCAATCAATAATAATGAATATTTTACGGGTGCATCTCGACTATTTTTATGAGTCGAAATAGAGTTGATCTTGGGATGAACAAGGCTTTTACTGTACAAGCTTCTGGTAGGCAATGCTAGTTACACCCACAGGCACCCAAAATGATTAAGTTTGATAAAAATGATTTTAGATTTGTTAAGTGAAAAGGAGGACCTTTATAGACGAATGACAATTAGAGAAGTGGCACGTATTCAGGGATTTCTGATGATTTCAAGTTCATATATGACAATACAGATGTAGCATACAAGATGATTGGAAATGCAGTTCCTGTTAATCTTGCATATGAAGTAGCAATAGGTATTAACTGCATTAGAATAAAAATAATGGTGGGTCATACCATGATGATGACACCACCATTTTTATTTTATTTTTCTTTTCTTGGAACAACGATATTGTATTCTTTTTCTAAGTCATTAAGTATATGATTATGATTTATAGATGTGGCTTCACAGTTAAGCAACTTTTCCTAATCTAAGATAGTTCTTTTTGGATTACGAATTACAGTTTTTGTTGAAGTTTCCGATCAGGCATAAATCTTGTATAGACATTTTTTTCCACGGTTTGTTCCTTCTGTCATAGGACTTTATTGGTCGATATACAACTTTTAAATTTCAGTAGCCTTATTGACACTATCAATGGTAATACTTTCAATACTGTTGATTAGTGAAGGAATGTCGTTTGCACTCTTATTTGAGATATACACAATTGGCAACATTATCGCCTGATCCTGAACCACGAGCAACGGTAAGAATGTCATTAGGTGTAAAAATATCCAAGAAGTTTTGACCTGTATTTCCTGATCTACGTCCAAAGCAAATACTAACACCAACAAAAGTGAGCTTCAGTAGTTTTTGCCTATTTATTTGCAACTTTGTAGAAGCTTCAGTCATTCTCTTTTGAATGCCTTCTCCAAATTCAGCAATGAATCTCTGTGACCATACCAATTTCCAAAGTAATCTGTATTTCTGAGTTTAGCAGAAATCTTTATTGGATTACCTTTTATCTAATTTGATGATGACATCTGTTTTGTTATTTTTACTTTTACTTCCGATACCATCAACTGAAGTGATTACAGCACCTGAATAATTCCTCCTTTTCATCCAATCAGGTAATTCAGAAGGTATAGTCTCCTATATGCTTGCGAACCATTGTAATTATTTTCATTTTCAAATGCATCAGATGCTATTGACATAGTATATCCTCCTTAGTTTAATACTTTTATAATTTCTAGTTTATTGTTCTAATTTATAGTCCATAGATTTAGGAAATTTAAGACGATCATCAATGGTAATACTTGCATTTTACCAAGTTTGATAATAGAAATTATACTGTTTTCTATACTTCATTAAGTTCGTTTTTGTCCCTTTATATTTATAAAAATTTGATACAGCTAATTGAATTTTTATATCCATCTTTTAATCTGCTACACCTTTATGATGTAGTTAAAAGTAAAGCTTATAATAGGAAAGCGTTATTCTCCAGTTCACTTTCTTTGTTTCAAATTAGTAATCCGTATCAATAACTTATTTGTATTCAACATCAATCTATGTTGAGCGTAAGTTAATTAATGCTAGCTAATACTTTTTCTATTTAAATTTTTAGATTGTAGAATTTATCATAAATCTAGTAATATTCGCAACAATAACTATATTATTTTAGTGGCTTTTATTGATAAATGAGTGGTAATGAAACTGATGTTTCATCAAAGAACTTATATTCTTCTCAGAAATTAATTAAATTGATTCTACATGTTTCTTTTGGAGCGGAGAATGCCCTAGAGCTTTTCTTTTATTGTAAGGTTTTCTATTTTCTAATCTGTTTTGAATGAATATTTTTATAAGTAAGTGGTTATTTAGGAAGTATTAAATAAGGTAATGTCTTCAATACTGGATTTAAAAACAGAATATAGTTTATGAATTATTTCTGAAAATTTTTCAGATATGATTTGAACTGCTCTGATTTAATATGAGATACAAATTTTTCGTGATATTTTTATAGTTATAGTTTGATTATTATAATATACATTAAAAAGTATTTTGGCTTATGTATTTCGATTGATATACTTTATCTTTAGTAATGATTGGTTCAAATAATTTTGACAAAAACAGGTGTATTATAAGAATATCCGATGATGGGTTTTTAGTATGTATACAAATTCTGTAAATATAATTCACTCTTTTTAACTATATATAAGACTTTGAATATTATTTTTATTATCATGTTTTTACTATCTTAATAGCTATAAAGAAACTGTAATGACTCAAACTGTGAGTATTTGCTATTCTTTCGATAGTACTAAAAATATCTTTTATTGTATCAAGAAAAATAAATATATATAAATATATGGTTATATGCTTTTACGTTTCATTTATAATTTTAATATATCAATGCTAAATAATTATATAATCAGCTGATTTTATTATGAGATTTTTCGATTTGAATATTTAGTAAGAATAAATCGGATGATGTCACTTATTATACAGGCTATAGGAATAAAAATGAGGAATGATTGTCAGTATATATAAAATTATTTGAAAAGTAAAAGGAACTTACGGAGCGTAAAGAATTTTCCTATAAAAACATTGCCAATGGCGAATATAGTATCGTTGTTGGATCTCGTGATGCTATGACCGTAGGAAATGGTAGTACAGTTGTGGGGGGTTCTAATGGTATGACCCTTGGTCTTGCGTCTATCTCTGTGGGTGGTGGTTTTACAGGTTCTATAGTGAGAACAGTTTGGCATTAGGTCATAAGGCAGGTGCTACTGTCAAATATGGCACTGCCATTGGTTATGAAAGCGTAGCTACCGAAGAAGGTACTATTGCATTTGGTCATGATGCTGGTGATGTTTCTGGTTACACAGTAAAATATCCAGATAAAGAAATCACCACACACTTAGGTTATAAAAAAACTGTGCCAGATTATGATAAAGAGCCTACAGTAACACCTACTACATACACTGATGCTAAATATAATCGCCTGGTGAAAGTAGCTGATGGCGTAGATGCACATGATGCGGCAACAGTAGGTCAATTGGAAAATGCTATTAGCCAAGTACAATCTGTAGGTACAAATTTAGAAACTACAGTTAATAAAGCAACTGCATCTAGTTATGCATTAGCTGCATTACAACCAAACTTTTCAGAAGGTGAAACTGGATTAGGGTGTAGCTGTTGGATTTGGTCATTATCATGGAAAAACAGCTACTGCTTTAGGTGCTTACTATCGTCCAAGCCGAAATGTACAATTTAATGTAGGTACTGTGGTAGGCAATGGTAACCAAGGTTTTAATGGTGGACTAAGCTTTAAGGTAGGATCTGAATCTAAATCAAATACAACATCCACTGATGAAAGAATCGCTCAATTAGAAAAACGTATTCAAGAACTAGAAAGATCAAAGAAATAATCTAATAAAATAGAATGGAATAAATAGTGTTTTCTATTAGATTTATTGTTCTTTAGCCTGCTAAGTAGGTGTTGAACACTTATTATTCTCTCCATACCTGCTAGTATGAGCACAAGTGTGAGTAGGCTACTCTGCTCAGGTAATGGTCTAAGAGATAGCTAGAATATAAAATATAATAACAAAAATTTATATAGTAAAACTAAACGTGCAGCCTGCCTCACCGTTTTATTGTTTCTAAAACTCTTGTAATATAATGTAAATTATATTAAAAATACTAATCATCAATCTATGGTTTAATATGGTTATTTAATATACACTCTAGCTTATAAATGTAATATAATTAGAAATTAATAAATATCATATTGAATTAATATGCTAAGATAAACTTACTAGGGTTAATTTACAAATATATATAGCTAACACGTGGGGAAAAATATTGTTATTTACGTTAGGGTTTAAAAATGTATTTAATGAAATAATGGGAGTGAAAAGTAGATTATGAATGAATATCAAAGAGCAGTTGAGATTCTTAAAGATTATGTTGAATCTGAAGGTGTTGAATTATTTTCTTCAGATATTTTAAAAAGGGAATTAGATGTATTTAAAGTATCTTTTTCTCCAGAAAAAGTTAGAACGATTAGATGATACAAATCTTTTGTTATCCACTATGTTCTATTCATTAGGTGATAATAAAAATACCTTATGCTATTGGCTTTGAAATGAATGGTGATTGTAGAGAAAATTTTGGCAGTATCATAGGTGGATCTGCTTATAAATTTGGTTTGTTTCAAAGTCAAAAATCTGGAAATTGGACAACTGGATATTCACAAAAACCAGTAGAGCTATCAGTAGAAAATGCTGTAAAGCTTGGTAAAGAAATTCGTGATGCACTAGTAAAAAGGGGTTAATATAATACGTGATGCAAAATTAGAAAACAGTTCAAGATTATGAAAGATTAGATGATAAAATTAAAAAAATGAGGTTGGAGAAAAATATTATGAATTAGGGTGGGTACATAAATATTTTTCTATGATTTGTAATGATAAATTAAGCGGATTTCATTCTTCCGATTGGCAAAAAGCATGTACTTAGAGCTTTAAAAAAATTAAAACCAAGTGAAAAACATATGGTCGAAGTGGTCAGATTTCAATAATACAAAATTTGGCTGGATGGTATTATAAGCAATTTTTAGATATATTTAGAAACCGTTTTGGTGAGGTGCGTCAATTTATTCGTTTGGGTTGTTCAGATTCAACAAAAATTATGTAAGTGAATGGTATAATCAAGGTGTCGTTGGATTTGGATATCCTAAAATTGGTGATTTGACGCAAAAAAACTTTAAAAAAAGATAGATAAAGTTGTTATTCAACGAGAGCTTGAAGAAAGTTATAATTTTTCAGATAAGAAAGTTGCATCTAGAATAGCAGGGGAACTATTTAGATTTTTATAAAAGTGATAATAATACAGTATTTGTTATCATGGAAGGTGAGAAGTTAATAGCATGTGTTGATGAAATAGGAGAATATTCGTTTAATTCATCGTCAGAGATGCCACATCAGAAAAAAGCGAATTGGAAATTGGTTTTTGATGATGGGGAAAAATTGCCGGAAAAAGACTGAAGGTTTACGTACAATTTGCTATCCTTTTTCATAAACCTGATAATCTATTATTTTTATATAATCGATATTACTATGGTAAAGAAAAAGTGAGCTTATGAAAGAGAAGGATAAAAATAATATTAATCACGAAAAAGGCTATTAATTTTTATACTAAAAAGTTCAATCATCTTTTGAACGACAATCGTATAATATTTGGAGCACCAGGTACAGGAAAAGAGTTTTAACTTAAATAAGGATGCTAAAGAATTGCTGAAAGATGATTATGATGATAATTTAGAGCGTATAACTTTTCATCCCAGATTACTCATATGCTAAATTTTTGTAGGAACGTATAAGCCAGTTCCTATTAAAAAGCGATGAGAAGGATTCAATTACGTATGCATATGTTCCAGGACCTTTTATGCGTATTTATGTGGAGGCTTTTAAAGGAATAGTCGTACAGATAGAGTTAAACCTGTTCTTATTATTAATAGAAGAGATTAATCGTGCGAATGTAGCAGCTGTTTTTGGAGATATTTTTCAGTTGTTAGATAGAGATTCTAATAATGTAAGTGAGTACCCTATTCATGCCTCTGAAGATATAAAGAATTATTTAGCATATGAACTTGGAGGAAAGCCTGAAGATTATAGTAAGTTGAAGCTTCCCAGATAATATGTTTATATGGGCGTCCATGAATAGTGCCGATCAAGGTGTATTTCCTATGGACACGGCGTTTAAAAGACGATGGAGCTTTTCAGTATTTAGGTATAGATGATGGGGATAAGGATGTTAGTGGAAAGTATGTATATCTTGGAGGTAAAGAAAAGCAAAAGATAGAGTGGAATCAACTCCGTAAAGCAATAAATGAGTTTCTTGCAAATGAAAATATTAATGAGGATAAACAGCTAGGTCCTTATTTCATTTCTAAACATAGCTTAATATCAGATAATAATGAATTTGATAGTGATAAATTTTGTGAAGTATTTAAAAATAAAGTACTTATGTATTTATTTGAAGATGCTGCTGAGACAAAAACGACCAAAAGCTTTTTGCAAAACAGTAAATATGGACATACTAGATACTCAAAAATATGTGAAGCTTTTGATGAACAAGGTGTAGAAATTTTCCATAAAGATATTCAAGCTAATATTAATATTAAAAGAATTGATCCAGTATCGGCTGAATCAGATAATAGTGATTTATTACAAACGGACAATCAGGAGCGAGACTGATTATGATTTCTGTATATTTAAGAGAGCAGAAACGATATACACAAAAAGAGCTTCTCAAAATATTTGTTTGTTCTGAAGAGAAGTTAGACTTAATTTTTTAGTAAGTTAAAAAGAATTTGGAATATTGAAAAATAGTGAGGAAATCAAGCTCACAACTTAATATGTCTAATCTTGTTGATGAGTATATAGAAATTATTCCTGTAAAGCTATTTGTAAAAGATTGTTATTATGTATTTATTTTTGTTGGTATTTTAATAGTAGCTGGACGAATTCTCAAATGTTATCCTAAGTATCTATATAGTGTTGATAATCCGATAAAAGGAATTACGAGTTGTTTGTAAAGTTATAGAGAAGTATAGTTCAAAAAGAACAAATCATATATATGTTAAAATGATTATACGGGGAATAGCTCCTTTTAATTTATTAGCAGTCCTATTGTTCCTTATGCATGATTACTTTTGAAAATGGTATCTATAATAATTCAAAAAAATATACTTGAAGTTAATGGTTCGGGAGAAGTTTTATGGGATAAAACTATAAATGAAACTTTTTCAATACTTTCAAATAATAGACCATATTATATTGAGATGCAGACAAAGAAAAGAGTTAATGATGATTTTGATTATTTTAAACGTCTTCATGAGTGTATTTTTGACACTCATATCAAAAAGAGTTGATGGAGGCAGATCTCCTATCATTATTCGAACTTACTCCAATTGATTTAACTGATGAATATTTATATGAGTTTAGCGATAGGGAATATATATTATATAGAATTGAAAAATGAGTTAAATATAGAGTTTAATACTAGGAAGCAATTAGTATTAAAAAGGAATTTATGCATATATTAAGCATGGCGGACAGTTAGACTACAGAGATGGAATTTCTTTTTTTGGAACTAATTCTTTTAATCTAGTATGGGAATGTGTTTGTAGTGAAATTTTGAATAATCAATTAGATATTCCCTTAGGACAATTAAGATTACCCTGTTACGTTAAATAAAGAGTATAATTCACAAACTAAATTGATTAATTTAATAGAGAAACCATTCTGGTCAATAATTGATAAAGAAGCTAAAGATACGCTTACTCCTGATTTGATTACAATATTTAAGAATCAATTTTATATTTTTGATGCAAAAATACTATACTCCCAATTTGAAACATGGAGAATCACCTAAAGGACAACCCGGTATTGAATCAATTTCTAAACAATATCTTTATCAATTAGCATATAAAAAAATTTATTGATACGCATGGTTTTTGAAGGAGTTAAGAATTGCTTTTTACTTCCAACTGAAGATGATACTATTATAGATTTAGGAGAAGTATCTATGAAAAATGTTTTCAAATTTAGGACTAGAAAAACATAAAAAGTTAGATGTATTCCTGCAAAGTCTTGCATATGATTTTTTTATCTTTTAGGCAAAAATTAGATATAAATATGCTCAAATTAAATAATTGATAATTCTTGAGCGATTTTAAATTTAAAACAACGGTATATATAATATTAATATTAAAGATTAAATTATATTAGAGAGAGTTTTTTAGATATTAACTTTATAGATATCATGAAGTAAAAATCAAGGGAGGGATTAACATGTTAGGAGCAATCATTG
>BNJU01002296.1_pt1 | contig 13118 bp, 18 predicted proteins | sample 8539281 | NCBI WGS metagenome assembly BNJU01 (sample SAMD00202456, study PRJDB9452) | human saliva metagenome | isolation source: human saliva | place: Japan
CGCCCAGGGGGAAAGTCACAGGTCAAGGGCTCGGCCAAGGACTTTCCAAGTAGCACCGGTTCCTCAGCGGCTGCGGGCTGGCTCCGTTGACGCGGCGTTCTGCCCGGCAACGTCCGGTTGACGACGGTGCCCGTCGCCCGCCGGCTGAGTCCCGCCAGCTGAGCTCCTCACCTGCAGCGCGACCGGTCGCTGTGGGTCTGCTGCTCGCCTCCGACCGCTGAGGCATCGGCTGTGCTCTTCCTGCGCCATGAGGGCGGTGGAGATCGCCGGAAGCTTGATGCGGTTGAGCTGGGTTGCTCGCTGGCGCCGGGGTCGTGAGTCGATGGCCACGATGTTGTCTGTAGCGGCGTCGGACCTCGCGGAACATGCCTGCCGCACCACGTGGTTGGGCGGAGCGGGCGAAGGAGCTGGCGCGACGTTGCGTGCGCCGACGCTCGACGAGGCTCGATCATCTCGCCGGTGAGCAGCCAGCCCTCCGGCGCTGGTTGCCCAGGAGGCTCGTCGAGGCCTTGCGGGCCAGCTCGACCGTGGAGGGCTCGATATCGAGTGCCGCCGCGCGCAGGGGCGGCGCGGGCCGGGAGCCTGGAGCTGCTCGATGAACAGACGGCCGCCTTCTGTGCCAGCACCTCCTTGCCGATGCCGTAGGCGTCCGCCTCTCACTGGGCGGTGACGGCCCGGACAGGGAAGAAGGGCAGGCCGGACGGCCGCCTCGCGGCCCTCGGCCTCGATGACGTCGATGACGTGGTTGTTGGCGTCGGGCATGGAACTTCACCGAGATCTCGCCGACGACGCCGACGCGCGGGCGCCGCTCATCGCGCGCGGGAGGTCGTTGAACTCGCGGACCATCTCGCGCAGGAGGCGGCGGTAGCCGATGCGCCCGCCCCAGGTGGGCAGCGGCCCTGTGCTCGAAGTACTCGGCGATGATGCGGTTCCAGCGATCGACGAGCTCCTGGGTGGAGCCTTCGACCACCTCGTGGGGCGCACCCGGCAGGCAGGTGTTGAGGGTGTCGCCGATGATGATGCCCTGGAGCATCTTGAGTCCCCATGGTGGCGGTCGCTCGAAGCCCGGGTTGGACTCGATGCCCGTGCAGGAGATCGCCAGACCGGCACCTGCAGGCCGGCCCTCGCGCAGGCCCTGCGCAGCATGGCGTGAGTTAGTGGCCCGGCAGATGCCGCCGGTCTGGGAGATGGCCACGACGCAGGGAGTCCGGCGTGGCTGCCGTCGGTGAAGGCGCCGATGAGCTGGCCGATGACCAGCGATGGCGGGGAAGCAGGCGTCGTTGTTGACGTAGCGCAGGCCCACCTTCGAGGTCGTCACGGGTGGCGGACTCCAGCAGCTCGACCTGTAGCCAAGGCGCCGCATGAGCGGCTCGAGGGCGGAAGTGCACGGGGCTCATCTGGGGCATGAGGATGGTGTGGGTGGCGCGCATGGCCTCGGTGAAGACCGGACCGGTGGCCCGGCAGCTCCCGCCCTTCGACGGCGCCGCTCGCCTCGCTCCGATCGCCGCCGTCTCCTCAGCAGCCCGGGCCAGTCATCGCTAGATCTTTCGGCGGGAGCGGTCGTGTCGATCTCGACGGCGTCGTCGACAGTGCCGTCGGCCTCGTCGCAAGCCTCCCTGACGGCCTCCTCGGCGTGAGCCGTCTTCTCCGCGGCGCGGGCCTGGGAGGCGGCGCCCAGGAGCGCAGGCGGATGGTGGCGGCGCGAGGTTGGAGACCTCATCGATCTTGAGGCTCGTGTAGACCACTGGCGGACCCAGGATCTCCTGGACCTGGTCGGTGGTCAGGGCGTCGACGCCAGCAGCCGAAGGAGTTGAGCTGGACGAGCTCGAGGTCGTCGCGGGTGGTGACGAGCTCGGCGGCCTGGTAGAGGCGTGGTGAAGCCCACTGGTCCGCGCACCTGCAGGCGTCCCGGTGACGCCCTGGGTGGCCACGGGCTTGAGCAGGCGACGCCGGTGACGTCGGACCAGTCGGCGGGCGCCTGCGGGTCGGACGGAACTCGATCCACCCGGCGGCGCGTGCGTCACGGCCCGGCTGAGCGCCCCGGTGGCGACGGCGTCTCGGCGCCGTCGCCGGGTCGGGGCCTGGTCCGTGCGAGACGAGCGGCCTGCGGGCGATGGCGGCCCAGTCGGTCTCCTGGGCTTCTTGGGCCTGGCCGGTCTGAGTGGGCGCCTCCGCTCAGCCTCCCCTGCGCCGCAGGGCCTTACCGGCATCCCCGGTCTCCTCGGAGGTCCTGGGCTTCGGCCCCGCCCCTGCGGTCGTGGTGGTCGCGACGTCGGATCCGCTGACGACCGGCCCGGTGCCGGTCTCGGAGACGCGGTTCCGGCGCCTCGGTGGCTGCGGTGTCGGGCTCGGGCAGGAGGGAGTCCCTCGGACAGGACGGCCAGTCCCAGGGTGTTGATGACGTCGGGGACGCCGTGGTTGATCCGGGGTCGAGTGGTAGGCCGTCCGGCAGGACTGATTCCTGCGGTCGCTGTCCTCCATCCACTTCAGGGGCGCGGCGGCCCTCGGCGCGCACGTCGGCCTTGAAGGCGGCGTCCTCGGCGAAGCCCGCGGCCACGGCCCGGCGGGCCTCGGGCAGGGTGACGTCCCCAGTCGGCGAAGACCTCGACGAGCCGCTCGGCGAGCGTCGCCGGGTCGGGCCAGGTTGAGGGAAGGGGAGAGCATCGCACGCCCGAGCCTCCGGGACCTGCCCCTCCCTCAGCGCCATCGGCGCCCTCGCCACCGTGGGGCCGCCCGTCGCGCACGGCCTCGACGTTGTTGCGGATGACCTCGGGGTAGGTGGCCACGATCGGGCAGTTGAAGTGGTCGGCGGCGCCCTGGACGAGCTCGCGCTCGTAGAAGACGCAGGGGAACCAGATCGTCGTGATGCCCTTGGCGATGAGGGCCTCGTGATGCCCGTGGGCGAGCTTGGCCGGGTAGCAGACGTTCTCCGAGGGATCGTGTCCATGCCGGACTCGAAGAGCTCATGGTTGGAGCGCCCTGAGATCATGACGCGGAAGCCAAGCGATGTGAGCACCGTGAACCACAGCGGGTAGTTCTCGTACATGCCCAGCACCCTGGGGATGCCGATGTCCCCGCGCGTGGCCGCGCCCTCGCGCAGGCGCCGGTAGGAGAAGGCCCGCTTGTACTCTGTAGTCGTGAGAGGTTGGGCAGGTCGGACTTGGTGGCGCGTCGCTCCTGGGTGGCACCCGCTCGCAGCGGTTGCCGGAGATGTGGCGCTGTCCGTCGTTGAAGGTGGTGATGGTCAGCTGGCAGTGGTTCTGGCACAGCTTGCAGGTGGCGGTCTCGGTGGTCAGGCTGGAAGGGGAGAGCTCACCCAGGCTCATGCAGGCCCGAGGGCACGCCCGTCGTAGGTGGCCGGGCGCTCAGGGCCGCGCCGAAGCAGCCCATGAGGCCGGCGACGTCAGGGACGCACCACCTCCCGGCCGGTGAGCAGCCTGAAGGCCCGCAGCACCGCGTCATTGAGGAAGGTGCTGCCCTGGACCGAGACCCGCCTCGCCGAGCTGGTCGGCGTCCTGGAGCTTGATGACCTTGTACAGGGCGTTGCGCACCACCGAGCAGGACAGGCCCGCACTGATCTCCCCACCGTGGCCGACTCCGCGCTGGGCCTGCTTGACCGAGGAGTTCATGAACACGGTGCAGCGGCTGCCCAGGTCCACCGGACGCTCGGCGTGCAGGCGGCCTCGGCGAACTCACCGATCTCCAGGCCCCATCGACCGGGCGAAGGTCTGCAGGAAGCGAGCCGCAGCCGGCCGAGCAGGCCTCGTTGACGCTGATGGAGTCGATCGCGTCGCCCTTGATGCGCAGGTACTTCATGTCCTGGCCGCCGATGTCGATGACCGAGGTGACCCCGGGATTGAGGTAGGCCGCCGCCCGGTAGTGCGCCATCGTCTCGACCACGCCCTCGTCGATGCGCAGCGCCGCCTTGACCAGGGACTCCCCGTAACCGGTGACGCAGGAGCGCACGATCCGCACCCCGTCGGGCATCTCCCGGTGAATGCGGCGCAGGATCTCCACGGCGGCCGTCACCGGGTCGCCCTCATTGCCGGCGTAGTGCTCCCACACGATGCGCCCGCGCCCGTCCAGGACGACGGCCTTGATCGTCGTCGAGCCGGCGTCGATCCCCAGGAAGCAGTCACCGTCCCGGAACTCCCCGCCTGTCCCCGACGCCGACGCCGCATGAGGCCCCTCGTCGTCGATACCGTCGAGCTCGTCGTCCGGGCCGTCCGGCTCGGGTCCACTCTCCTCGGGGACCGGCCAGTGGGCCCGCTCAATGTGCGCGGGCGTGCCGCTCGCGGAAGGCCTCCAGCTCGGCGGTGTCCTTGAACAGCGGACGCATCCGGGAGGTGCCCAGGGACAGGGCCTTGCGGGTGGCCAGGCGGGTGGACAGCTCGGAGATCGGCGTCGGCTCGCCCGAGGAGAGCAGGGCAGCACCGATGGCGACGTAGAGCTGGGCGTTGTCGGGGCAGGTGAAGGAGTCGACCTGGTCCGCCAGGGTCCGCTCGAAGGCGGCGCGCAGCTGGGGCAGGAAGTGCAGCGGCCCGCCCAGGAACATGACGTGGCCACGGATGGGACGCCCGCAGGCCAGGCCCGCAATGGTCTGGGTGACGACGGCCTGAAGGACGGGCAGCCAGGTCCTCACTCGCAGCACCCTGGTTGATGAGCGGCTGGAGGTCGGACTTGGCGAAGACGCCGCAGCGCGAGGCGATGGGGTAGAGCGTCGCGTAGCGCGAGGCCAGGTCGTCCAGGCCGGCGGCGTCGGTGTGAAGGAGCTGAGCCATCTGATCGATGAAGGCACCGGTACCGCCCGCGCAGGTGCCGTTCATGCGCTGCTCGGGGGTGGGGTGGAGGTAGGTGATCTTGGCGTCCTCACCACCGAGCTCGATGACGACGTCGGCCCGCGGATCGCACACGCGCACCGTCTCGGTCTCGGCGATGACCTCCTGGACGAAGGGCAGACCCATGAGGGTGGCCAGGGACAGCCCGGCGCTGCCGGTCACCGCCCCACGCACGACGGCGCCCGGATATGCCCGAGCCGACCTCCTCCAGCAGCCGGGTCCAGCTCACCACGCACATCCGCGTTGTGACGACGGTACTCAGCAAACACGCGACACCGGACCCCGGACGCCGAGTCGGCCGGGGCACCCGCAGGCACCTCGGGCAGACGCTCGGGGAGAAGGACCAGCTGATGGTGGTCGAGCCGATATCCAACCCCATCCGCAGGGCACTGGTGCCGTCTGCCGGGGCACGACCGTCACAGCCGGGTCCACCGACTGCGCAGCCGACCCGTGGTCGCGGAGGCAAACCTCCGCGAGATGGAGACAGGATCGGGAACGGACATGCTTCACCTCGGCGCGCGCCTACGCCGACCCTCTGTGAGCCGACGACGATGGGCTGGACCCCACCGTATCGAGGCGAAACCATCAGTCTCAACGGTGTTGAAATGACCGTGCGACCCGCCCTCCACCACCTCGACTTCTTGGTGCAATGACGGCCAGAATCTCCTGCGGTTATGTGACGCCCACTCCGAGAACCTGAACAACGTTGAATATCGCACCGATAGACTTCCCTAAAAATAGGGCGATCGTCACACCTCTCAGGTTCGCTGACCCCGATCAAGTGCTGTGTTCTCCCGGAACTTCTCCGGTTTCTGCAGGGACTGGTCACCACGGGCAGCAGCGGCCTCGTAATCTCCTGGAGTGACCAGTGATGCCCTCAGCGCTCCGCAGCCGAGCGCCTCGCCCGAGGAGGTGAGGCTCGATCACCCCCGCCCTGGTCACACACGACGCCGAGGACCCCCGGCGTCGGCCGACGACCGGCAGCACCCAGCCACCCTCCCGCGGGATGCGATCCTGACCGCCGCGCGCGAGTCGTTCCCTGGCCCTGGGCTACGAGGGCACGACGAGTCCGGGCAGTGGCCCGCACGGCCGGGGTGGACCCGGCACTCGTGTCGTACTACTTCGGTTCCAAGGGCGATCTGTTCGGGGCGGCCGTCAACCTGAGGGTACGGGCGAGCGAGGAGATCGCGGCCGCCGTCAGCGGGGACCTGCGCTCAGCCGGCCCCCGCCTGGTGAGGCTGTCACTGACCGCCTGGGACGATGCCGCCGGTGGGGCGACCTTCCGCACCCTGCTGCGGTGGATGGCCACGGACGTCAGCTCCCCAGAGGCGATCCAGAGCTGCGCGACCGAGCAGATCGCCACCCCCACTGGCCGAGGCCCTCAAGCAGTCGGGCCTGTCGGGGATATCAGCACGAGAGAGGGCCACCCTGGCCGGGTCCCAGCTGGTGGGACTGGCCGCTGATCCGCTATGTGCTGCGCACTGGAACCCGTCGCAAGCGCCAGCGTCGACCATCTGGTGGAGGTCGTCGGGCCGACGATCCAGCACTACCTCACCGGCCCGTTGCGTCCCCAGGTGAGTCAACCGGACAGAGGCGCAGCAGCCACCGTCGGCGTGATCACCCCAGTCAGCCTGGCCACCACAGTCAACGCTACGTCACCACCGGACATACGCGATGAGACATAGACCGTCATGAGAAAGATCATCAGGATGACCACGAGCAGCCCTATGACGGTCAGCAGCCCACCGAGTAGACGGGATGATGGTGAGCGCCAGCAGCAGCGCGTTACCGCCTTGCCTCATGAGACGGTATGAGCGACCAATCGCCTTTGAAGCAGGAGCATCCCTCGTTCATGACAACGACCACCGCCACCCAGCAGAAGTAGCCGACCACCGGGCCTCCGAGGGGAAGAGGGGGCGATGGAGCCCCTGCAAGACCGACGAGCACAGGCGCGGCAGCCGCGTCGAAGCCATGAGGAGGCACAACGAGGGAGCGAAGCGTCACCTTCTCCCCGCGGGCGATCCGAAGCGCGGCGGTATAGAGACCCAGCGCCACCATCAGCCCCCAGAGCAGCGCCATCGGAATCCCGATCGCGGCAATGAGCGCGCCATTGTCCTCACCGACCACGCTGACAAGTCCGGACACCACCAGCGCCATTGCCAGGAGGCTCAGCGGGATCCAGGCGATGATGAGGGGATTGGCGAAGGTCTTGGCCCAGGCCCATTTCAAGGCATCGCCCACCTCGATCCGCGGCACCGGAGGCTGCGCGAGGACCATGGAGACGGGTGGCTGCTGGCAGCCGTAGGCCCCGTCGAAGCCCGGCGCCGGGGGCATGTAGCCGTAGTGGCCAGTACCGCTCGACGCGCCAGGAGCTTCAAAAGACTCGGACACGGTGTCTTCTTTCTGGACATGGAAGCATGCTCGCCCCGGTTGGGAACCGGGGCGAGCATGCGCGCGATCGGAATACAGTCAGGTCCGACTCAGAAGGTCTCGTAGCGCGCGGAGCTGAGGAAGACGCCGTGGCCGGTCTCGGTGTTGCGGCAGGTCATGCCGGTCTCCTCGGAGCTGCACACCCAGGACCCGAAGGTGACGGACTGACCGTACTCCACCACCTGGGGCGAGGAGGACCCCGCCACCGCGGAAGGCCTCATCGAGCGAGAAGGCGCCCTCGCTGCGGCCGCCGAGCTGCGGAGTGCCCCCGGAACTGAGGTCGAACCACCACTTCGGCGAGGCCCGCCGAGTCCTGGCCGAAGGTGGCGTCGGAGCGGTAGGACAGCACACCGCAGCCGGCGAAGTGGGCGGACAGGTCGCAGCCGATGTTGCCCGACGGCGACACGATCATGGCCGTCTTCTCCGAGACGAGGTTGTCCGGAACGAAGGACGTGGCCTGACCGGCCGACTCATCAGCGGGGGCGGCAGGCTCGGAGGGCGCCTGCGCGGTAGCGTCCTTGTCAGCCGGTGCGTCAGCAGGCTTGTCGGTGGCCTGATCGGCCGGTTTGTCGGCCGACTTGTCAGAGCTGTCGGAGGGAGCCTGCGCGGGCTGGGCGGCCTCGGAGGACTTCTGCGCCTCAGGAGCCGCAGGGCTGCGGCTTCTGAGCGGTCCGCGTGGGCCCCGCCGGCGTTGTTCGCGTTGCCCTGAGCCTGCGGGGCCTTGGAGGCACTGCCGCTCTGCTGGCTCGGAGCGTCCGTCTTGCCGGAGGCCCGCCACCTTGGTGGCGCCGTTCCCCGCCGGCGGCGGGCCGAGCTCACTGGCCCGCGGGCTCGCAGGGCGGGACTGAGAGCCGGAGGAGGGCTGCTGCGCGGATGAGTTGTTGGAGCCCTTACCGGTGGGGCTCGGGATGCGAGGAGAGGCGTGCCCCGCCTTCTGCCCGGAGGTCGCCTCGGCGCTGGCCGTCGACTGCGCCTTCGCAGATGAGCCCGTAGTGCCCTGCTGATTGGCGTCGAGGCACCGCCGGACTGACAACCGGCCAGGAGCATGGCGGTCGAGGTGAGAACGACGAGGGACAGGGGAATGGTGAAGCCGCTTCGGCGGACCGCGATGGTCATGGCTGCGGCATCCTTTCGGTCGAGGTCGGTGCAGCCAACACGGTACTAGAGCCCCCGAAGAGGAGGGAACAGTCAGAAAGTCAGGCGTCCCGCCGATTTCCGGCATCAGACGTCCCATCTTCCCAGCAAACCACCAGATATCGCAGTGATAACGCCAATCACAGAGAGATGACGAAATGACCGTTCTACAGGACACATTCCATCTAGTGAGACAGATAACGGAATGGTCCCCCTCCTCGGAGGAGTACGCAGAAGGTCAGACCCCGGCGGACCGGCGCCACGGACGGGCTGGGGTGGGCGGCCCACGGCTCCCCACACACCTCCGGTCGCTTCATTCACTAGAATGTTGCCGTGATCTTCAAGGCGGTGCGAGAGGCCCCTACCCCCGACCACGGGGTCACCACTCAGCGCGAGTGGGCCGTCATCGCACCTCGACAGATCCGCCTGGCCGACCTCACCACCACCCGCGCGACCCTTGATCTGCGCAGCCTCCTGATGACGACTCCACCTTCTACGGTGACCTGTTCGCCCACGTCGTCTCCTTCAAGGGGACCTCTACCTGGAGACCGGCCTGCACCGGGCACTGCGCGCCGCCCCTGCAGGGACGCACCGCGATCCACGCCCGCATCCTGGAGGTCACGGAGGACGGGGTGCCGCGGCTCGCCCTGCGCCGCCGAGCGCCTGACCCTCACCAGCGGCACCCAGCAGCTCACGCGAGGCCCACGGGCCGCGGCTCGAGTCCCATGTCACATCAGGCCCACCACCACCCGATGAGCGCCGTCGTCCATTACCCTGGTTCGCGTGAGTAGTCCCGCAGATCCGCGCACCGGTACCGGCGGCACATGCAGCACCGTCAGGCCACCGTCATCGGCATCCATCCTGGCTGTCATGGTGGTCGCTGTCGCCGTGAGCCTCCTGGTGTCGCTGGGCATCCTGCCCGCCTACAACCCAGGCTTCTCGCAGCCCAAGAGCACGGCGACTACGCGCCCCAGCCCTGCCCGCCCAGCGGCGCCAAGACCGTCGACGTCACCACGATCAGAAGATCCAACATCTACAACGGCTCCGAGTCGGTGGGCCTGGCCACCACGGTGCAGCAGGATCTGAAGGAGGCGGACCTGCATATCCCTCGGCGAACGACTGGCCCGGAGGCATCTACAACGGCGAGGTCCAGATCATGGCGTCCAAGGGCGGCCTGATCAATGCCTACTCCCTGGCCCAGATCTTCCCCAACTCCACGGTGCAGCTCGATCGCAGCCTGTCCGACAGCGACACCACGGTCTCGGTGGTCCTGGGCAAGGAGTACCTGCAGAACGCGCTGAAGTCGGACGAGATCAAGCTTCTCGGCGCCGACAAGCCCATCACCGCCCCAGCGACTGCGTCCCGGCGGACAAGGCCGCCACGAGTAAGCCCAGCTGAGCCCGGGGCCGCCGAGTCGGGCAGGATCGCAGACGACGCCCCCTCCATCGCCCAGTGGCAGCCGGCGTGCGCGATGCGGCACATCGGCTGCCACCTTTTTCTGCGGCACCTACGAGAGGGGCTCAGGAGCGGTTCTCACCAGCACCCTCAGCGCCATCGGTGCTCGACGACGTCGGGGCCTCTGCTGGGGACGCGGCCGAGGGGGAGTGAGCGGCGCGGCTGGAGTAGGCCGGCCCCTCCAGCTCCGGTGCCGGCAGGGGCCGAGGCCGGGGAGGCCTGCTCCAGGTTGGTGCCGCGCAGCTTCGAGATCCAGCGCATGGCGTGGTAGACGCCGATGGCGGCCCAGCCGAGCCGAGGGCAGTGCCCTTGAAGGTCATGTCGCCCAGGCCAGGGTGCAGTCGGCGATGGCCACGACCATGGACACGGCCGCCGTGTTGAGGTTGACCGGGTCGGAGAAGTCCACGCGGTTCTGCACCCAGATGCACCCCCAGCATGCCGATCATGCCGTAGAGGACCATGGCCGCCCGCCCAGGACACCGGCCGGGATCGTGGCGATGATCTGGCCGAACTTTCGGCAGGAGGACAGGCCCAGGGCGCTCAGCGCCGCCACCACGTAGCGGCGGTGGAGTAGAACGCGGGTGGCGGCCATGACGCCGATGTTCTCCGCGTAGGTGGTGGTGCCCGAGGCACCGCCGGCTGCCGGCGAGCATGGTGGACAGCCCGTCGGCGAACAGGGCCCGGCCCGGTGACGTCGTCGAGGTCCTCCCCGGTCATCGCGGAGACGGACTTGACGTGGCCGATGTTCTCGGCGATCGAGGACGAGCACCACGGGGATGAACAGGCCCAGGTGGCGCACGTCGAAGGCCGGGGCGTGGAAGTCAGGGCAGCCCAGAACGGGGGCCTTGGCGACGTTGTCGAAGTTGACCTCCCGCGCAGCATCGCGGTGGCGTAGCCGATGAGCACACCGATGAGGATCGCCAGTCGCCCGATAATGCCCTTGAACATGACGGTGATGACCAGGATCGAGGGACGAGTCGTGACGACCGCCGTCACGGGCCCTTCGTGACATTGCCCCAGGCCGCGCGCGCCAGGTTGAAGCCGATGGGGGCGACGATCGCGCCGGTGACGATCAGCGGCATGAGACGGTCGATCCAGGCGGGCCCGACCAGGTGGACGATGACGCCCACCACAGCAGGCTGACAGCCCGCCGAGATGATCCCGCCCTGCGCCAGGGCGGCCCTGTGAGGATCAGGGGCACACCGCTGTCAGCGTGTAACCGGTCACGGCTCCGATGGGGGCGAGGCGCGAAGGAGGAGCCCAGGTAGCTGGGCAGGCGCCCGGAGGTGATGCCCAGGAACAGCAGGGTGCCCACGCCGGTGAGAACAGCGTCGTCGCCGGGTCGAAGCCAGTCAGCAGCGGCACCAGGAAGGTGGCGCCGAACATGGCGACGACGTGCTGGACACCGATGCCGATGGTGCGCGGCCAGGTAAGACGCTCACCGGGGGCGACGACCTCGCCCGGAGCGATGGACCGGCCATCGCCGTGAGAGCGCCAGCCACGAGAGGGGAAGAGGACACGGTGGCTCCTGCCTAAGCAACGGGGAATGACTGTGTCCCGTGGGAAATCCACTCGCGGGAGACCCGCAGGGACGCTTAGCAGGACCCGGCAGAGCCTGCCGGGACTTCAGCATAGCCCTGCGCGCGGTGCGCGGACCGGGTCCCCTCGCGGGCGCCGGCAGGCCCCTCGCGGGCGTCCGGCCGCCGCGAGGTCGTCCGTGGGAGGATGCGCCATCAGGGCCCCGACGGTGCAGATGATGAGGCATGAGCACGCCGGGACCTCCCTCCAGGACAGAGCGCACCGCCCTTTTCGCCGGGCTCGGAGCAGTACGTCAGCGGGCTCCCTCCAGGATTCGTCTTCCGGCACCGAGAACCTCGACCCGGCGGAGATCTTCTCCGCCCCCGGCTACGGCACCCGCCCTCGTGCCGACTCCAGGGCGTCAGCCGCCCTGCTCGGTGGACTGCTCAGCTTCATCCCCTCATCAGCGTCGCCGCGAGTCTTCCTGGGCATCAGTGCGCTGGCACCTGCGCCACAGCTACGACTCCGGTGAGGACTGGCCTGTCTGGGAGCTCGTTCTGGGAGGGCCTCCATGGTCCTGGTCCTGCATCCTCGTGCTCGTGCTGTTCGTGACCTAGGGCCCACACGGCCACCCCTGCCATCAGGTCCCCTACAGTGGTCCCGTGAGCCTTTCATCATGGTGACCACGCGCCCCCGAGCACGAGGCGGCGCAGGACGGTACGAGTCCTTCCTGGCTCAGAGCGAGCCTGTCACGCGGCGACCGCAGCACATCGCCCTGGAGGTCGACTTCCTCGACTCCTTCACCGCGCCGATGTCTCGGGGGTGCTCATCGGGGCCAGCCCCTACAACGCGGACACGCCGGCGGCTGAGAAGACCACGCAGTCAACGCAACGTCGAGGAGCAGATCCGCGAGCTGCTCGAGGTGATTCTCAGGAGGGCGATCCCCTCCTGGCCACCGGCGTCGCGCTGCGGGTGCTGGCCGACTACCTGGGCACCAGGGACGCAGGAGGAGTTCGGTGAGGAGCTGGGCGCCGTCGACCTGTTCCTGACGGCGGAGGGTCGCGAGGACCCGGTCCTGGAGGGACTCCCCCAGGTGGTCACGGTGTTCGCAGGTCACTATGAGGGCGTCGGGGAGGTGCCCGCGCTCGCCCTGCTGGCGAGCTCGCCCGACTGCCCGGTCCAGATGCTGCGCGTGGGCAGGAACGTCACGCCTGCCAGTTCAGCGCAGGCTCGACGCCGTCCGGTTCGAGCGGCGCGTCAGCATCTACGACGAGGCCGGTTACGGCGACCGGACATGACGAGGACATCCTCACTCGGGCCCGGTCCGCTGAGGCGCACGACGCCGGACAGATCATCCGCAGCTTCGTCTCGTAGCTTCGCGCGCGACTGAGCTGCCACTCCTGGGGGCCGGACGCCCCGAAGGACTCGAGGGTACAGGCGCAGCTCCGGAACGGAGAGCCACGACCATCAGGACCTTGCCATGACTTACCCACCTGCCCATCCAGGGCCGCCACGAGGACAGAGCGTACGTCGGGTCCATCATTGCGCTCCGCGGGCCGCCTGGCCGACCTCCGTGAGCGCTCCACAGGGGCGGGACGGACCTGGACGACAGCGCCGACGCCGGTGCTGCAGCGCCTACGTGCTCCTGGACAGGGTGCGATCCCAACACTGGTCAGTTGCCTCACTCGCGGGCCTCCGCCCTCCGGACGGCCCAGGTCAGTCAGACAGGAGGAGGAGGAGGAG
>BNJU01003232.1_pt1 | contig 13109 bp, 17 predicted proteins | sample 8539281 | NCBI WGS metagenome assembly BNJU01 (sample SAMD00202456, study PRJDB9452) | human saliva metagenome | isolation source: human saliva | place: Japan
ACGTCGAGCCGCATGAGCAGGAAGAGGATGAGCGCGTTGCCACGAGCGGCAACCACACGTACATGACGTAGATCATCTGGATGGCGGACTCTGGCTGGACCCTGAGGTCCCCCGTCACCCGGAGGCGGCCAGCAGCCAGCCGGAGAGGGCCGTGCCGAGGCCGCCGCCACCTTCACGCCGAGCGACGTGCAGGAGAACATGAGCCCGTCGATGCGCTTTGCCGGTGCGCAGCCAGGTGTTCTCCGAGGCCCTCGGCGATGAGGGCGTTGAGCGTGCCCTGCAGCGAGCTCATGCCCAGGGCCGCGACCGCGAGAGGATCAGCATGAGCGGACAGTTGCATGCAGGCCGCCACGAGCACCCCGAGCCGCCCCGAGGGTCGCGATGACGTAGCCGATGATGTTGATCCGGAACATGCCTCTCGAACCGGCTCACCACCAGCGGCGTGATCATGAGCCCCCACGATGAGCGGGACGTTAATGGCCCAGGCGAAGGTCCCAGCAGGCTCTCGTCCCCAGGATGTACTCTCATGAAGTAGATCCCCATATTGAGCATCGCTGTGAAGATCTGGGTGAGCAGGAAGACGATGAGGATGATGAGGTAGTACTTGTTGGATACGAGCATCTTGGCCGACTCCCCCACCGAGAGCTTGTCCTCCTGGGGCTCGTCCTCACCCTCCAGCTCCTCAGGCGACAGCTCCTTGACCGAGAGCACCGAGAGCGTGTTGACCGCCAGGCCGAGCAGCGCGTAGATGATCGCCATCGTCCGCCAGCCGACGGCGCCGCCGCCGAACAGGGCCACACCGCCCACGGTGACGCTCTGGATGAGCAGGTTCGTCCCGAAGGCGAACATGAAGCGGATGGAGCCCATCTGCACACGCTCGGCCCCGTTGCGGGTGATGAGTGCGGTCAGCGAGGAGTAGGCGATGTTGTTGGTCGTGAGAACACGGCGTTGAGCAGGGTGTAGGCGATGAAGAACCAGGCGTACTTGGCGGTGTCCCCCAGGCTCGTGGGGATCGCGAAGATCGCGATGAGCATGGCGGCACAGCCCACGAACCCCCACAGCATCCACGGGCGGGCCTTGCCCATCCGCGTGTTGGTGCGGTCCAACAGCGCCCCGAAGATGATGTCGGAGAAGCCGTCGAAGAGCCGGGAGACCATCGCGAGCGTGCCGACGACGCCCGCATTCAGCCCGGCGGTGTCCGTCAGGTAGATCATGACGAAGGCGGACAGGAGGACGTAGACGACGTTGCCGGCGACGTCGCCCGATCCGTAGCCCACCTTGTTGTACCACTTCAGGTACTTCCTCTCGCTGGCCGCCTCCAGTCCGATTCCTGCTGTGGGGGCGCCGGTCTTCTTGCCGGCAGAGTCGCTGCTCATAGCGTCACCTCGTTGTGAGTGCTGGTGTGGGAGACAAGGGGGTTGAGCAGGAGATGGAGCTCCATCCCCAGCTCCTGGCTGTCGACCTGGTAGCGGGGCCGCAGGGCGGGCCCGCAGCTGTTGGATCCGATACCGGCCATGGCGGCGTCGAGGCACAGGACCGTGCTGCCCGACGGCGTCAGATCGGTGTTGCGGTGCCGCGCGGCCAGCTCCTCCTGCGTGTAACGGGAGGCGTTGAAGGAGAAGGGGGTCGGCCCGACGACGGCCAGGCTCAGCCCGCCTCCGGAGACGATCACCTTGTTGCAGTCGGCGTGGCTGCCGTTCTCCTGGGGCGGATGTAGTCCTCGTGGAGGTCGACGACCTCGGCGCTGAAGGCCCCGTGGTGGCTGGCGCGGCGCTTGTCGACGTAGCTCTCCTGCGGGCCCAGTCCGTAGTAGTCGACCTGACTCATGGACTCGGGCAGGAAGAGGCGCAGCCCCAGGCGCGGCAGGCTCGGGAAGCCCAACGTCCGGCGCAGCCGCATTCCCAGACTCAGGACGCCGTCGTCGGTGAGGCTCCAGAGAAGTCGCCCGTGCAGAGCGGGCTGGACCGAGGGCGCCACGAGGCCGACGTCGGCGCTGACGGTGACCCGACCGGGCTCCTCATCGACCTCGACGCCGTAGGCGCGGGCCACGACCTGGTGGTAGTGGGCGCTCCCACCCAGGCGCACGTGGCGGTCGTTGTCGGTGGGCGCCCGCCAGATGTTGAGCTCGACCGGGCGGTCCAGGAGCTCGCGCCCCTCGGTGGACAGCGAGACGGGCAGGCCGGTGCGCATGTCGATGGCGCAGCTCAGCCTGTCGCTGTCGATCTCGATCCGAGTGCCCTCACGTCTGACCGAAGTCGGGTCTCACCGATAGGGCGGTTGGCGAGCGCGGCGACCCACCGGTGGCGCCTGTCGGCGTTGCGCAGGGCGATCTCGTCGAAGCCCAGGACGTGGCCGGCGGCCAGCAGCGAGTCCGGGCGCGCGAGCCGGTGGGTGACCAGCAGGTGGCGGCGGCCGGTGGGCGGGACATTCGGCTCGCAGCGCAGCATGACGCTCGTGTGCGGCGGGACGGGCTCCACCAGGTCGAGGTCCTCGCGGTCCACGACGACGCCGTCGCACCGCACCTCGTAGGAGATGCGCAGGTACTCGGGACAGGTCGGTGTGGTCGAGGTCGTTGTGGATGGTGAGCAGACCCTCGTCCTGGTCGTACTCGATGACGCGGGCGGGGCGCTGGACGTTCTTGAGCTCGGCCAGGCCGGGGTGGGGGACACGGTCGGGCGAGACGAGCCCGTCGACGCGAAGTTGCCGTCGTGGACGGCCCGTCGTGGTCGCCTCCGTAGAGGTGAACCGGCCGGCCGTCATCACTGGTCCCGGCGGTGACTGCATGGTCGCACCACTCCCACACGAAGCCGCCGCATGCGCTCGTCGGCCCGGATGATCTCCCCAGTAGTCCTCGAGGTCGCCGGGGCCGTTGCCCATGGCGTGGCAGTACTCCACGAGGATGAAGGGCTTGTCCGGATCGGAGTCCAGGTAGTCGCGGATCTCCTCGATGGCCGGGTACATGCGGCTGTACAGGTCGATGCAGGAGTAGTCGTAGCGGGCGCTTGGAGTCGCGGTAGTAGGAGCCTCGTGGTGGGTGAGCCGCGTGGGATCGAAGTCCTTGACCCAGAAGAGCGCCGCCTCGAGGGTACAGCCGTAGGAGCACTCGTTGCCGGCGGACCAGGAGATGATGCTGGGACGGTTCTTCTCGCGGTGGACGCACAGCCTCATGCGGTCGACGGTGGCCTCGGTCCACTCGGGGTTATCGGCGATGGGCTCGTTCCAGTGCTCGACCTGGTTGTCCCAGGAGGGGTCGGCCAGGAACCGGCTCTGGGTGCCGTGGCTCTCGTTATCGGCCTCGGACATGACGTAGAAGCCGTGCTCGTCGCACAGCTGGTAGAAGCGCGGGTCGTTGGGGTAGTGGGAGCTGCGCACCGCGTTGATGTTGTGCTCCTTCATCAGGCGCAGGTCCCACAGCATGTGCTCCAGGTCGACGACAGGGGCCGGTGGCGGGATCGGAGTCGTGCCGCTGACACCGCGCAGGGTGATGGGATGGCCGTTGAGGCGGACGACGGCGTCGCTCACCTCGACCTCGCGGATGCCCACCCGGTCGGTGATGACCTCGTCGGGCGTGGTGATGACCAGGGTGTAGAGGTAGGGGATCCTCGGCGCTCCACAGGTAGGGGGCCTCAACGTTCAGACGGGTCCGGTGGGTGTAGCCGTCGTCGCCGGCGAAGGGCTCCAGCTCACCGGCGGCCACCACTGCACCGTCGTGGTCGACGAGCTCGACGGAGGTGGGGACGGGCCCGCCCCGGTAGGCGCCCTGGATCTTGATGAGGGCGGTGGACGGGCCGGCGTCGAAGCCGGTTCCAGCCACCGGGCCGAGCGAGGTGGTGGTGACGTAGTCGAACAGGACGGCGGCCGGGCGGCTCAGGAGGTAGACGTCGCGGAAGATGCCGCTGGTGCGGAACTTGTCCTGGTCCTCCAGGTAGGTGCCGTCGCACCACTTGAGCACCAGGACGGCCAGACGGTTGGCGCCGGGACGGACGAGCTCGGTGACATCGAACTCCGCGGAGGCGTGGGAGACCTGGCTGTAGCCGACGTAGGTGCCGTTGAGCCACACGTAGAAGCAGGAGTCCACGCCCTCGAAGGTCAGGTAGGTGCTGGGGGCGGCGGGGTCCGGGGTGTACTGAAGTCGCGGATGTAGGCGCCGCAGGGGTTGTCCTGAGGCACGTAAAGGCGGGTCGAAGGGGATGGGGTAGCGGACGTTGGTGTACTGGTGGTGGTCGTAGCCCAGGTGCTGCCAGGTACTGGGCACCTGAATCATGGTGAAGCCCTCCCGGAACGGCGGCGGGGCCCTCCTCGCCGTGCTCGTCGTCGGTCTCGGGGGCCTCTCTCCCAGAAGGGCTCGGTGAGCTCGTGGACGCTGGGCAGGTAGCGGAAGGCCCACCGGCCGCTGAGCAGGTGGAAGCGGTCGGAGTCCTCCCGCCTCCAGGGGCTGGTGGCGGTGGCCCGGGAGGCGGGCACGTAGTAGAGCGCGGCGGCAGAGTGTGCTCGTGGAGGACGTCGAGGTCCTCGAAGTGTCTAGGAACGATCATTGTTCGGCTCCCCAGGGGTTGACGGGAACAGAGGACGCGCAGCAGTGCAACGTCTGCTTGTTGACGTTAACACAGTAGATGAGATCTGCTCCAGTGAGGCAGATCTACTCCAAGATTCTGACTCCACCGACCTCAAAGGCGGATCGATATGGTAACGTCATCACATCGTCAGGATGCGGTTACCCCGACAATCCTGATAACCTCGCGTCATGCCAGGGCAGAGCCGGGGCGCGCAGGGAGCGCCGTCGATGAGCGACGTGGCCCGCTCGGCCGGCGTCTCGGCTCAAACGGTGTCGCGCGTGGCGGCGGGCTCGGAGCACGTCCGGCCCGATACCCGCGAGCGGGTCCTGCGCGCGATGAACCAGCTCGGCTACTCCCCCAACCGCGCAGCTCAGGCCCTGCGCCGCGGTTCCTTCAAGACGATCGGCGTGCTGACCCAGCAGATCCAGCGCACCGGGGAGGCCCTGACCACCGCGGGCGTGCTGGAGGCCGCCACCGCCGCCGACTACGCCGTCAACCTCGTCCAGGTGGAGCACCCGCCTCCAACGACCTGCGCGAGGCCGTCTCACCGGCTCTCCCACCAGGCCATCGATGGGCTTGTCGTCGTGCAGGCAGGGCGGGCCGGACGCGAGCAGCTGGTACTGCCCCCTCGATGCCGGTGGCGGTCTCGGACTCCACGCTCGTGGACTACTACCTCGGCCAGCGCCGACCAGGTCGGCGGGGTGCGCGACGCCGTCGGCCACCTTCTGGAGCTGGGGCACCGCACCGTCCACCACGTGTGCGGGCCCGAGGACTCCCAGTCCAGCCTCATCCGCAGAGCCACCTGGGCCAGGACCCCTGCGGGAGGCGGGACGGGTGGTTCTCGAGCCGGTACCCGGCGACTGGGAGGCCGCAGCGGGCTATGAGGCCGGCCTGCGCCTGGCCGCGGACCCGGAGGTGACGGCCGTCTTCTGCGCCAACGACGAGCTGGCTCTGGGCCTCATCCGGGCCATGCACGAGCAGGGAAGGCGCGTACCCAGCGACGTCTCGGTCGTCGGCTTCGACGGCCTGGCGCTGGGCGAGTACAGCTTCCCGCCCCTGACCACGGTGCGTCAGGACTTCAGGGCGGCACGGCCACGAGATGGTGGACCTGGTGCTGGAGCAGGCGGCCTCCGGACCCCTGGACGGCAGCCGCAGCATCATCATCCCCACCGAGCTCCTCGTGCGCGGCTCAACCGCCCCGCCGACGCCCTGAGCGCAGCGCGGCGTCGGTGCGACCGCTTTTGTCTCCTCACTCTGAGACATGCGAGTGTCATGACTTCTGACATGCTCGCTCGGACGGGAACGGGGCGGGGCCAGTTGCCCCTGGAGCTGACGGTGGACCGACGGAAAAGGCCTGACCGGGCGTCGGTGTCCATGGTGCGGACATCAACTCCGCACCGGCATCGCGACCCGAAGAGCAACCGCAGAATTCCAACGATCCTCATTGACTGCTTCGACGGCGGGGCTACTGATGTCCGCTGCGTGGACACCGGGCCGCTGGCGGATCAACTCCCCAGGGTCTTAGTGGTAGGGCTGAGCACCCCTGGCCCCATCCGCCCCTGACTGGCTCCCGTTCCCGGTCCTGGTGACACCGACGCAGCACCGACTCCGACACGAGTCCCGCCACGGTCCGACCCTACTCCACGAGGGTGGGGATCTACTGGCCAGGGATTGTGCGTACTGCACAAGAGCCCGACCTACGTGGACCACCCCTCGACCCTTCCCCAGTAGCGTCCGGACCCGCGTGCAGTACGCGCCAGTCACCGCCCGAGCGACTGGGGAACGCTCAAACCCTGTCCCTGCAGCCTGGACGAGTGCGGCAATCAGGCCTGATCCGCCCGCCCCTGCCGGTGTCGTGAGATGTCATGACATCCAAAAACTCTCAGAAGCCATGAGACAACACACGGTGTCGGCGCTGACGTCGGCCTGGCCCAGCCCGGCCCTCGTCTCAGCCGGCTTGCGGCAGGAGCACGGAGGCGCCCAGGGCGAAGGGGAAGCCGGGCTTGAGGATGCACTGAATGACCGGCTGGGCCATTTCCAGGACACTGTCGGCGTCGAGTCCCTCCTCGCCGTTGGGGCCGGCCTCGGCCACAAGGTCGGAGTAGGGGATGGTGAGGTCGAGCAGGGCCATGCCGTCCTGGTGGGTGGCGGAGTCCCAGGCGCCGCCTTCCATCTCCTGGAGGGTGCCCAGGTGGAAGCGCATTACGCCGCGGTCGTCGACCTGCGCGGGCACGGACAGGATGTGGTGGGGCTCGGGATCGCGCGGCGCTCGCAGGGTGAACAGGATGATGCCGCCGTCGCGGGCGGCGCGCAGCATGATGCGGCCGATGTGGATGCCGAAGCTGACGACGTCGAAGACCCCCTCCATGGCCTCCTCGTAGCTCAGCGGTGCCTCCAGGGGGATGGGCGCACCGTCACCGGGGTCATTGATCGCGCGGCGGCCCGACGGCGTCGCCGCCTTGAGCAGCAGGAGGCGACCGGAGTCGGTCAGGGTGCCGGTCTCGACGCGCTCCTGCCAACCCGCCGGGGCCTGGGCGGGACCGGGCTCGGACTCCACCAGCCCCATCCCCAGGACGCTGGACAGGTCGGTGCCGTCGGCGGGCCGGTGCCAGGTGATGGTGGCGTCGTCGTGCCAGATGGGGACGACGCCGTTGAAGGGGATGCCGAAGCGCACGTGCTCGCGGTCCCCTGTCGACTGGACGGGGAGTCATCGACGTGGCTGGCATGCCGGCCGGCCCGCGCTGCTGGTCCCACCCTGCCGGCGCTGCCTTCCTGCGGTCCCTGCCAGGTACTCGCTCATGAATCCACTCTAACGGCGGCCGAGTCGTCGTATGGCTCCGCCTGCTCGGCGGTTCGGGTGCCGGCGCGGACGGAACGACGCTCCTCCCTTGCGGGCGCGCTCCCACTCGTGGACCCTGCCGGGCCGAGAGGGCCAGCAGGGCCAGGACCCTGCAGCGCACTGGTGACGACCAGGCCGAGGGTGGCCTGGCGGACCCCCGAGGCTGGAGACCTGAGCCATGTCGGTGACGATGCTCAGGACGAGGGTGGCCATGAGGGCGATGCGACCGCGCGGATGACCCGTGCCAGGCCGCCACACCCAGGGCGGCGGTGATGAGCGTCAGGACGGCCGAGACCGCGGCGATCAGGCCGATGACAGCGGCCATGGCGCTCTGGTCCATCCCGGGGACCGGAGCGGTCTCCAGCAGGTCGGTGAGGTCGACCCGGACAGCGCGTATGAGCTCGACGACCATCAGGAGCCCGATGAGGACCAGGGCGATGACGAGCTGGCTGGGGCGGCGCCGTCGGGCCTCGAGGTCAGCGAGGTGGGCCAGGCGCAGAGAGAGCCCGGAGTCGGATCCGGGCACTACCTCATTGAGGTCGAGGACGTGAAGGGCGCCGTCGGTGACCACCCGGTCCCCTCCCCCGTTCTTGTCGTGGTAGGAGGTGAAGAAGTCCGGCCAGATCTCGAGCTCGGCGGCCTCGTTGGCCCAGCGGACGTCGTCGACGACGTAGTCGCGCTCAATGTCGATGTCCGCGTCGATCTTGTGGGTGACCTGGAGGGTGAGGACGCTCAGGCCGACGGCGCGGTCGTAGGTGGCGGCGGCCAGCCAGTCCACGCGCCCGCCGCCGGGCAGCGACCAGCCGGGCGGGCAGTACCAGAAGCGGATGTGGTGGCGCTGGGAGGGTTGCCCTCCACCTCCTTCTGGTAGGCGAAGCTCTGCTTGCGCCCGAAGAGCATGAGGTTGGAGACGGGGCGGCCGGGTAGGAGCGGCGCAGCAGCGAGGAGACGATGATCCGCCAGGAGGTGCGCAGAGTGATGGGGTCGGCGCGACCCAGCCGGCCGCGACCATCGCCTCGTGAATGTCCTCCTCATCGCCCTTGACGGCGAGGTTGACGGGGTCGCCCAGGAGCCCGTCGGGGTACGGGTGCGACCGATGAAGTAGTCAGGGGACGTAGAGCCAGGTGAGGACCTGGTGCAGGCGCGGCAGGGCGAGGTGAGGCCAGGACCGCCCAGAACAGCAGGGAGTTGACCACGAGCACCGGATCGAGGTGCCAACCCGATCCGATCAGCAGCCAGGCCAGCCACAGCGTGGCGACGGCGGCAATGGCGAAAGAAGACGGAGTCGAGGACATCGTCGATGCTCCAGGAGCGAGCGTCGACCTCCGACATCTTGGAGGGGCCGTCCCGATAGACGGGCGGCGCCGTCGGGCGGGGGCGAGTCACCTCGGATGTCGTCATGACGTCACGCTACCGAATGCCTCCGACGCCGGAGGCCGGCCGCGCCGGCACAAGCCGATGCCTCGCACGGCACCGCGCCCTTCGAACCTGCGGGGACGGAGGGCGGCAGCCGGAAGACAGCATCGTCGGGAATCTCGGGCCGCCGAGGAGACGATGTCGTCGGATCTACTTCAGCACGAGGTCCTGGGTGTCGGAGTAGGCCGGGTACTCCTTGCCGGTCTGCGAGCTCTTTGCGTCTTCGCGGTCGTAGACGATGCTGGTGGTGCCCTCGGAGAACGGCTTCAGCGTGCTCGACTTCGTCACGGAGCTGAGGGCGAACCAGCCCTCTACCTTCTCAGAGCCGAAGTCCTCGTAGTCGATCACCTCAAGACCGTCATCCTTCAGATCGTCGGTCAGCAGCGCTCCGTACTCATCCGCCTTGCGGGAGGAGCTCGATTTGTCCTGGAGCGAGGTGGAATCTGAGAGTGGTGCTGTAACCGATGTCTCCGCTGAAGTCGAGCGTGCAGTGAAGCAGGTAGACAGTCTCTTCGCTGTGGGTCTGCTTGTACTTCGGTGCGGCGTAGTCCTCGATGACCTTGTCGCAGGTCTGCGTGAGACTGATCTGCTCGTCCTGAAGGTCACCGGCTTGATGTTCTGAATCTTGGAGCCGGACTTGGTGGTCTCACCGTCCTTGTCCGTAGAGCCCTTGGAGTCCTTGTCATCCTGAGTCCTCGGACGGGGCTGTGTCCGAGGCGTCCGAGCCCGCCTCGACGGAGCTGCTTGCGGAGGCGCCGTCGGGCGAGGGCTGGGCGATATCCTGCTCATCGCAGGCGGACAGTCCGGCAGCCATGGCGAGAGTGGCGATGGCGGAGAGAACCTTGACGGTGGAGCGCATGGGAGTTCCTTTTTCTGGCGCGCTGCGAACAGCGAAATTGTGTGCCGCACACGCTCTCTCCACTATGGGGAGACCACCTGGGAAGTACTCCCCACCTCCGCCCGGGTGCGCTCAGAGTCCCAGTCCTCGTCCTGCGTGGCCTCGGCCGTGCCCATGACGTAGGAGGAGCCCGAGCCGGAGAAGAAGTCGTGGTTCTCGTCGGCGTTGGGGGACAGTGAGGCGAGGATCGCCGGGTTGACGTCGACGGCGTCGGCCGGGAAGAGCGCCTCGTAGCCCAGGTTCATGAGGGCCTTGTTGGCGTTGTAGCGCAGGAACTTCTTGACGTCCTCGGTCAGGCCGAGCTCGTCGTAGAGGTCCTCGGTGTACTGCTCCTCGTTGTCGTAGAGCTCCATGAGCAGCTCAGAAGGTGTAGTCCTTGAGCTCTTGCTGACGCTCGGGCGAGGACTCGCGCACAGCCAGCTGGTACTTGTAGCCGATGTAGTAGCCGTGGACGGCCCTCGTCGCGGATGATGAGGCGGATGAGGTCGGCGGTGTTGGTCAGCTTGGCGTGGCTGGACCAGTACATGGGGGCGTAGAAGCCGGAGTAGAAGAGGAAGGACTCCAGCATGGTGGAGGCGACCTTGCGCTTCTCAGGGGTCGTCGCCGCGGTAGTAGTCCAGGATGATGCGGGCCTTGCGCTGAAGGTTCTCGTTCTCCTCGCTCCAGCGGAAGGCCTCGTCGATCTCCGCCGTCGAGATGAGGGTGAGAAGATGGAGGAGTAGGAGCGGGCGTGGACCGACTCCATGAAGGCGATGTTGGTGAGCACCGCCTCCTCGTGGGGGTGCGGGCGTCCGGGATGAGGGAGACCGCGCCGACCGTGCCCTGGATGGTGTCCAGGAGGGTCAGGCCGGTGAAGACGCGGGTGGTCATGTTCTTCTCGGCCTCATTGAGGGTGGCCCACGACTGCACGTCATTGGACAGCGGCACCTTCTCGGGCAGCCAGAAGTTGCCGGTGAGGCGGTCCCAGACCTCGAGGTCCTTGTCGTCGGTCAGGCGGTTCCAGTTGATGGCCTGGACGCGGTCGACCAGCTTGATGGGCTCGTGCATCGGTTCCTCCCGGGGTTTGGGTGATCTGGCCTCATGCTACCGACGACGGCGCCGACGGGCTCTGACGCCCGACCGGTCGGCGCCTGTGGTGCCCGCCGCGCTCCCACGGCCGAGGGCTTCCGGGCGGAAGGCCGACCAGCGGACGTTATTGACTCACACATGTTACTGACTAACATGTTTCTGCATGAGCCCACGCGCCTCCACCGCCGACCTGCTTTCGGCGCACCGCACTGCGGATGTTCACCGAGCAGGGCTTCGACGCCGTTCCGGTCACCGCGATCGCCAAGGCAGCCGGGGTCTCCCACATGACCTTCTTCCGCCACTTCCCCACCAAGGAGGCCGTGGTGGTGAGCGACCTGTTCGATCCACCCATCGCCGAGGCGGTGCGAGCTCAGCCGCAGCGGTGGCGGCCCCTGACCCGAGCCGTGCGGGGCCCTCGTTGCGGCGATGAGACCAGGAGTCAGCGCACGAGGAGATGTCCTCCCGAGAGTTCTACGAACGCATTCGGCTGGCAGCTCTCACCCCGTCGCTGGCGGCCGCCGTGCGAACCGCAGGACAGGAGACCGAGCGTGCCATCGCCGCGGCGCTCATCGCTCCCGGGGTGGACGACGCGGCGGCGCGGCCGCGGCCGGAGCCGTCATGGGCGCGGCGAGCAGCCTCCGCTTGCCTGGGCCGGCGAGAACAACGCGCCCGACGCCGGAGCAACCGGTACGGCCACCAGCACCGCCGGCGAGGCGGCAACCGTTCTCAGTCGAGGTCTTCTCAGCCTCCTGGGGGAATCATGAGCGGCACAGCAGCTCCAGCCCTGGAGGTTGAGGGCGTCCATGTTGCCTCTGCGGAGGAAGCCTGTTCCCACACGGCCTCAGTCTCCGCTCGCCGAGGGCGAGTGCCGCGCCGTCGTAGGTCTCAACGGCGCTGGAAGACCACGGCCCCTGCGCGTCATCCTCGGCATGCTCCACCCCAACGCCGGGAGGGTTCTCCTGTACGGCCGCGATATCGCCTCCACCTCCAGGGACGTGTGGCGACAGGTGGGTCATCTGGTGGAGACACCATTCTCCTACCCCGAGCTCACGGCCCGGCAGAACATCGAGGCTGCTGCCCGCCCCCACGGGGCCGACCCCGAGCACGCCGGGAGGCTCACAGCCCGGATGAGTGAGGCGCTGGCGCTGACCGGTTGGCTCGATGTGCCCGTACGCCGCCTGTCACTGGGGACGCGCCAGAAGGTAGGGCTGGTGGGAGCATTGGCTCGCGAGCCGAACGTCGTCGTCCTCGATGAGCCGACCAACGGACTGGACCCGCTCGCCGTCGTCGGATTCAGGATCTGCTGCGGAGGTGACCGGGCGCGGCGGAGCGGTGCTGGTGACCGGGCACCACTCGATGAGCTGACGCGCATCGCCGACCGCGTCGACATCCTGCACCGGGGACGGATCATCGACACGATCGTGCCTGAGGAACCCGGCGCCCGGAGGCGCAGACCCGAGAGAGTCTCTTCGACGCCGTCCTGGCGGCGGACCCGGCCAGACAGCACTGCCCTGGAGTCTGGGCGGGGCCGACGCCCGCGTGGACACAAGCCGTGAACGGACGGAGGTCTCATGATGGCTATGGATCGCAGCGCTCTCGGATCGTGATCGGCCTGGAGGCCCGCAAGCTGGCTCGGGCCACGGTGACGCGCGGCGACGATCGCCGCCCTCACCCTGGTCACTGTCACCACGGCCGGTGGATATGCCGCCGCGATGCACGCCGGAGACACCGACATGGGGCGGAAGGCGGCATCCATGGTGACCTCGCCGGGCTGGGACGGCTACACTGGTCTGGGGGCGACGAGCGTGAGCGCGACGATCCTCCTGGCTGTGGGCGTGGTGATGTCCTGGAGTGTGGGCGGAGTTCACCGACGGAACCATGTAGCTGTTCAGCCATCCCGCCGACCGCGAACCATTGCGACGGCGAAGATGGTGGTGACCCTGTCCTGGGCGGTTCTGCTGGGAGCCGGCGAGGCGGCACTACTGATGACGGCGGGCTGCTGCTCGGCCTGGGGCGGCAGGAGCCGCCGGTTGCTTCGCGACGCTGTTGCTTGTCTCGGTGGCGCTCGGCGCCGGTATCTTGCCGGTCACGTGGGCGGCAACGTGGTGGCGCGAGCTACCTGGCCGGCATCGGGCTGACACTGGCGATCCTGGTCGTCACCAATCTGGCCGCAGGTTCGGGCCTCGCTCCTACGTCCCGTGGTCCATCCCGATCGTGTGGCCTCGCACCAGACGGAGGTCAGCACGCTGCTGCTGGCGACACCGGTGATGACCACCGCGATCGGCGCCTCGGGTCACCCACCGATCCTGGGACCGACTCAGCTGGGCGCCGA
>BNJU01005351.1_pt1 | contig 13026 bp, 13 predicted proteins | sample 8539281 | NCBI WGS metagenome assembly BNJU01 (sample SAMD00202456, study PRJDB9452) | human saliva metagenome | isolation source: human saliva | place: Japan
GTTTGGCAGGTCTTGCAAAACGCAAAAGAGATGAAAATGAATATTGATCACCCAACCGAATTTCGGTTGAAGGGTACTATGCAATTATTAAGGAGAGAGTGGGACAGAAATCGGTAATTCGTTAGAATTCGATTTCGTCGTCCCACTCCGCACTGATTGAGTAGGGGCTGTAAAAGTTGATGAAATCAGCGTAGTAGAAACCCACTCAACCACTGCGTCTTGCTCGACAATCAAAAAAATAATTGAGAGGCTAGGACTTTTGTCCCAGCCTCTCTTTTTAAAATAACAAGCATAAAATCGCATGATAAGCAGGGTTCTGTCTCAGGAGCACACCCATTGTCTACAGGCAGAGAATACAGAGATGACCCCAAAATTGGAATTAAACTTTTTCCGACTGTCTTGCGAATAATATAAGTGAGACTACAGTATTTTTGCTTACAGATGTAGTATAATAGGATGCGAGATATTTTTAAATTTTCTAGTGGAAAGAAAAGGAAATGAAGATGACAAAAATTCGTGGATTTGAACTTGTATCAAGCTATACCAATCAGGACTTACTGCCAAAACGGGGAGACAGCCCACACAACGAGGCTACGACTTAAAAAGTGGCCGAGCGCACAGTCATTGCTCCTGAAATCGTCCTCGTTCCGACTGGTGTTAAGGCCTATATGCAAGCGGGCGAGGTGCTCTATCTCTATGATCGTTCCTCTAACCCTCGTAAAAAAGGTCTGGTCTTGATTAACTCTGTGGGTGTCATTGATGGAGACTACTATGGTAATCCAGGAAATGAAGGCCATATCTTTGCTCAGATGAAAAATATCACGGACCAAGAAGTCGTCCTTGAAGTTGGGGAACGTGTAGTTCAGGCTGTCTTTGCTCCTTTCTTGATTGCAGATGGAGATGAAGCAGATGGCGTGCGAACTGGTGGATTTGGGTCAACAGGGCACTAAGATGAAGATTATCTTTGTCCGTCATGGGGAGCCAGATTATAGTATGCTTGATAAACTTGAAAATCCGCAACTCTATAGTGGTTTTGGTCGTGATTTAGCACCATTGACAGGAAAAGGTCGCAGTCTGGCAAAAGAAGTTGCTAAAACTGCATGTTTTGGAAAGGCAGAGATTATTATTTCATCGTCTGTGACGAGGGCTTTAGAAACAGCACATTATATAGCAGTTGAAACAGGATTGGACTTATTTGTGGAGCCGTTTTTTCATGAGTGGCGTCCAGACTTAGATGGCACTAACTATGATTTAACTAGTGTATTGGTAGCTCATGAATATTATCTAAAACATCAAGGAGGTTTATCTGAAGATTCTCCTTATCGCTATGAAACTGATATAGAGATGCGTCATCGTTTTTTAAGAGCTTTGGGAAAATATAAAAATTATAAAACTATTATCATTGTAACTCACGGAATGCTCATGCGCCAGTTTGTGCCAAATGAGAAGATTGATTTTTGTCAAGTGATTGAGTGTGAGATAGAGATTTAGAAAGAGGTTTATCATCGCTAAGAAAAAAACGACATTTATTTGTCAAAATTGTGCCTATAATTCACCCAAATACCTAGGGCGCTGTCCTAACTGTGGTTCTTGGTCTTCCTTTGTGGAGGAAGTTGAGGTTGCAGAGGTCAAGAATGCGCGGGTGTCCTTGACAGGTGAAAAAACCAAGCCCATGAAACTGACGGATGTGACCTCTATCAATGTCCATCGGACCAAGACCGAGATGGAGGAATTCAACCGTGTACTTGGTGGAGGTGTGGTGCCGGGAAGTCTGGTCCTCATCGGGGGAGATCCAGGGATTGGGAAATCGACCCTGCTCCTTCAAGTCTCGACTCAACTGTCTCAAGTGGGAACGGTCCTCTATGTCAGTGGAGAGGAGTCGGCCCAGCAGATTAAACTCCGAGCAGAGCGCTTTGGGGGATATCGACAGTGAGTTTTATCTTTTATGCTGAGACCAATATGCAGAGCGTGCGAGCAGAAGTAGAGCGCATCCAGCCAGATTTCATTATTGACTCAATCCAGACCATCATGTCTCCTGAAATTTCAGGGGTGCAGGGGTCAGTCTCTCAGGTGCGAGAGGTAACGGCTGAACTCATGCAACTGGCCAAGACCAATAACATCGCCATCTTTATCGTCGGTCATGTGACCAAGGAAGGAACCTTGGCAGGTCCTCGGATGCTGGAGCATATGGTGGATACGGTGCTCTACTTTGAAGGCGAACGCCACCACACCTTCCGAATCCTGAGAGCCGTCAAAAACCGCTTTGGCTCCACCAATGAGATCGGAATCTTTGAGATGCAATCAGGTGGCCTGGTCGAGATCCTCAATCCGAGTCAGGTCTTTCTAGAAGAGCGTTTAGATGGCGCGACTGGATCCTCTATCGTAGTTACTATGGAGGAACACGTCCGATTCTAGCCGAAGTGCAGGCCTTGGTGACGCCAACCATGTTTGGAAATGCCAAGCGGACGACAACTGGGCTTGATTTCAATCGGGCCAGTCTTATCATGGCGGTGTTAGAAAAACGAGCGGGTTTGCTCCTTCAAAATCAGGATGCCTACCTCAAGTCAGCTGGTGGTGTCAAGTTGGATGAGCCGGCTATCGACCTAGCCGTAGCTGTAGCCATTGCTTCCAGCTACAAGGACAAGCCAACAAACCCGCAGGAATGTTTTGTCGGAGAGCTAGGCTTGACTGGAGAAGTCCGCCGGGTCAACCGGATCGAGCAACGGATCAATGAAGTCGCTAAACTTGGTTTTTACCAAGATTTATGTTCCGAAAAATTCTCTGACGGGGATTACCCCGCCAGCTGGGATTCAGGTAATTGGGGTGACGACCATTGGTGAAGTCTTGAAGAAGGTTTTTGGCTAGGCAGATTAGAATCAGCTGACAAGCTAACGGAAAGATGGTAAGATAGGGTATAAATAATTTGGAATTCAAAATATTTTGTTTTCCAGAAAGGAAGTGGCCATGTCCTACTTTGAGAATTTTTTAAAAGCTAATCAAGCTTATGTTGAACTACACGGGGATCTTCATCTTCCTATCAAGCCGAAAACGCAAGTGGCGATTGTGACTTGTATGGATTCTCGTCTTCACGTTGCCCCAGCGCTTGGTCTCGCTCTTGGAGATGCCCATATTTTACGGAATGCTGGTGGACGCGTAACGGAGGATATGATCCGGTCCCTGGTCATCTCTCAGCAACAGATGGGAACCCGAGAAATCGTAGTCTTACACCACACAGATTGTGGCGCTCAAACCTTTGAAAACAGAAGCCTTTTCGCCAGCATCTAAAGAAGGAACTCGGTGTTGATGTTGGGGATCAAGATTTCCTACCTTTTCAAGATGTTGAAGAGAGTGTCCGTGAAGATATGTTGCTCCTCAAAAGGTCTCCACTGATTCCAAATGACGTAGTGATTTCAGGGGCAGTTTATGATGTGGATACTGGATGGATTCAACAGGGTACATTTGTAAAAAGTCTCACAAACTATTCCATTCCCCGTCAGGGCAGTGTTGTTTTCTAGATTGAGAAATTGCACGATTGGGGAAAAAATATGATATTTATGCTTTAAGTTTTCAGAAATACTAGCTAATTTGTGCAAAAGACGAAGGTTATGGAATCTTTTGGTTCATTAGTTTGACAGCTTTTTTACCTTTTTGATACTATGATTTATGTATGGTTTTGCCATGAAATGAATAAGGAGAATGATATAAGTGAAAGATATATTTAATAGACGACAGCGCTTTTCTTTGCGTAAGTATAGTGTGGGTGTCTGTTCAGTTTTACTAGGGACAGCACTTTTTGTTGCGGGTGCTCCATCTGCATCTGCTGAGGAAGTAACAGCGACGCCCGAATCTTCTACAGAAACAGCAGCAACAGAAACAGCATCATCGACAGAAGAAGGACTGAAACGACAACTACTGAGAGCTCAAGCTATGAAGCTCCTGCAGCGCTAGTAGCAACTTCTGAGCCAGTTACGACGGCTTCCAGCGAAAAGGCTGAGGCAACTACCGAAACATCCAAAGCTTCGGAAGAAGAAAAGAAGACAGAAGAAGCGTCAAAAGAAGATAAAAAACCTGAGGATAAAAATCTGAAGATAAGAAGTCTGAAGATAAGAAATCTGAGGATAAGAAGTCTTCAACAGAGGCGAAGGCTGAAAAAGCGACTACCTCTGCAACTTCGGAAGCAACCACTGAAACAACCTCTTCCTCTGAAGGGGCTGAGACAGAAACAACTTCTCTTGCAACCAACCCAGCTGTTCAACCCTTAAATGCATCTGCGAACAAACCAGTTGCGGATTCTACAGCGACTACCTCTGCTACAACCCTTTCAGTCGCTTCAACAGAAACAGCGACGGCAGGGGCTTTGGAAACAAGTCGTAGCTGTCGTCGTGGCCGTCGTCGACGAACGGATCATAATACAGAGCCGGTGACCACAGCTTCAACCTTGAATCCGAATACAGAAGCTACTCCAGGCATGACGGATCCGAATGGAGCGACTGTTCATTCGCAAACGATCCCGACTGGATATGAAGCTGTTTCGGGTGACAAGTATACATACGGTATCATTGATTTGAGCCGTTACAATCACGTTACAACAAAAACTACTACATCCGTGTATCAAAAGACTTTGACCAAAATGTTAGCTCAGTGGTTGAGTTGGTCGATAAAACAACTAATACTGTTCTTGAAACACACACAGTGACAGCAGGATCTGGTAGACAAGTCTTCACTAAGACAGCTGAAGGGTCTAAAACGGCCAACGCCTCTGGTGGAGAGTTGACACTTTATGTAACCTATGATGCCGGTAAAGGAAAAGGACCTGGTAGAACAGACCAACCATTCCTACAGTGGGACTGGATTGTAGACCCAACGATTGAATCTTATCAACACGCTACAGGCAACACTCCAGCTGACCAAGCTAAAAAGAAATTATTTACAGATGTAACGGACTCTCGTACCATTACAGATATCTTTAATGCAGTAGAACCAGCATCAAACGGCCGTACCATTACAAATACCAACCGAATCATCCCCTGCAATGGTTGATAACTCAACTTTTTATAAAGTAGTAGATAAGAATAGTGCGGAGTACCAAGCGAATCCTAATAAGTCAAAGGCCGATAGAGAAAATTCAGCTATCCAGAACTACAAAGAAACTGGGAACGAAGAAAGCCTAGCAACTTATACAGTGACGGGGATGGAGGGACAAGACTTTACCTCTTCGGGTGTTCGCCACTTCAAGGATTATCGCCTTTACCAACCAGCCGATCCAAACGGAACTTCTGGAGCGCTCAGCCGTCGCTTTAAGGTTGGGGATAAGTTCATGGATGCGGATGCATACGGCATTAAGCGGATTAAGGAAGTTGTTAAAGAAGACGGCTCAGTCGTTATCCGCGTTTATCTTTTGGATCCAAAGCAACAAAGCAAACGTTCAAACGGGACTCTTGATACAGATGGGTATATGCTGATTGCGGAAACAGAACCAATTGCACCAGGTCAAAATAACACCAAACCGCTTGTGACCCACATGACCCCATTGAATACCATTGCTTTTACTGGAAGCGATGGAGTGAGCCATCCAAATGGAATCCCAGTTGATTTCAAGTTCCAGGATGCGGCAGGCTATACACCGTACAAGACTGTCTTCGTTCCGTTCTTAGGAGACGGAATTGGTCACTGGTCAGCCAACAGTCAGTTGGTCAATGGTGTAAAAGGGATTGGTACGAACGTCGACTTGATGAATACCTTGACGCCGTTTACTCCAGCAGTCTACTACTATGACAAGATTCCTCCAATTGATGTAGAGTTGAAGGTTACAAAAGCCTTGACAGACCCTACAACAGACCTTACAAAAAAACGGACTTTGAAGGCTGGTGAATTCACTTTTAATATTAAGAATGCGGATTCCACTACCCCAGCTATTGATGAGCATGTGACAAATAAAGCTGATGGCTCTGTTAACTTTACGAAGAAAGTGACACAAGCTGATGGCAGTGAAAAAGAAGTTCCGTTGATCACTTTGGATAAAGAAGGTGTTTACAAGTACATCATCACTGAAAAAGCAGGTACAGATCCAAAAGTAGACTATGATGGAATGCGTGTTACGGCAACCGTTACAGTTACAGAAAAGAAAGATGCTTCTGGCAACTACTTGGGTGAGTACGAATATACGGTTACATATACTCAACAGATGGCCAAGATAGCAATGGTCAGCCAAATAATTCATCTGCGACAAGTAATGATACTGAATTCAATAACTTTGTCATAGCTCCAGTGAACGTAGAGTTTGACTTTCACGAAGAAATTATCTGGTCGTAAGCTTCAAAGCAAATGAGTTTACTTTTAATCTTTTGAATGAAGCAGGTGCTGTGATTGGAACTGCAACCAACGATACGGCTGGTAATGTGAAGTTCACAGGTATCAAGTACACAGTGGACGATCTTGGAACAAATGCTTCAGGAAAGCGAAATGACAGCAAGACCTTTAATTATACGGTTAAAGAGGTCCAAGGATCATTGGCAAATGTGACCTATGACCAAATGGAAGGAAAGTAACGGTTACTGTTACAAAACCAAAAACTGGACATACTTTTAGCTATTGTTTCAACGATTTCATCAACTGGTGGTGTAGATGCTGACGGTAACTCAACTACAGGAACAACAGATACTGAATTCAACAACAAATATACACCATCTCCAGTGAAAGTAAATCTTGACTTTGATAAATCTCTTTCAAATGGAACTTTGAACGCAGGTGACTTTTAGCTTCACATTGACTGCTAACACTGCAGGTGATACCAATGCCAACCAAAGAGTGACCAATGCTGCCAATGGTAAAATCAACTTTAGTGAATTGTCCTTCGATAAAGTTGGTGTCTACAACTACACTGTTAAAGAAGTGAAAGGAAACGTTGCAGATGTAGACTATGATGCTATGACAATTGACGTTACGGTTACAGTAACCAAAGACGCTGATACAGGCCTCTTGTCAGCAACTACAGCGATGACTTCATCAGGTGGTGAAGCAACAGATGCAAATGACAGAATCTTCAACAACCATGTCGTAGCTCCTGTCACTGCGCAATTTGACTTCAGCAAAGTTCTTGCAGGTCGTCAGTTGACTGCTGGTGAATTTAGCTTTGAGTTGGTAGACCCATGCGATACTTCAACAGATCCAAACGGAAAAGTTCTTCAAACGAAGACAAATGATGCCAATGGACTTGTGAAATTTGATGCTTTGACCTTCAAGAATGGTCAAGAAGGAACGCATAAGTACATCGTACGTGAGGTTCAAGGTTCACTTACTGGGGTAACTTATGACACTATGAAGGCAGAAGTAACAGTTACTGTTACCAAGTCAGGTCATGCTCTGGCTGCAGTGACAACTCTTCCGACAGATACAGTATTTAACAATACCTATACGCCAAGCCCGGCAAGTGCTCAATTTAGATTCACTAAGAAATTAGAAGGAAAAACCCTTCAAGGAGATGACTTTTGAGTTTGAATTGCTTGAAAATGGCAATGTAATCCAAACGAAGAAAAATGTAGCAGACGGATCCATCACATTTGATGCCATTTCGTATGCGACTGAAGGTGTTCATACTTATACAGTCCGTGAAAAAGCAGGTAACGATACAAATATCGACTACGATGCCATGAATGCGACGGTTACAGTTACGGTTACAAAAGATGCTACTACAGGATTGTTGAACGTCGCTGTAACTCTTCCAACAGATACTGAGTTTAATAACTATGTGGTTCCTCCAGTACCGGTAAATGTTAATTTCACAAAAGCTTTAGCAGGTCGTACACTTGTAGCAGGTGAATTTACATTTGAAATGAAGGATGAAAACGGAGTTGTTGTTGCTACTGGAACCAATGATGAACATGGTGTTGTTACCTTTAATCAACTCCCAGAAGTGAAAAATGCTCAAGTTGGTAAAGTCATCAAGTACAAGGTGACTGAGAAAGTTCCAGCTAACAAAGAATTCGGTGTCACTTACGATAACATGGTTGCTGAGGTTTCTGTGACTGTTTCTAAGAATGCAGACCACACTTTGAAAGCAACGGTAACTTATCCAGGTGGAGATACAGAGTTTAACAATACGGTGACTCCTCCAACAACGCCAGATTTCCAACCAGAAAAATTCATCGTTAACAAAGAGAAATTTGACATCACTGGTAACAAGTTGATGGATGACGACAATGAGTTGACAAATGAATACACTGAAACAAATGCGGATCCATACGTAGACAAGACAAACAACAATGAGCCTGAAAACTTGAATACCAAGACAGTTAAGAAGGGCGATGAGATTGTTTACCAAGTATGGTTGGATACAACAAAATTAAAAGCAAGTGACAATATTCAAGCTGTTGGTATTACAGATAAATATGAAGCTGACAAACTAAAGATCAATGTTGCAGATATCAAAGCTTACGATTCAGTAACGGGTGCAGATGTAACCTCTAAGTTTGTCATCACAGTAAACAACGGAGAAATCACTGCAACTTCTAAAAACGAATTTATCAAAGATAAAGTTATCGACACAACTAAGTTCGAGTTTGGCCGTTACTACAAATTTGATATTCCTGCTACAGTCAAGATGACGACTCCAAATGGTGTTGATATCGAAAATACGGCAAATCAAATTGTTCACCAGTACGATCCGACAAAAAGAGATATCACTAAGCCAGAAAAACCAACACAAAAACGTGTCGTAAATCTTCCAGTTCCACTCGAATTTGATTTTACGAAGAAATTAGATGGTCGAAATCTTGTGGAAAACGAATTTACATTCGTATTGAAAAAAGATGGCGTCGCAATTCAAACTGTGAAGAACAGTGCGCCAGACGCAACAACTGGAATCGCGAAGATTGCCTTCAAGCCACTTGAATTTACAAAAGCGGACGCTGGTAATACCTTCACTTACACTGTGGAAGAAGTTGCTGGAACGGATGCTACTGTGTCTTATGACAACATGGTTGCAACAATTAAAGTAGAAGTCAAACATGACGGAACGACTAAGACAACTGTTGTGAACATGCTTCAAGACGCACCGGACAAAGAGTTTAACAATACGGTGAAACCACCTGAAGAACCTAAGTTCAACCCAGAAAAATACGTTGTTTCTAAAGAAAAATTCGATATCACAGGCGACAAATTGCTTGATGATGATTCTGAATTGGCAGACAAGTATGGTGATACAAAAGTCAACCCATATGCGGATGGTACAGCTAACAATGAACCAGAAAACTTGAATACGAAGACAGTGAAACCAGGCTCTAAATTGGTTTACCAAGTATGGTTGGATACAACACAATTTAGCGCAACGAACACTGAGAATATTCAAACAGTCGGCATCACAGATAACTATGATGAAGATAAATTGGATGTGAACTCAATCAAGGTTTACGATAGCGTAACTGGTGCAGACGTTACTTCTAAGTTTGATATCGCAAACACTGGTGGCGTGATCACAGCGACCCTTAAAGCTGGCTTCACGAAATCACTAGGAGATGCCAACAACACTCAAATCATTGATACAACTAAGTTTGAGTTTGGCCGTTACTATAAAGTTGATATCGTAACAACTGTGAAAACAACTGTTGAGCCAGGTAAGGATATCGAAAATACAGCTGGTCAAATCGTACACTACTACAACCCAAGAACAAACAAGGTTGAGAAACCAGAAAAACCAACTCAAAAACGTGTAAACAGCGTTCCAGTTCCACTTGAGTTGAAATTCACGAAAGCTCTTGCTGGTCGTCAACTCAAAGCTAACGAATTTGAATTTGTTCTTGAAAAAGACGGCGTTGAAGTCGAACGTGTGAAGAACGACGCAGCTGGTAAAATCAACTTCAAGAAACTTGAGTTTGGTAACGATGATCTAGGTAAGACTTACAACTACACTGTACACGAAGTTACAGGTTCAGACGCAACGGTGACATACGATACCATGGTTGCGACTGTAAGGGTTTCAATCTCTCATGATGGTACAGCGAAAGCAATCGTGAAGAATGTTGTAGACGCACCAGATAAAGAGTTTAACAATAAGGTGAAACCACCTGAAGAACCTAAGTTCAATCCAGAAAAATACGTTGTTTCTACAGAAAAATTCGATATCACAGGCGACAAGTTGCTTGACGATGATTCTGAATTGACAGACAAGTATGGTGATACAAACGCCAACCCATATGTGGATGGTACAGCTAACAATGAACCAGAAAACTTGAATACGAAGACAGTGAAACCAGGCTCTAAATTGGTTTACCAAGTATGGTTGGATACAAAACAATTTAGCGCAACCAACACTGAAAATATTCAAACAGTCGGCATCACAGATAACTATGATGAAGCCAAGTTGGATGTGAACTCAATCAAGGTTTACGATAGTGTGACAGGTTCAGACGTTACTTCTAAGTTTGATATCGCAAACACTGGTGGCGTGATTACAGCGACCCTTAAAGCTGGCTTCACGAAATCACTTGGCGATGCCAACAACACTCAAATCATTGATACAACTAAGTTTGCATTTGGTCGTTACTATAAATTTGATATTGTGACAACCGTGAAAACGGATGCCCCAGCAGGAAAAGATATCGAAAATACAGCTGGTCAAATTGTTCACTACTACAACCCAAGAACCAACACAGTTGAAAAACCAGAAAAACCAACTGAAAAACGTGTAAATAGCGTTCCAGTTCCACTTGAGTTGAATTTCACTAAGAAACTTGATGGTCGTCAACTTAAAGCTAACGAATTTACATTTGTTCTTAAGAAAGATGGCGTTGAAGTAGAACGTGCGAAAAATGGTGCTCCTGATGCAACTACTGGTATCGCTAAGATTAACTTCACGAAACTTGAATTTGGTAACGATGATATTGGCAAAGACTTACAATTATACAGTGGAAGAAGTTACAGGAACAGATTCAACAGTGTCTTACGATAGCATGGTTGCAACAGTAAGGGTTTCAATCTCTCATGATGGTACAGCGAAAAGCAATCGTGAAGAATGTTGTAGACGCACCAGACAAAGAGTTTAACAACACAGTGAAACCTCCGGAAGAACCTAAGTTCAACCCAGAAAAATACGTTGTTTCTACAGAAAAATTCGATATCACAGGCGACAAGTTGCTTGACGATGATTCTGAATTGGCAGACAAGTATGGTGATACAAAACGCCAACCCATATGCGGATGGTACAGCTAACAATGAACCAGAAAACTTGAATACGAAGACAGTGAAACCAGGCTCTAAATTGGTTTACCAAGTATGGTTGGATACAAACACAATTTAGCGCAACCAACACTGAAAACATTCAAACACTCGGCATCACAGATAACTATGATGAAGATAAATTGGATGTGAACTCAATCAAGGTTTACGATAGCGTAACTGGTGCAGATGTTACTTCTAAGTTTGATATCGCAAACACAGGTGGCGTGATCACAGCGACTCTTAAAGCTGGCTTCACGAAATCACTAGGCGATGCCAACAATACTCAAATCATTGATACAACTAAGTTCGCATTTGGTCGTTACTATAAAGTTGATATCGTGACAACAGTGAAAACAACTGTTGAGCCAGGTAAAGATATCGAAAATACAGCTGGACAAATCGTACACTACTACAACCCAAGAACGAACAAGGTTGAGAAACCAGAAAAACCAACTGAAAAACGTGTAAACAGCGTTCCAGTTCCACTCGAGTTGAAATTCACGAAAGCTCTTGATGGTCGTGCTCTTCAAGCAGGCGAATTCGAGTTCATTCTTGAAAAAGATGGTGTTGAAGTCGAACGCGTGAAGAACGACGCAGCTGGTAAGATCAACTTCAAGAAACTTGAGTTTGGTAACGAGGATCTAGGCAAGACTTACAACTATACAGTACGTGAAGTTGCAGGAACAGACGCAACTGTCACATACGATACAATGGTTGCGACTGTAAGGGTTTCAATCTCTCATGATGGTACAGCGAAAGCAATCGTGAAGAATGTTGTAGACGCACCAGATAAAAGAGTTTAACAACACAGTGAAACCTCCGGAAGAACCTAAGTTCAACCCAGAGAAAATACGTTGTTTCTAGAGAAAAATTCGATATCACAGGCGACAAGTTGGTTGACGATGATTCTGAATTGACAGACAAGTATGGTGATACAAACGCCAACCCATATGCGGATGGCACAGCCAACAATGAACTCAAAAATACTTGAATACGACAGACACTGAGAACGAGGTGATAAAAGTTGTACTACCAAGTATGGTTGGATACAAACAAAATTTGGCACAGCAACACTCAAAATATTCAATCAGTCAGGTATCACAGATAATATGATGACAGCGAAAAGCTTAGATGTCAACGTGCAGAAATCAAAGCTTTACGATGGTGTGACAGGTGCAGATGTAACTGATCAGTTCGATATCACGGTCAATAATGGTGTAATCACAGCGACTCTTAAAGCTGGCTTCACGAAATCACTAGGCGATGCCAACAACACGCAAGTGATTGATACAACTAAGTTTGCATTTGGACGTTATTACAAGTTTGAAATCCCTGCAATCATCAAAGCAACTGCGAAAGATGGTGTGGATATTGAAAATACAGCAACTCAAATTGTACACCAATACGATCCAACTAGCAGAACTGTTAAGAAACCAGAAAAACCAACTGAAAAACGCGTAGTAAAACATCCCAACTAAGGTTGAGTTTGGGTTTACTAAGCGACTTGAAGGTCGTGAGTTGAAGGCTGGTGAGTTTAGCTTTGTTCTTAAGGATAAAGATGGTAACATCATCGAGACAGTAAGTAACGACGCAGCTGGTAAGATCAAATTCTCAGCTCTTGAGTATACACGTGGTCAAGAAGGTACGTACACTTATACAGTTGAAGAGGTGCAAGGTGGAAGCTGGTGTAGAATATGATAAGATGGTTGCGACAGTGACTGTAACAGTTACTAAGGATGGTAAAGTGTTGACAGCAACTTCTACGTTGCCGGTAGATACCGAGTTTAACACAGGTAACACCGCCAACACCGC
>BNJU01003144.1_pt1 | contig 13024 bp, 16 predicted proteins | sample 8539281 | NCBI WGS metagenome assembly BNJU01 (sample SAMD00202456, study PRJDB9452) | human saliva metagenome | isolation source: human saliva | place: Japan
TACTGATCCGATAGCTTTCATGCGCTTCTTACCAGCTTTTTGTTTTTCCAGTAGCTTACGCTTACGAGAAACGTCACCACCATAACATTTAGCAAGTACGTTCTTACGAAGGGCCTTGATATCAGTACGAGCCACAATCTTGTGTCCAATTGCTGCTTGGATAGGAACCTCAAATTGTTGGCGAGGGATGATTTTCTTGAGTTTATCAACGATGAGTTTCCCACGTTCGTAAGCAAAATCCTTGTGAACGATGAAGCTGAGGGCATCCACTTTGTCTCCATTGAGAAGGATGTCCATTTTGACCAGCTTAGACGGACGGTACTCTGACAATTCGTAGTCAAAGCTTGCATAACCACGAGTCGAAGACTTAAGCTTATCAAAGAAGTCAAAGACGATTTCAGCCAGTGGAATTTGATAGATAACATTGACACGGTTATCATCGATATAGTCCATCGTCACAAAGTCCCCACGCTTACGCTGTGCCAACTCCATCACTGCTCCAACAAACTCCTGTGGTACCATGATTTGCGCCTTAACATAAGGCTCTTCAATGGTCGCAATCTTAGTTGGATCTGGGAACTCAGATGGGTTAGACACATCCATAGATTCGCCGTCTGTCAGATTGACTTTATAGATAACAGATGGAGCTGTCATGATGAGGTCGATATTGAACTCACGCTCTAAACGTTCTTGGATAACATCCATATGGAGAAGTCCAAGGAAACCACAACGGAAACCAAATCCAAGTGCCTGAGATGTTTCTGGTTCAAACTGAAGACTAGCATCATTCAGTTGCAATTTTTCAAGAGCTTCACGAAGGTCATTGTACTTGTTTGATTCGATTGGATAGAGACCCGCAAAGACCATCGGGTTCATCTGCTTGTAGCCATGTAAGGGCTCTGTCGCAGGATTTGTTGCCAAGGTAACGGTATCACCCACACGCGTATCCTGAACCGTCTTAATAGAAGCTGCAATATAACCAACGTCACCAGTCGCAAGGAAATCACGACCAACTGCCTTGGGTGTAAAGATACCGACTTCCGTAACATCAAAAGTCTTGCCATTGCTCATAAGCTGAATCTTATCGCCAGGTTTGACAACCCCATCCATGACACGCACTTGGAGAATAACCCCGCGGTAAGCATCGTAAACAGAGTCAAAAATCAAGGCTTTAAGCGGCGCCGTCACATCACCCGTTGGTGCTGGCACTTTTTCTACGATTTGCTCAAGGATTTCTTCGATACCAATACCAGCCTTGGCAGAAGCCAAAACTGCTTCGCCGGCATCCAAACCAATCACGTCTTCAATCTCCGTACGCACGCGCTCAGGATCTGCGGCTGGCAGGTCAATCTTGTTAATGACTGGCATGATTTCCAAATCATTGTCCAAGGCTAGATAAACGTTGGCAAGGGTTTGGGCCTCAATCCCTTGGGCAGCATCGACCACCAAAATCGCTCCCTCACAGGCAGCGAGCGAACGTGAAACTTCATAGGTAAAGTCCACGTGCCCCGGCGTATCAATCAAGTGAAAAATATAAGTTTCGCCATCTTTTGCAGTATAATTCAGCTCGATGGCATTCAACTTAATGGTAATCCCACGTTCCCGTTCTAGATCCATGCTGTCCAAAAAGTTGAGCTTGCATTTCACGGCTTGAAACCGTCTCAGTTTTTTCCAAAATGCGGTCTGCAAGAGTCGACTTTCCGTGGTCAATATGGGCGATAATAGAGAAGTTACGGATCTTCTCCTGTCGTTTTTTCAATTCTTCTAAGTTCATGATTCTCTTCCTTTCAGGGTATCTATTTATTATAAATTGTTTTTGATATTTTGACAAGACCATACCCTGCTAGGAGTACTAATCTTCAGCGACAAAGCCGTCATTTTCGATAAAGTGATGTTCTGTCATTCCTTGGTCAGTAAAGACAATCCCATGAAGGACCCCACCATAAACAGCTCCTCCGTCCATGCCAATCTTGCCATCTTCTGTAGTCCAAAGTTCAGCTGTACCTCGTTCTTGCTTCAGCAAACCATAAACTGGTGTATGACCAAAGACAATGGTTTTTCCAGTATGATTTTCGGCTTCGTGGAATGGTTTTCTGAGCCAGACTTTCTTGTAATCTGTGGTTTCATGCCAGTCATCCAAGGTCAAATCAATACCTGCATGAACAAAGATATACTTATCTGTCTCTACCACAAATGGCATTTGACGAATAAATTCGACCAAATCTGCCGCTTCAGTAGCGACACGCTTGGCATCTGCTACTCCATCAACTGGGGCATCCAAGGGACGACCTAGAATAGAGTTAATGGTTGTATCTCCACCATTGCGACGATAGTGGTCATAGCTTTCTTCTGGGTCATCGAGCCAAGTCAAAAACATATACTCGTGATTTCCTGACAAACAGATAGCCCCTTGATTATCGACCAAGTCCTTAACCATCTCTAGAACACGGCGACTATCCTCACCACGGTCAATCAAATCTCCTAGAAAGAGCAACTGGGTCTGACCATCCCATGTTTTAAGAAGGTCTTCCAGCATCCCAGCTTTTCCGTGAACATCTCCAATTACATAATAGTCTGTCATCTTATTTCTCCCTGTTTCTCAACAATTCTCTGGCTTGCGTCAGGGCTGCTTCCGTCACATCATCACCTGCTAACATCTTGGCAACTTCCTCAACTCGCTCTTCAACCGTCAAAAGACGAACAGTCGAAACCGTTGAATGCTCATTGCTAATCTTCTCAATAAAGAATTGATAATCTGCAATCGCAATCACTTGTGGCAAATGGGAAATAGCCAGTACCTGACCATGCTGACCAATCTTGTGAATCTTCTGAGCAATAGCTTGTGCAACACGACCTGAAACTCCCGTATCCACCTCATCAAAGACAATGCTGGTCTTACCTTCTTTACGAGAAAAGGCAGATTTAATAGCTAGCATGAGACGAGATAATTCCCCACCAGACGCAACCTTGACCAAGGGTTTAAAGTCTTCTCCAGGGTTGGTTGAAATGTAAAACTCAACCATTTCATTGCCCTCACGGCTGAATTTGCTCTTGCTAAAACGAACCTGAAACTGGGCTTTTTCCATATAAAGGTCTTGCAGTTCTTGTTTAATCTCAGCTTCGAGCTGCTGGGCCAAGTCATGACGAGCAGATGCAAGCTGACCTGCCAAATCGACAAGGTTGACTTCCAACTTCTTAAGCTCTGCTTCCATGTCCTCAGACGAAAGGTTATTACCTGTCAAGAGATTGTATTCATCCGTAATCTTAGCAAAGTAAATCAAGACATCGTCTACAGTCCCACCATACTTACGAGTAATGGTATGAAGGAGGTCCAAACGATTCTCAACCTGCATGAGGCGATTGCCGTCAAAATCAAGGTCCTCAATAATAGCTTCCAGACGCTTGCTAATGTCTTCTAAGACATAGTAGGTCTCAGATAGTGAGCTTGAAATTTCACGATATTCCGGGTCATACTCTTCGACACTTTCCATGTCATTCATGGCTGAACGAACATTGGCTAGACTTGAAAAGTCTTCATTGTCCAACATACTGTAGGCATTGGTCAGCGTATCCGCAATATTTTTATGGTTAAGGAGTTTCTCTCTCTCTTGGTTAAGAGTCAGGTCTTCGCCAGCATGTAAGTTTGCCGCCTCAATCTCTGCCATTTGAAATTCCAACATTTCGATACGTGTCTTGTGTTCCTGTTGGTTTTTCTTGACTTCCAGAACCTGCTTACGCATTTTTCGATAAGCATCAAAACTCGTTTGATAGGTTTCTTTCAATTCCCAAAAAGCTACGTCCCCGAATTCATCCAACATCTGGATATGCAGTTGAGGACGCATTAACTCTTCTTGGTCATGCTGACCATGAATGTCCACAAGATGTTGCCCAATAGCACGCAAAACAGACAGATTGACCATCTGGCCATTGATACGGCTGATACTACGACCATTTTGCAAGATTTCTCGACGGATGATAATCTCATCACCCAATTCTAAACCTTGCTCATCGAAAATTTCCTGCAAAAGGCGACTATTCTCAACTGAGAAGAGCCCCTCAATCTCTGCCTTTGGCGCACCATGACGAATAACATCTGTCGTCGCACGAGATCCCAACATCATATTCATGGCATCAATGATAATCGACTTCCCTGCACCCGTTTCACCAGTCAGGACAGTCATCCCTTTTTCAAAATTGAGGGAAATAGCCTCAATAATGGCAAAGTTTTTTATCGAAATTTCAAGTAACATATAGACCTACCAATTTTTTACTTGTTCAAAGATTTCCTCAGCTAGACTTTCGCTTCTGGCAATGACTAAAATCGAACTATCATCAGCCAAACAGCTAAAAATCTTATCCGCAAAAGTCTCGATTAACTGAGCTTTTACAAAGGCTGTGTTTCCTGGAATAACTTGGAGATTGATCATCTTGTCCATCAATTCAGCTGACTCAATATTGTCTTCAGCCAGTTGCAAACTTTTCACGATTGATTTTGGCAACTCATAGACATAGGTATTGTCTCTCAAAGGAATTTTGACAATGCCTAGCTCTTTGATATCTCGGGATACTGTTGCTTGAGTGGCAGTGATACCTGCTTCTTTCAAATGTTCTACGATTTCTTCTTGCGTACCGATTTGATAATCTGTCACAAATCGTCTAATTTTTTCAAGTCTCTTTTTTTATTCATTTTTTAAATTGACTATGCGCCCTCTCTACTACTTCTTCAATCTCAGCAAGAACCCGATTGCTTGCTGACTCTTCTTTTTTCAAATACGCTAAAAACTCAATATTTCCATGACCACCTTGGATGGGAGAAAAGTCCAAACCAAGGACTGAAAAGCCTTCCTCTACTGCCATGGTTGTGACAGATTCAAGGACATGTTGATGGACCTTGGCATCACGAATGATTCCATTTTTCCCAATCTGCTCACGTCCTGCCTCAAACTGAGGCTTTAACCAGAGCTACAACCTGACCTTGATCAGCCAACACACGGTGCAAGGCTGGCAAAGAAATCAGACTGAGGGAAATGAAACTCACATCAATACTGGCAAAGTTCGGTTCCTTTTCGAAATCAGTCTTTTCTGCATAGCGGAAATTGAACTGCTCCATGCTGACAACTCGTGGGTCTTGGCGTAATTTCCAAGCCAATTGATTGGTACCGACATCGACTGCAAAGACCAACTCAGCACCATTTTGCAACATGACATCGGTAAAACCACCAGTAGAAGCACCGATATCAATTGTGGTCGCCCCATCAACTGACAAATCAAAGATCTGCAAAGGCTTTTTTTCCAATTTCAAAGCCACCACGGCTGACATACTTGAGTTTTCTCACCCTTAAGTTTTAGCTCGGTGTCGTCTGGGATTTTTCTCCTGGTTTGTCAAAACGTTCTCCATTAAGGACTGCTACGACTAGACCAGCCATAACACCACGCTTGGCCTGCTCTCTCGTTTCAAACAAAGCCCTGTTTATAAGCTAGTACATCCACTCTTTCCTTAGCCATTGATTCTCAAACTTTCTACTACACTTACAATCGATCCTATATCAAAAGGGACCTGCTGGGCAATTTCTTCTAATTTGGCATTAGCTTGATCCAGAGTTTGGTTACAAAAGGCAATAGCCTCTTCCAAGCCCAACAAGGCTGGATAGGTTGACTTTTCTGCCTGCAAGTCCTTTTGTGGTGTCTTGCCGATTTCCTCAAAACTAGCTGTCACATCCAACACATCGTCTCTGACCTGAAAAGCAAGCCCAATCAATTCACCTACAGTTTTCAGCTTTGCCTGCATCTCAGGTGCCAATTCGGCTATAATAGCAGCTGCTTGGAAGGGATAAGCTAATAGTTTTCCAGTCTTATTAGCATGAATGGTCTGGAGTTCTTCTAAAGACAAGTGTTGGTGTTCACCTTCCATGTCCAAAACCTGGCCTGCTACCATACCCAGACTACCTGAAGCAAGGGATAAGTTAGCAATCAAGTCCACCTTAATCTGACTTGGCAAATCTGCCTGCGCTATCAAGGCGTAAGGATCTAGGAATAAGGCATCCCCAGCCAATATCGCTATAGCTTCACCAAATTTCTTATGATTGGTCAAGCGTCCCCGACGGTAATCATCATCATCCATAGATGGAAGATCATCATGAATCAAGCTCCCTGTATGAATCATTTCCAAGGCCGCAGCAACCTGCGCATGTGCTGGTTTAATAGCCACCTGCAAGGCTTCCAGAACTTCTAACAAGAGAAAAGGACGGATACGCTTGCCACCAGCATGAATGGAATAGAGAACAGACTCTCGCAAACTAGAGGCAAATTGCTGGTCTCCATAAAAGTCTTCCAAAACCGACTCAACAAGAGCTAATTTTTCTTGCTTCTTCATTCAAAATCACTTTCTGTTCCGTCTTCTTGCATGACCTTGACCAAGGTCTTTTCAGCCTTGTCCAGCGTCGCTTGGAGCTCTTTTGACAAGACCATGCCCTTTTGAAAGGCTGCAATCGCATCTTCCAAAGCAATTTCACCATTTTCCAAACTTTGGACAATAGTCTCCAGTTCTGCAAGATTTTCCTCAAATTTCTTTTGTTTTGACATCTTTAACCTCTAATTCTACTTGACCATCTCGCATCAAAAGCGTCACTTGGTCTTTTTTCTTCAAACTCTCAACCGAATCTACAACGGACTCTTCTTTTTTGACAATAGCATAACCACGCGCCACGATTCGGCTAGTATCCAACATCAACAAGGCTTCCGAAAGTCGCTTCACTTCAGCAACCTTGGCATCATAAACCAAAGCCATTTGGCTACGTAGGAGTTTGTCCAACTGGCTTAAGCGGTCTTGATAGCGCTGGATTTTGGTAACAGGTGACAATTGGACCAGTTGATGCGTCCTTGCTTGTACTAGCTGTTTGTTATCAGAAATTTGTGTTCGCAAACTTTGTTTTAAACGCAGTTGCAATTGGTCCAATCGTTGTAAATAGCCATCATACAAGCGCTCTGGTTGTCTAAAGATGACTGACTGACTGCATTTTTTCAAAGCTTCTTGTTTCTTAGATAGGACATTTCGGACTGCTGTTGCCATCCGTTTTTCCTGATTTTGCAAATGAGCTAATAGATCCAACTTGGTCACAGGCGTTGCCAGTTCAGCTGCAGCTGTTGGAGTCGCAGCCCTTCTATCTGCCACAAAATCCGCCAAGGTCACATCTGTCTCATGCCCCACACTAGAAATAACTGGCAGACGAGATTCAAAAATAGCCCGCACCACAATTTCTTCGTTAAAGGCCCAGAGATCCTCGATGGAACCACCACCACGACCAATAATGAGCAAGTCCAAATCGTCACGTTCATTAGCACGCGAAATATTTCGAGCAATTTCCTCCGCAGCCCCTTCACCTTGAACCTTGGTCGGATAGAGAAGAATGTCCACACCTGGGAATCGCCTGCTGACGGTCGTGATAATATCTCGAATCACGGCTCCACTACGACTGGTTACCACACCAATTCTCTTAGAAAATTGGGGCAGAGGTTGCTTGAAGCGTTCTTGAAACAGGCCTTCTTCTGTTAGTTTTTTCTTGAGTTGTTCAAACTGAATCGCAAGCGCACCAACTCCATCAGGCTCTGCCTTTCAATGATGATGGAGTAGCTACCACTTGGTTCATAGACCTGCACACGCCCAATCACATTGATTTTCATTCCTTCTTCTAGGTCGAAACCTAATTTCTGATAAATCCCAGACCAGATGGTCGCTTGAATAACTGCATGGTCATCTTTTAGGGAGAAATATTGGTGAGTAGGTCGTTTACGAAAGTTGGAAACTTGACCAGTTAAATAGACCCGTTCCAAGTAAGGGTCTTTATCGAATTTCATTTTCAGATACTTGGTCAAAGTTGTCACCGATAAATACTTTTCCATCTCCACCTACTATTCATTTTCTTGCTCTTTCATGGGTATTATTATACCAAAAATATGCCTAAAAATCTCCATTTATGTACCATTATGAGAGAAAAATAGAAAAGGAGGCAAGGCCTCCACGTCTGATTATTTGCTGTTTCGAGCTTCTTCCAAAATCTTTTCAATCTTGGTCGTCAACAGGTCGATAGCAACTGTATTGCTGACCCCTTCAGGAATGACGATATCAGCATAACGCTTGGTTGGCTCGATAAACTGATGATACATAGGTTTAACCACACCTAAGTACTGGTCAATAACGCTATCAAGGCTACGACCTCGCTCCTCCATATCGCGCTTGATACGACGAATAATGCGCACATCATCATCTGTATCAACAAAAATCTTGATATCCATCAAATCGCGCAGGCGCTTGTCCTCCAAGACTAAAATTCCCTCAACGATAAAGACATCTTGAGCTCCTGACGATAAGTCTTGCTGCTTCGTGTATGCTCTGTATAGTCATAAGTCGGAATATCCACTGGACGCCCTGCCAACAATTCCTTAATCTGCTCGATCATCAAGTCTGTATCAAAGGCAAAAGGATGGTCGTAGTTGGTTTTGACACGCTCTTCAAAGGTCAAATGAGACTGATCCTTGTAGTATGAATCATGCTCAATCATGGAAATTTTTTCATCAGGAAAATGCGATAAAATGGCTCTTGAAACACTGGTCTTACCTCCACCAGAACCACCTGTCACTCCGATAATGATTGGTCTATTTTGCATGCTATCCTCCGTTTTTTTATCCGTCGTCTATTCTATCACATTTTTTACAAAATTTATAGTCTGATTTGGATAGTCTAGGGGAAGAATTCCATCCCCACACTCCAGTTAGATTAGATAAAAACCTTCCTTGGCTTGTAGAGATTGTCCCGTTTTTCTAGAATGGCTAGCAATTTATCATCTTCAAAGGCAGCTAATTCTTGTTCTGTTTGTTCGAGTTCGATAAAACGACCAAAGCGTACTTCTGTAGCCTCTCCTTGAGTTAGGAAAACTTTGACAAGGTCGCCTGTCCCAATCTCTAGAGGATGAAGAAAGTCCAATTTACCAGCCTCCACTTTTTCAGCAATTTCTTCCAAGGTAAGAGCGTCTTCTAGCTGCAAACCTGCAGCACTTGTTCGTGTCAAATGAGACATATGAGCCGCATAGCCCAATTTTTCTCCCAAGTCAACCGATAATGTACGGATGTAAGTCCCCTTACTGCATTTCACACGAAAAGTAAAGCGTGCAAGATGACCCTCATAAGAAATCGGACTTGTCCGCTCAAATTGATAAATGGTCACCTGACGTTCTGGACGTTCCACTTCCTGACCAGCACGCGCATACTCATAGAGCTTACGACCATTGACCTTGACTGCCGAATACATAGGTGGAATCTGGGTAATAGGTCCAGTCAAACTAGCGATTGCTTCATCGACAAGCTTTTCATCCAAGGGCGACAGAATGGGTGTCTCAGCGACCACTTCCCCACTAGCATCCTCAGTTGTCGTTGAATAACTAGAGTGATTTCCCCCTCATAGACCTTGCCCTCATCCTGCATAAACTCGACCATGCGGGTTGCCTTGCCAACCGCAATGGGCAAAACACCCACTACATCCGGATCCAAGGTCCCACCATGACCAATCTTCTTGGTTCCCAAAATCTTACGCAGTTTAAAAACCGCATCATGCGAGGTCATCCCCGCTTCTTTTTTTAAGTTGATAATACCGTTCATATTTTTCTTTCTCACTCCCCCTTCAGCGCTTCAAACTTCGCTTTCATGGTTGGATTTTTTCGAGTCAATTTTTTGACCGAAACGTCTTCTAACTTCTATTTCATTCTTGCAAATTTAAATTTTCTATAATTCTTTGCACTTTCTCAATCTCTGGAGGAGCACAATTGCTCTGTCTTTGAATTTCTCGTAACACATCCAATCTTTCTTTTGAAGACAATCGAGGAAGAATATCCTTTACTGTTTCAAAATAGAAGATATCGTTTTCTAACTTATCATGTTTAAGCAACACTAAGAAAAAAATTTTCTAATCAAATCAAAATGTTCATTATTTTTCTCGATTAAGATTATATTTAATTCTATGTAACGATAATTTAAAACTATAATTTACAACATATTTATCAAATTCATTTATGAAAAAAATCTAGTTTATCCTTTTTTTAAGGTCTTCTCTATAGAATAAATTTGAAATTGTTTCTAAATAGTTTACTCTTGAAGACTGTTGGAATAATTCTCGCAACCATTCTTTAGAATATCTAAATTCATAGTCTTCTGTAAAAATGATGTTTATCATTTGACTATAGTTATTCTTTAATAAAGAAAATGAATCAATAGTTGGATCTACACTATCTAAAGCGACTAAATAAACCCTATCAAGAATTTGATTGTCTTTGATTTTTTTCTTTTTAAAATATTTTTTTAACAACATCCTTAAATATCTTTACAACTTCTGTATCAATTACCGAGTGGGAATAACTGAATCCTAAAAATGTATAATAGGTTATATTAATTACTCTCCAATCATATACGTATAATAAAAATCCCTTGAGCAATCTCTTTATACGCAAAAATCATCTACAGAGTCTATTTTTCTGAATAATTTGATGTGTATATTCTGGGTGCTGGTTAAACAATGATATCAAACATTGCAAATATATTCCCATTTCACTATTTATATAATGAAACATATCTAGCTGTTCATTAGCATCCCTTAAAGTTGAAAGTTTATTTACATTGATACTAAGTAATTTTTTTAAAAAAATATCTATATCCGTATTTTTGTTGTTTTATATGATATTCAAATAATTTCCGATCATTAGAATCAAAAACTTTCTTTGTTAAATTTTTTTAAATATTTTTCTCTAACAATATTTCTAAAATTTTTCTTCTATTTCAGGAGAACTGATAACATTTACATATAATCTCTTATATTTTTGGATATAAGTCATCTATATGATTTTTTTCAATAAATTAGAAACCTTTTTAGATATTTCATTTGATTCTTTTTAAAACAGTAATCAAGAAATTTTTCCGTTTCATTTATCGTCTTTTTCTTCTAAAAAAACGAAGAGCCTCTTTGTTCCCTTTCTGCGTTGACTAATATCTCTAATACTCTAGATTCATCGTACTCTACAAGATTTTTCTTGAGTTAAATATGAAAATTGTGAAACAAAACCTCCTTCTAGTGAAGATATCCGATTTCTATAAGGCTTTTTCTGGTATTTCAATATTTTTTTCTCTAATAATACTTCTGTGTTCTTTTGATAAAAAGTGTTTAATTCTTCTCCAAAGTGAATATCAGAAAAAAATCAATTTTATCAATTAATCTCCTCATAAATTCTAAATCTAAATTAGTTTCGTTATCCAATTGAACAAGCAATTTTTTTGAATTAGTTTAGTACTTAATAGATCTTCTGAGGCAATTTCTAAAAAAACTCTTTCTCTTCAATAAATAGTCTTCTAGACTTCATTAGCTTATAGATAAATTCAACATTACCATCCTCTTCTAGTTGATAGTTTATAGAATAATAATTGTACCTTAAAAAAATTCTGATTTAATCAGTATGGATGTTAGTTTGTTGACACATTCAGTATTTAGGTTAACTTCTATACCGCTATCTTCCTCTAAATATAAATCACGATTTTGATGTTCAAAAGTACTTACTAGCCAGTAACCCAAAAAGAGTTCTATCTTTATTAAAGCTAGAATTAACAATATCTTCATCTCTCGATATAATTTTTTTCTCAGTTCATTTAGTTTATTATTTGTAAAGCTAGAAATTTTTATTATCTTTCGCATAATTATAGACAAAGAATACATCATCAATAAAATAATTTTTGATAACCTTCAGAAATTATTTTGTAAATTACTTCCCAGTCATTATCGCTTAACATTTCAATATTCTTAACAATAAACTTCCAAAATGCAAGGACAAAAATTTTTTTAATTACTGTTAGAGTTTCACCTCTAAGCAGAGCATTTAACATTAGCTGATCTAGTTGATTATTATCATTTTTCAATAACCTTATCTAAAAACAGATGATAGATACTTAAAATCATTAGAAATACTATCTAAATTTATATTATACTCTTCTTGAAGTAACGAAGGATTCAAAAGATTATTCCAATTATTATATAAATAATGTGTCCCATTTTTTTATTAATATCAGCAACTAATTTTTTTACAAAAGCTGGTAAATCTTCAAATTTATCGCCGTACCATATAATCTGAGTATGATTTTCTGAACTAAAAAAATTCCTCAAAAAAATATCTCTAAAGTGTTCATCAGCTCTTTGATTACCAGTATTCTCTGACTTCATTAATGCATAATTTCTACTATCTTCACAAAGTAAAGATAAAATTTCATCTTCTTCAAGACCAGCTCCAATAAATAAAACCGTGGGGTTTGTCTCTCTAAACCAAGTTACTAAATTTTTCGAAATTATTCCTATTTCTTAAATATGTTTTTGAATAATCCGCTGATGAACTAACAAAAATACTTCACATCACAATCTGGTGTCCCATGGATATGTAGAACATCTCCAAATCGTAATCTCCCATTTTTATTCTTAGTAAATTCGTTAAGATCATTGATAGTAACTACATCATTCTTTAAGCGTTTAATATGATTTTTCAATTTCATAGTCGTAGTTAGAAGTGATAAATATTGCATTTAAACTAGCTAAAGATTCTACTGTTTCATTAACCACTGAATAGGGTAGTAGATTTTTTTGAAATATCCTTTTTTCAAAAATCTAATCGTCGCTTTTTCAAAAATCTTCATTAAAAAAACTTTTTTTAATTCATAGTTTACTAGATCCACTTTACGTTTATTACTAATACTAGATTTACTAATTAAATCAAAAAAACTATATGATGTTCTCTTCCAAGTCTTTTTTCACCACTTACAGATAAAACTTGTCCTTGCCAATACTTAATAAGATGTTCAATATAATTATTCCAATTAGGATAACCTTTGGGAAATTGAAACTCCTGCGCCAATAAAAAAATTACTAATTTAAATTTTTATAGCATCTGTTATATCATTTAATAGATTTTCATAATTAAGATCATCTTCCATAATCTATTTTTTC
>BNJU01001541.1_pt1 | contig 13011 bp, 12 predicted proteins | sample 8539281 | NCBI WGS metagenome assembly BNJU01 (sample SAMD00202456, study PRJDB9452) | human saliva metagenome | isolation source: human saliva | place: Japan
AAAAAGCCTATCGTAGGCTTTTTCTTTTTGGAAAGTCGTATAATAGGGGAAATAAGGAACTTCGTAAATACAAAACACAAGGTGATAGACAGAACAATCTATCACTTTTTTTCAGTTTAAAACTATTTGTCACCAGTTTTAAACCCAGCTTTCTATCTCTTACAACTTTTATTTAGTGAAAGAAGAATCCATTTTTACTTGATTCCCTCTCTATCTTATGGTAGTATGTATATACAAATTGTATGTACAAAGGAGAGGTAGAAATGGCAAACACGAAAGCAGTGAATTTTTCGAGCAGATGCGATGTTTTACCAGAAAACAAAAGAGGTGCTTTGCTGATCAAAAAAATTTCTGTGTCAGATGTCCCTAAATGCAGCACTTCGAAAAAAATTGCTAACGGGACTGTGGATCCAGAAGATTTTGTTTCGAGTGATTTGCAGAACACGCAGTATCAAGTGGCCTTTTGAGGATTTGAAGAAGGAGATTTTAGTGGGGCACCAGGAAATCGCTCAAGGAAAAGTTACTTGTAGCCGATGTGAGAAAGGAATTTGGTCTTGACTAAGTTGAAACGTTATCAGGTCTTTCTTTGCAGATCAGTGCTAAGCAGGACTTGCGTGACATTCACGACTATATTCTTGTGAATTTTTTTATAGCCAGCAAGCTGCAGACGGCAAAAGTTGATTTGCTATTAAGTGCTCTTGAGACCCTAGAACTGTTTCCAGAAGCCTGTCCTCTGGTATCAAGCCGGGGCTATGGTGAGATGACGAATGATGGGAAAACCCTATCGTTATATGCCAATAGAGAACTATCTCGCATTTTTATTATATGGAGAAGCATACAGTGTATGTTGCTCGTATCCTCAGTGCAAAGCAGGATTTGGTCAAGATTTTTTATAAGTAGATTGAGGAACCTCCATGTTAAAATCAAATAAGCTAATCATTTTTTTAATTTCTCTACCCTTTCTGATGGTCCTTGTTTTCTATTCTCTTAGTGAGCATCCTGGATATAGTGATGATGGGAATTTCGTCAGAAATCATGAGACTGCTATTAAGCGTGAGATCATCGCACACTTAGCCCAGGAAAAGCAAGACATAAAATCTGTGACGCTCTTACCAAATACTGCTAGAGGCGAGTATGATAATGGTGGTGATGTGAGTGGACATTACCATATCTATTTTACAGCCTACGTCAATCATAATCGCGAGCGAACGATAAGCGTAGAACTATTCTTCCCAGATGCCAGCATCCCCCTTTCACCTTGTTTCCTCCCAACCCTTATAAAGACAAAGGCAAAAAGATGTCCAATTGGTTGATGGGGAATATTGAAGTATCGGAAGAAACCTCTAAATAAAGATATGGAAGAAGTAATGATGAATAGAATAGTAGATGATCAGATCACTCTTATTCCTTATTATAGAAATGATGATATCTCCCTTCTTTGGTATCAAGATAGTGAGATTTGCAAACAAGTGGATAATACTGATCAGATTTACGATGTAACAAAACTTCATAAAATGTATGATCACCTAACTTCACACGGTTCTTGCTATTATGTTCAATATGAGGGAGTGTTAGTTGGAGATGTGACACTTCAAGATAATTCAGAGCTTTCTATAGTGATCAGCAAAGAGTATCAGAATTTACAGATCGGAAGACGGTGTATTTCTGAAATGATACAGTTGGCCAAAGAGAAAAAAATGGTTAAGGTAACTGCTCAAATTTATCCTTTTAATACTCAAAGTCAAAGAATGTTTTTGGCTTTGGGATTTCAGAAAGTAGATGAAGAGTGGTATGAATATAAGTTGATTTAGGAAAGCTGTGTATTATTTTTATGTATTTAAAATAATAGTCCGTATTTTTATATACTAAAGAATATTAAAGTGAGAATAAACTCATTAAAAAACATATAATTGAAATAGGAGAAGAAATTATCTATCTTCTATGTCTGTAACCGCTTTTTTCTGCTATAATATCACTAGATAGAAATGTGGGAGTTTCAATCATGGTTACAAAACGGTTTTTGAAAAATGTTATTGTTGCGCTGGTCTCGGTTTTTATGTCCTTGGCTTTTGTTCAAGGGGCTCAAGCCCAGCAAACGGGTCTCGATTACCAGAGTCTGAATCTACTGCCTTTTAATGGCAGTAAGCAGCTCGTACTGGGAGATTTTGATCATTTAGGTCGTGCGACCTCAGCTCATATTCAGTTGCAGGACAAGGATGAGCCAAAGAAAAAAAGAGAACCACGTCTCAACTATAATCCGGTTGGCTGGCACAATTATAAGATTGCTTATGGAAACAAAGGGAAGAAGGCCTGGCTGTTCCATAGAGGGCATCTGATTGGCTATCAATTTAGTGGACTGACTAATGAAGGGAAAAATCTGGTTCCTCTAACTGCCTGGACCAATACGGGGAATTATAAAGGGACAGCAGATAGCAATGTGGAAGGCATGCTTTACTACGAGAAAAGGCTCGATAGCTGGCTGGCCACCCACCCCAATTATTGGCTGGATTATAAGGTGACGCCTGTCTATACGGGGGATGAATTGATTCCTCGGCAGGTGACCTTGCAATATGTAGGAATTGATCGAGATGGCAACCTTCTACCAATCAATTTAAGTAGCTCCAAAGAGTCGGTAGATGCTTATGGGATCACCACCGTTACCTTGGATAATTATTCCAAGAATGCGACCATTGACTATCTGAAAGGAACCGCCAAACCATCCTTAGTGCCGACGGAACCAAGTAGTCAACCACAACCTGCCAGTCCTTCTGTAGAGACGCAACCAAGTCAAGCCCCTCAATCTAGTCAGCCAGCAGTGCCTGCACAGCCCGTTCAACCTGTAGAGCCTTCACAGCCAACTCGTCAACTGGCTCCAGTAGTTTATGTGGCTAGAAATGGAAGTGCTGAGGTTTATTGGTATTCTTTGGACAGTATGCCTCGTAATACCAATTTTTCTAAGGTGGTTCAGATGTCAGAAGAGCAAGCGCTCAGTCTTGGTAAGCGGCATACAAGTAAGGAATAAGTATCAGTGATTTAGATGATGAGAAAGCCCAATCGCTGGGCTTTTTGTATAACATTACAATCTTAAAAAGTTAGTAATCTAAAATTATCTCTCGGAATCTTGCAAAACGTTTTTATAAAGTAGTATACTAGAAATGGTTTTGTGGAATCGTTTGATAAAACAGTAAATGATGACAAGAGAGCAAAAGTAGGAGACGAGACAGATGTGAATTAACAGCGATTTATCACCGGCCTGAATCAGGAGTACGCCTATCTTTTATAAGGATGGCCAGCTTCACATTCGCATCCGGACCAAGAAAGAGGATATCAAACGGATTGTCTTGCACTATGGGGGATCCTTTTTATTTTATAGAGAATCTATATGAGGCGACCAAGGAAATGGATAAGGTGACGACCCGACGACCTCTTTTGATTGTTGGCAGTGTCGGTATTTGCTGGCCATGCTCGGATCCAGTATCTCTTTGAATTAGAAGGACACAGCGGAAAGAAGATCTTGTACGGAGACCGGGGTGTGGCAGCCTACACAAGGAGAATCTGGACTTCGTCATGAATGGCCTTAAGCTCCTTTTATCCATGAGATTGATGGTGTGCTGTTCCAGATTGGGTGGCTCAGACGGTTTAGTACCAAATCTTTCCTGAGCGCTTCGCCAGTGGAATCCAGCTATTTCGCCCATGAAGGCTGTTCGTCCTTGGGACGCTACTATTGCTCCTCAAGTATTGGATTTTGTGGAGATTGACAAGGGATCATCGATCATTTGGACTATTTGCATGAGTCTAGGGATCACAGGGCTCTACCTTTGCCCGATTTTTGAATCTCCGAGCAACCACAAAGTACGATACCAGTGACTATTTTTGAAATTGATCGGCATTTTGGTGATAAGGAGACCTTCGCCAGCTGGTGAAAGAGAGCTCATCGCGTGGGATGAAGATTATGCTGGATGCTGTCTTTAACCATATTGTGCTATGATTCACCCCCAATGGCAAGATGTAGTCAAACACGGGAGGATCTCGATTTACAAGGACTGGTTCCATATCAAAGAGTTCCCTGTCTCCTCAGAAAATCTGTGGAATAGTCGCGACTTGTCTTACCATGCTTTTTAGCCTTTTGCGGGCTATATGCCCAAGCTCAATACGGCTAATCCTGAGGTGAAGGCCTCATCTCTTGAAGGTGGCGACATACTGGATGGAAGAGTTTGATATCGATGCTTTAGCGACTGGACGTAGCCAATGAAATCGACCATCACCTCTGGCGAGATTTCCGCAAGGCTGTCTTGGCTAAGAAACCAGACTCTCTATATCCCTCGGGGAAATCTGGCATCTCGTCCCAACCTTGGCTTAATGGTGATGAGTTCCATGCCGTTATGAACTCATCCCTCTCTGAGAGTATCAAGGATTATTTCCTACGAGGGGCATAAGGAGACACAACGCTTCATTTTGGAGATCAGCAGCCACTCTATGTACTACAGGCAACAGATCTCTGAGGTCATGTTCAACCTCTTGGACTCCCCATGATACAGAGCGCATTTTGACGACGGCCAGGGATCTTCAGTCCGTCAAGTCTGCTCTTGCCTTCCTATATCTGCAACGGGAACGCCCTGTATCTATTATGGAACAGAGCTAGCCTCATCGGTGGCCCAGACCCAGATTGCCGCCGTGTCATGCCTTGGGAGCGTGTCAGCGGACAATGATATGCTGAACTTTATGAAGGACTCTGATCCAGCTACGACAGAAGTAGCAGAGTTGATCCAACATGGTAAAGTGAGCCTGGAAGAAGTGAGGGCCTGATGTGTAGCAGTAGGTATGGCGGCTATGAAGGCCGTCTCCTCAGAGCCTACTTTAGCTCACCCAAGAAAGACTTTGTCTCAGAAGAGAGACAAGCGGACCTGATCAGTCTTGGAAGCATTTCCGATAATCGGTGATCATTCAACCAAATGGATTTGTTATTTATAGAAGAAGATTAGTAGGAAGAAGACTGGAATCAAAGATTTCCGAGCTCTGCAATAGTATCTTTATTCGCACCCTTATATTATAATAGGAGATGAGAAAGGAGGAGACAGTGATGAAGATGTTAGCAATCAATCCTATTCCGTTGAAAAAGAACAAAAATTCTATTCGATTATCTTTTTCATTTTTAGCTTACCTAGTTCTTCTGTTTTTAGGTTCGATGCTTATTTACATCATCTTTTTACTATGGCGTCAGAGTTTACAGAAATTCAGTCGCAGTGGCTTGTATTTTTCACTTCTGTATGCAATCACGCTCCTATTCACATTCTTGGATTATAAAAATGATGGCAGTTTTGGGAAGGTAAAAGCGGGACTTCTTGAACTGGTCTACCAGACAGTCCAGGCTAGCTTGATCAGAAACATCATCAAATTTTACCGCAACCTTTGGTCATACAGGCATCGATTCATGGCTTTTATAGTGATTTTTGATGGGTTATCCATTATCCTTTCTATTTCCAGCGACTTTACTCGCAGTTTTGCTACAGCAATGACGATGTTTCGGAAGATAGAGGCATCTAGGAGCTTGCTAGCCCATACGCAAGTGCAACTAAAAAGGTGACTAGGACCCTGTCCTCAATAAAAATACAAACATAGTTAGGAAGTATCTGTATGAGATGAAACTGTTGAGTTTTACAAAATCTTTGTATAGTAAGAGACGGCGATAGAATTCTTATTATTGATCGTCAAAAAGAGGACTGGCCAGGACAACCTTTCCTGGAGGCTAACTAGATACTACAGAACCAGCACCAACATCAGCAGGTAGAGACATGCCAAAATCACTGCACTTTTGAGCAGCGCAAGGAGAAACGAGCTCAGAAGCCGATGCGACTGATTACTCTGCAGCCTTTGAACAGCATAGAGCAAGCCAAGGCAAGCACTAGATGTAACCTCGTCAGCTGAGTTACCAATCCGTTACCTAAAGTTTGTCTTCTGGAGATGACCTGATGATAATGATATAATGCCCATTTTGACCAGCTTTTAACAGGACATGAGGACAGAGCTCACTCACTACCGAGGCCAGGTTTAGAGGCGTCTGGAGAGGACTTCGTTTACAGGTAGAAAGAAAACCGTACGATCATAAAAGCGATTCTGCCACTATCGGTACACCTGTTTAGCCTAGCGCCCAAATAGGACTGTCAATGAAGGAAAGCTTATGCTTAGAAAAGATTTTGACGCAAAGAAAACTAAACGCTATAGTGACCGATTTAAATCTCTCGATACATGCACTATCAAGCATGAATGAGCAGGAGTTAGTAAAAGTAGTGAGCTTGTTTTTGATGGAGACACGGCAGAGGTAACAGTATCAACTAAGGATAGCGTTACCGTTGTTCCACTTCAAAGGGAAGCCTAGATGACCATATCGATATCAACTTAAGACGGATGGATTAGAGAAACGGATAGAGGTTAGAAGGAGGAAGTAAGAGTTAGCAGAATTTTATTGATAATATATATTTCTATTCATAAAATATGGACAATAAAATTGTAGTGGAGGTTTAGCAATGATAATTTCAACTCTTAAAAACTGACGATAAAGTCGTTTGATAATTATGATATTCGATGATTTTTAAACGAAAAATTTAGTTTTTGGTCACAATGGTAGAGGAAGAGTTCATTAGCCAAGCGATTATTGATGAATAGGTCTTTTTCAGAGACGTCTTCAGATGGATACCGTTTTTTAATAGAGACCATGTCGGGATAGGCTCTTATTGACAGACTCAAACAATGAATTAAAGGGGTAAAGGCTTTTTTGGTGAAAAAGACACTGATATTCAAAATAAAATTATTAAACTAGAATCTGAAATCGTGATACGATTCAGCTTAAAATGTCAATTAAGGAAGATAGTGATACTGTTAGACAGAAAATTAATAATATTCACGATTCTAAAAGGCAAAGCAAGGATATCTAAAAGAACTCAGGTTTTACATTAAGACAAGTAATTTAGCTATGAAAACGATTTGAAGATGCCAAAAGTCAATCTCATACTAACATAAGATTTTCTGGGGATAGCGAGTCCCTTGAAAAGGAATTAGAAAGGGTTCAGAATATTGTTCTTCTAATTTAGAAATTAAGCTCTTTCATCAGAGGATTTGGAATTTTTGGATACTTGTTTATCTAAAATTATAAGATTGAAATATTCCAGCTTTAAAATTGTTAATTGGATAGAAGAGGGACTAAGTATACATCAAGATGAACATGAGGTTTATTTTGTCATGGTCAGTTGGATTTAGAGGAGATTAAATTAAGAGTAGAAAAATATAAACTAAATCAGGTTCAAAGATACTCAACGACTGTCTCTAATACTCGAAAAGTTAAAAATAATTTATCTCTCTTTAATGAAGCAAAAAATAGCACAAATTCTTTACAGTATTGGAGTTTCTGAGGAAGAAATACATAACTACTATACTATAGAGAGTGAACAGGGACTAATAATAGAAATTATTGATATTATTATTACAAAACTTTCTGATATGGATAATACTCATTCAGTAAATCTTGATAGTATAAAGTTGAAATGAGATAACAAACTAAATCTCAATTTAAAAGTCTTCGTAGTTCTAAATTAAATAGAATTAATAGTACCTATCTAATATAGAAACATTAACTAAAGGGGCTATTTATTTGCTATAAAAGATACTGATATTTTACAGAGCATTGATTCTATAGAAAATTCTGAAAAGGAATTAAAATCTATCGAACGATCCAATAATATTAAACGACATTGAAGATTTAAATAAAAGTTTATCTAGTATAGCGATTTTGCGAGTTTTGAATAGTGAAAGATTTGGATTCAATTCTCTTTACAATTACATGGTATTATCTTCAGCATAATTTTCCGTTGTTTTGTCAATAAATGATATTAGTGAAAAAAAATCTATTAGCTTTGTTATTTTTTATTTTGAGTTGTATTCTGATAAAGAACAATTACGAATAAAGGAGACAATTGAATTAATAGTTGTTGATGACCCGATATCTAGTTTAGATGAATCGAATAGATTTTGTCAATTAGAAGTATCCCATGGCTATGCAGTTCCATATTTCTACTATTTCGATACTAACAGATTTGACAGGTCTGAGGCTACCAGTGCTAAAAGTATCAAATAGAAAAAAATATGTAATAAAATAGTTTTGGAACAGTTAATAAATTTTCACATATAAGATACACGCCTTCAATCAGAGTCGGAGCGGATTGAAAATAACTATGAGGCTCTTGTTATTCCTGAAGAGTATGAAGAAGTATATCAGCTCGTCAGTCAAGAAGAACTTGTCAGACCAAACAGGTTTCTGATTGTCAAAAGACGTTATTTTACGTGGTTTCTTTTCTGTGAACACTGTCAACATCGTTTGTTGCTATCTAGGAATCATAATCAACAGTATTACTTATATTGTCCTGCTGTAGTCAAGGCATTCCATTAACTTTTGTGTTGATAAGATTGAGCAAGCTATTTCTGAGGGTTTGAAGAATAAATTTCAAGAACCAAGAAAACTATTGAGAGTTAATCTACCATCGTGACATGACTAAAGAGAAATTGGCCACTTTACAAGATTATAAGGAAAATCGTATCGAGTCGAGATGACTATATTGCTTCACAAAATTAGATAACTCACGAAATCCTACATTTGAGAGAGAGCTTACGAGACGACTAAATCAGCTGATAAGTTAAGTGTGCAGACGTTTTCAAGAAAGTATTTGAAACTCATGTTGAGAAAGGTCATCGTGGAGCTTTCTAGGTGTCTTTGAGTTTATCTTTAAATAGCTCAAGAAGGGACTTGATATTCAAGTCACTTTCGTACATTTATAAAATGTGATATAATCGAGGTTGAAAATGAATAAAATCTGTGGCATACAAATTTCTTGAAAGCACTAAGAGGTCTGTCGAAGCGGAGAATCATTGCAGAGCTTGGTAATACTGAAGTGAAGGAAGAAACTTCGACAAAGGATAACTTCTCAGGTTTGTGGAATGAAAGTGGGTAGAAGACGGCATTCGTTATGTAGTTCTCTTTTATAAGACAGAAAGTTTGAAGGAGACTTAATTTCCTCTGAAGAGGAAGTCTGGTGGGAGAGAGGCTAGTGCATTACCAAACTGGAATCTCTCCTTAGATATGGAGGATATGCTTCGTGCTCTTTCTTGAAGAAGAAGACCTGTCTGAATTTTCTACTATCAAGATGGAGAAGTCTGGAAGTACGATTTAAAGTAAAGTTTGGATGCTGGTTAACTTCTAATAATTAACTTGATAACTGGCGAGTTAGCCCAATGGTTGGCTGTTTTCTTTAGTCATCGATAAAAATAAAAGGTCGTCATCGAAATACTGGTTGACTTCTGCTTAAATGTTATAATGGTGACCATGAAATCACGTGTTTAAAGAAATTGAAGTAGATAGAGGAGTTGTTCAATGTCAAACTTGAATGAAAATTTGCGCGTGTCAGTGTTAGAGAAATGATGGCCAGAAGGTTAGCGATTCCTAATTATCAAGAGACCGTGTCGATGGGAACACAATCAGCACTTAGACTGATCACAGATACTTATGAGGAAGCGTTTGAGAATGAAATTCCTGAATATCGAATGGGGTCTGTTGTACTCCATAGAGAAAACAGAAATGACGCATCTTCCTAAACTTAATATTGTCGATGGCCAGCAACAACAACTCTATTCTATGTGGTGTATGAGGATATACTTCGAGAGACATCATATGCTAATCTTTCATCCTTGCTGAATGGGGAGATATGTTGAACTTTTCTGAGAAGCGATCGTGCATAATTTCCAAATCATCAAGCGCAAGCTAGAGAGAGTTTGACGGACAAAGAAGTTAAGAAGTATGCTGACTATCTTCTGTGATAACTGTTCTTTGGTGAGGATTATCACGAATGATGAGCGAGGCTTTTCAATTTCTTTTGACTCCCAATTCTCGGGAGGGCTCTCTCCACATGATTTGTTGAAATCTTGTCATTTTGAGAGGAAATGAATGATGAATCTGAAATGATAAGATTGAGATTATACTAAGCTTGGGAAAATAAAAATCAAAGCGTGCTGGAGGGAGTCTCTTTGCTGACAATCTGTCCCTTAGTAGAGATGGTATAAGAACAAAAATAGCCTTCATTATTCTACTAAGATATTCAAACATTTAAAGTAAATACCTTCGAGATCCCCATCATTTTTGCGACTTATGCAATACTCTCTCATCTATGTTGAACGTTTAATAGCTGACAAAGTGTATGAGCTAACAAATGGAATTCCTTTGAGATCAATTCAGTTAACCCAACCCTTGATTGCTGGAAAGAGATTCTTTTCATACACCTTGCATTATGCCAACCTCTATGGAGAGATTGTGTGGACTTGGTCAGATAGTGGCTTTACAATGAAGAGGAGGTCTTACGGAACTGGTGATCTCTATGTTTATAATCTCTTCATAAATATTTTGATGTTCTATCGAGAAATTCAGTATGAAGGAATTGACGCCTGCAAGAGTTGTCTTTTCTACGATGAGATGGAGAAACTTATTACTCCAAGATTGACCATGAAAGCAGTCTTATAGAGAATTCGGTGAATAAGTACGCACAAGGACAATCAGATCGTATCAATAGAGTTGAATCTCTTTGCCTTGATTTACTGAAAATGCAGGATCCGATGAGGGTTGGATACTACTGTGCTGAGTTTATTTCGAGGAAGCTTTCCAGAATTCCAACTTGAGATACGATTGTCACTCTAAGGATAAAGTATTTGGAGAGAGGACTGATCTAATGAGAAAGCTGAAAGTATATTCAACCAGATGAATTGAATGTGGACAATGTTTTGAAAATGCTGACTATAGTCATCCCAATTTACCAGCGAAATTACGCATGGAGAAAAGGATGAAATTGATACATTGCTACTGGATATTGATGATCTTGGCGAAACTAATTCATACATACTACCTTGCGAGTTATTGGTACAATCGGGTCCAACCTCGAGTTTACGAGGTGACCGATGGCCAGCAACGCTTAACGCTACTTTGGTTTTTGCTTCTTCGTTGTCTGGACTCATCCTCTGTCCGTAGAAAGAAATCCTTCGAAATTTGAAGCTGAGAGAAAATCGAACATCACTCTAGGTGAGATCGAAAACTGTAATGAAGAGTAAAGGCCTTCTCTTTATTCCAGAAGAGTTAGTAGAAAGGCTGTGAAAATAATAAAGAAATATTTCGCAGGCAAAGCGCTTCAATGACGATTATAAAAACCGTTTTAGAGATATGTTTTCTACGGTAACAATCATCCGGAACCCAGGTTCCTCAAAAATATCGATTTGAATCACTACTTTTGAGATCAGGAATACCGTAGAGCAATTGAGCTCCACGCAAACTGTGAAAGCAAAGACTTTTGGGTGCTACATGTCTGAAAATGGATTCAGTGAAGAGGACAAAAGAGATAAACCACTGGTAGCTACGATTTTGGGATGCGCACAAATGGACAACTATCTTCAGATGCAGTTTTCCCAGAAATACGTGAAAAACTATTTAGTGAAAGTGGATATGCTGAGGGTGGCTGACTTCTCAGATCTCGTGACATTTTTAATGCAGAAAATAACAGTGATGAGACTAATTTACCTTTAAAAACCATTCCTGCAAGCGCCGGATCCTACTGTGTCTAATCAAAAGTGATGATAGAAGAAGAAAAATGAACGGTTTGAGTCTATCATTAACTTTCCAAATTTTCTTTTGCAGGTCAATGAAGGCCATGGAGACGACTGAGACGGATCGTGATAGTGGATTAGATGATAGACGATTCCTTGACTTATTAAAGGACAGATGGGCTAGTAAAGAAAAAGGCCTAGAGTTTATCTATGCTCTTTTTGAAGTATCGGTATCTCTTTTGATCGTTATATTATCAAAAGAGAATATATCGGTGAATACAAAGGTCGAGAGAGAAAATGACTTGCAAAAGCTCGTCATGTATGAGGATAAAGGGAGAAAACCATCCTATAAATCTCACTTTTAGACTCAATGGATCAAGAAGAAGGAACGGATAATCAACAATTACGACTCCTAGAATCTTGCCTGCGCGTGACCTATACTTCCCTAAGACCATGCACTGGATTGCTAGAGTCTTGACGAATGTGAATAAAGAGCAAGATGGCAAACTCCTTTATCCCTACCTTAGAAAAAGTATTGCTGCAAAAATTGAATCTTCAGATTATCAAAATCGAAGTGGGTTCAGTATCGATCGGATTGTCTTTACTTATTTGGATTATCTGTTGGCGAGGGATAGAGCATCTGAATTTAGCAATTTCCAATTCCAGTTCAGAAATTCTATCGAACATTTCTTCCCTCAGCACCCTATTAACGCTGATAATTCAGTGACTGTTGAAAATAGAGATCTGTTGGGGAATCTTGCTCTCATCACTGTTTCAGCCAATTCAAAGTTTTTCGAATCGGTTTCCAATTGAGAAGGTTGAGCATTTTCCAAATATAATAGAGCAAAGTCCCAAGTTGAAGGCGATGAGTGACCTGCTCAAGAAATATGATCGAAAATGGGATAATAACAGTGTCAAAGAGCACAATGCTAGCATGCTCAGTCTATTAAAAACGGAGATAGAAAAGCACAATTAGGTATTGTTTGCCCTTGCTCTGTTTTTCAGTTTCTTTAGTTGTACTTTCCTCTACATAGGTGTATAATGTCTTAGGTAAAGAACTTAGTAGAATAAGGAGATTCAGATGGAATTAAAGATTTTACAGAAAAGAACAAGAACAAATCAACCAAGGTTTGAGTACAGCTGAGATTTCTGACAAGGAAGCGGCGAAAAAATTGCTCTTGTACCACAAGAATGGATCAAGCGTATACTCTTTGTCCGGAAGGCATGCGACAACAAACGATCGAGCGTGTAAGCAATATCCTGAACTCTATGCGTGGCCAGCGCAAGGAGATCTTCCTGAAAAGAACGGGAAAAATTGCGTGTCATCATGACAGAAGTCTTTGAGAAGAAAAGATGAACACACAAGATTAGTAAGATTCGTTA
>BNJU01003579.1_pt1 | contig 13011 bp, 17 predicted proteins | sample 8539281 | NCBI WGS metagenome assembly BNJU01 (sample SAMD00202456, study PRJDB9452) | human saliva metagenome | isolation source: human saliva | place: Japan
TTTGCATTTTGTGATAAAATATAGGTAGTTATAATCGAGAGCAACTAAGAAGCAGTAACAAATATTACATATAAAATAATCAAAATAAGGAAGATAAAAATGACAGAAATTGATAAAAAGGAATTTAAAAAAATTATCTTTATATTACATTTGGAATTACTTATATAACTTGGGGGCTTCTCGCCATAATTACGCAATCTCATATTTTTGGGATTAGAAACGATTATAGGGAGAATGTTACATATAGTTGGTGCACTTGGTCCAGCTATTGCAAGTGCCTTTTATTTGAAAAAGGAATAATATAAAAATTTAAACATTTTGTATTTAGTAAGAAAGAAAATAGTAGTGTTTATTTCATTATTCATTTGTTAGCAATTTTGATACTATTTTTCTGTATCTTCCTTAGAATTAAACGGAGTATCAATTTACCTGATGCCATTATTCTTTATACAATTAATCTTTTTGGTGGTGGTCACGAAGAATTAGGATGGAGAGCATACTACAACCCCTTACTTGATAAAAAAATATACTTATTGGAAATCTAATTTGATTGTAGGATTAATTTGGGGATATGGCATCTGCCTTTATGGTTTATTGTTGGAGAAAGTCATCAAGGATTTCCTTTTTATTTTATTTTTTTATATACGTTATTTTTTTAAGTTTTTGTTTTTAGGGCTTCTTTACCGTCAAACGCAATCTGTGGGGTATTGTATTTTATTTCATGCGTTCGCAAAATTTGTTAAATCTCTATTTTGTGTTGAAGATTAATCTTACTTTTTATTATCATTTTTTATAGCTTATTTAATTTATACAATATTAGCAAGTAATAGAATTAGTAAGAAAAGAATTTGTATCCAAAATAAATGGATACACTATAGAAAATGAAGATGATTTTTGTTCAAGGTAATAAAGTAGAAATAACGAACATTTATATGAAAGGCATAGAGTAAACATGAGTCTCTTATTTGAAGAATTTAAAACCATTTGTTTCCATTTAAATCGAGTCGGAATTACACCGACACTGATGGGGTTCTTTGGGATTGGAATTTAGAACGAAAGAAAATTGGGGGCCGTCTGACATTGACATTCATGTGCCTGGTGACCCTAGGGGTTGGGAAGCACCTGATCATCTCAGAATTTATGACTGGGACAAGATAATGAAAGTGTTGAAAGACTTAGGCTACGTCTTAATAGATATTCATGAGCATGAATTCCAAAAGGATAGAGTGAGTGTTGAATTTGGAAGTATCGATTCCTTACTTGATTTTGCAGGAGTTTCGGAATCGGATATAGAGCTTATTCACATTGAAGGCATCACTTTTCGTCTTCCAAGTCTGGAGCAGTATCTAAGTATTTACAAAGCTTCTTCTCAAGACTCCTATCGAAATGATCACAATAACAATAAGGATTTTAAAAAGATCGAGTGGCTGGAAAGACATTTGTAAATTATCATATAAAAAGTAGTAAATTGTAAGACTGGCTGCTATGTTATTTTTATTATCATTTTTATTGCTTATTTAATTTATACAATATTGGCGAGTAATAGAATTAGTAAGGAAACAACATTTTAAAATTTAGATCAGGATATCCATTATTGAAAGTAACGATTTGCTAATTAGATGATCTATGTTAGAGAATTATCTATTATAATTTAAAGTGGAGTGATGAATGTCGTTTCTTTTGGAACTGGTGAAAATCTTTCCGTTCCACAGTATCATTTTAAAATGATTTTCATTATCTTTTGTTTATTAGTATAAAAGCAGCATATTACCACATGTTGAGGCGGTATCACTGCTTGTACGAGTTGTGGCATCAACGAAGTAGAAGTAGATGCTCCGCCCATGGGATAGGACTCGTAGAATGAGGAGGAAAACCGACGAAATGATACGGTAAGTCCGAACCGCTGAGTGTGTGACTCTGCTCTTCCAATCTGAGACAGCGAAAATTAGAAGGGGATGGTATTGGTATCAATCAATGAGTAACAAAGTAACAGGATAATTCGAAACATTTGCTTGTAATTTGCGGAGGAACATCAATATGGATGGAATAACAAAAGATTCTATAAAAACGGCTAAACTAATAAAACAATTATGGCCCCAATTGACCGATAAAGAAGCTATTGATGAAGTAAAAAAATATACGAATGGCAAAAAAATACTGCAATCTTTACTGAAGTTGAAGGTGACACAATTGTAGGTCTAGCACTATGTTCACTCAGATTTGATTATGTTGAAGGTTGTAAATATAGTCCTGTTGGATTCTTAGAAGGGATTATTGTCGACGAGGAATATCGTTTAAAGGATATTGCTAAAAAAATCTCTGTACAAAATGTGAGGAATGGGCGAAAAAAATAAAAGGATGTAAGGAATTTGCAAGTGACTGTACTTTTAACGAATACGGATTCTATAAGATTTCATCTCAATATTGGATTTCAGGAGGCAAATAGAATTATTCATTTTAAGAAAAAAATTATAATTTAGAAACGTGAATAAACTTGTTTAAACTTTATGTATCTTTAGAAAGCGTGAAAGATTGGACGAACAAATTTTTTTGATGGGTGGAAATCCGCCGATAAAGAACCACACGATTGTTAATAAAATTGTGTCATCAAGGAAGATCGAAAGAATTGTCATTTTTACAGTTTATCGAGAAAATTGGGAACCGTACATGAAAAAGTACACGGAAGTTTTTCAAAGTCATTTTCCTAACCTAAACACTGATTACTTACTCTTGGACACTGAGCAGATTGATTTTGATAGCTATCTAGATGCTGATGTCATCATCATCGGTGGTGGAAATACGGAAAAGTATCTAGCTACTTATGTCAATCAGGAGTTCAAAAATTATATCGAACGTATGCTGAATAAAGGGGCTAAAGTTATAGGATTTTCTGCAGGAGCCCTATTATTAGGAGAAAAGGTCTATATCTCACCTAATGATAATTCAGATCATCAGATAAAGATTAAAAATGGATTGGGACTTTTTAGTCAGTTTTTAATTAGTGTCCATTATGATTCATGGAATGATAAAGCTAATAAGGATAGAGCTGAAGAACTCGTTAATGTTCCCATAATTCCACTAAATGATCATTCCTGTCTTTTATTGGATAAACTTGGAAATATCATAGAGAAAATTGACTAGTTTTAATCATGCGAATCTGAATCTACGAAACTAAAGTATTGACGAAATGAATAATGAAAAGCCTTGAATTAAGGCTTTTTGTTATATTCAATAAAGAACTTGACATTATTAGTTTTGTACACTACAATAGAAGTTACATACCACTGGTATGATAGAAAGGGACTGGAATGGCAAGAAATAGAAACTCACATGAAACTAGAAAAAAAATACTAGAGGTCTCTAAAGATTTATTTTTAGAAAAAGGATTTGATAATACGTCAATACAAGATATCATAGATGGTTTAGGTGGATTAACGAAAGGTGTTATTTATCATCATTTTGAGTCTAAATATGATATTTTTGCAAACGATCATTAGCGAAAAATAATCAAGAAATTTTTTTAATTATAATTGGAGAGGAAATACTGGATTAGAAAAAAATACAAAAATTCTTTGATGGATTCTTTCTCTAACTTTGAACACCAAAGGCTCGTCTACTCTGCTTCAATTATGCTAAGAAGTCCACGCTTATTGGGAGAGCAGTATCTAGGTTTATTTTCTGATTTTTTACCGGAAATTAGAGAAAAAGTTTACGAAGGTGTTGAAGATGGGTCTATTAAAACAGAATATCCAGAAGAGCTAGCAGATTTAATTGTTTTAACTCTAAATATTTGGATTGGTTTTCAAATTTCTGTTTTTTCATTAGTGGAATTAAAGCGTAAAATGAATTTCATTAAACTTACTTTTGAAGGTCTAGGGGTACAGTTAATTTCTGATGAAATGATGGAGGTGATTTTCAACTTATTTGATCACTTAAAAAAATAGTGAATAAGTAGTCGCATGACATTCTTGTTAATACTAATTTCTATCTATGTATTATCAGTTGAATGATCTATTTTACATTTTGATACTTAAAAAAATAACATACTTTATGTGTGTTATTAAAATCCTATTTTACATACCATAGGTATGTTTATTTTTAGTATATACATACCGACAGTATGTATATACTATTGTATTTTTATATTTGTTGAGAATATTTTTGAATAGTTTATTCTTTATTTACACTTTGGAGGAAAGAGTCTATGTTGTCGCTTATTAAAATTGAATTAAATAAAGTTTCTAAATCTAAATTATTTTTTTAGCCTGGTTGTGTAACTTGTTTATAGTGTTAGGTATTTCAGCAATCATTATTATGGGGTTAGGTACTGACAATAAACTAGGAGAATTCACTGGACAGGATTCTAATATTATTAGAATTACTGGGAAATGGGAATGTTGGACAATTGTAGCATCATTGTTTTCATCTTTATTTACAAAAAGCAGCATTTTTTTGATTTTTTTGAATCTTATTTATTATCTACGGTTATCATTGATGAATTTAAACGAAGAACAATTTTTCAGTTGTTTTCTTACCCTATTTCTAAAATAAAGTTACTATGGGGAAAAATTCTTTCAGTCATTCTAATGTCATTTATTGCCCATTTTTCTGCACATTTAGTGATTCAACTATTGATTAGATTCATGGCTGTTGTAACTGAATCTAGTTATATCCCTGTAGCTAATCAATTAATTAACTTAGCTGGAATAACGTTTGCAACGGTACTAATAGGGTTACTACCATTCGTTTTAGGTATGTTTAAGCATTCAACAGCTATAACAATGCTTACAGGTCTTGGTTTAGCAGCATTACTTTCGAATGTAAGTCCAGGAAGTTTATCTAATAATATTGCTGATAACTTATTCTTTTTGATATTTGCAAGTTTCATAAGTTTAATGATTACTTCATTTTCAATTTATAATATTTCAAGACAAGATATTAGTATCAAGTAGCATAGCTGAGTTTAATTGAAGGAAAGTGGTAATTCCTTGATGATTTCTATAAAAAAAGAGACTGTATAAGTTGGTATTTATGCTCCGGGAGAAAAAAATTCTTGCATTTTAAGCTGGATATAGAAAGAGATAGAAATGAGAAATATTGTTGAAATAAAAAGAAGTTTTTTTAAAACAATTGATAATGAAGAAATTTTTGAGTGGTATCAACCTTCAAATTGCTGAAGGAGAAATCTATGGTTTTTTTAGGACCGAATGGTGCTGGAAAAAAACAACGTTAATGAAAATGTATGTTATCCTTATCAACAATTACATCAGGTAGTATTGAAATTTTTTGGAAAAAAACTACAAGAACATAGAGAAGAAATCCTAAGTCAGATTGGAAGTATTATTGAATCACCAATTTTTTATGATAATTACACTGCAAAAAGAAATTTTTGGAAATTCACGCTCAGTATATGGGGAAAAAAATATTATTGAATCAGATATAATAAGAGCCTTAAGAATGGTCGGATTAAAGAATACGACTAAAAAAGTAAAAGATTTTTCGTTAGGAATGAGGCAAAGGCTTGGTTTAGCTCGTGCCTTTCTAACAAAACCTAAATTGTTAATTTTAGACGAGCCAATCAATGGTTTAGATCCAATAGGAATTCAAGAAATTCGAAATCTTTTGTTGTCGCTTTCTAAGGAGCATGGAATTACAATACTAATATCGAGTCATATATTATCGGAAATTTCACAGATAGCAGATAAAATTGGTTTTATCAAAAATGGAGAAATTGTAGAACAGGTCTCTATGAAAGAGATTAGGAGAGAGAATATTAACTTAGAAGAATATTTTATGTCTCTTTTTTTCTAAATGAAATTAAGAATTATGAGGTAGATTAAGGATGAAACAATTGATAAAGAATCATCAGAAGGCTTTTTATGCTTTCATGATATTTAATATACTGGTCCCTTTAACTAATATTGCTTTTGCTTATTCTATTAAAGGTATTATTGATAGTGGTATGTCCCAAAATGAAGATGCCTTAACTCAAGCGGTACTAGTAGGAGTTAGTGTTATTTTCATCTATGCAGGACTGAACTTTATATCTCTTCGATTGAGAAATAAACTTGTTAGGCAAATCATGTCAAGATACAAAAATAAGGTGTTCCAATCTATTTTAGATAGGGATTATAGAGACTTTTCTAAAGAAAAATCAGGGAAGTTTATTTCTGTATTAACCGAAAATATGAAGAAAATTGAGCAAGATTATCTACACCAGTATTTTTAATATTTCAAAAAAACCTTTCCTTAATGATTTTTTTCACTCCTAGCTATGCTTATAGGTAATTGGTTTTTGACCTTATTAGTTATCATTACTAGTGTTATTCCGATAATAATTTCAGGATTTATTGGACAAAAATCAGCCTCTCTACAAAATAGTGCTATGATTGCAGATCAGAAGTATTTAGCTAAGGTTAAAGATATTTTAGCAGGATTTCTTGTTATCAAAAGTTTTTAATGTGAAAGAGTCTATCTGTGAGGATTATAGTCATGAAAGTGAAAAAAATTTGATGAAATAAATTTTATAAAAGGGAAATTTGATGTTTTAGCTAATGTTATTTTCGCAGCTTTTCAGGGATGATTGTTTTTTTGGTAGCCTTTGGTGGAGGAATGTATCTTGTTTTTAATGGCCATACCACAATTGGAAGTGTAACAGCTATTGTTCAACTGGTCAATTTTGTAGTAATGCCACTAAATGAAGTTGGTATGGGAATAAGTAAATTCCGTGAAGGTCAGGCAACACTAGATGCATTTGAGGTGAAAGATGTAACAGAACTTCAGACTGGTGTAACGAAAGAATATTTTGATGATGTTATTTCTTTTTCAAATATAGACTTTTCTTACCCTAATACTGAAGAAAAAATTTTTAACCATTTATCATTGAAGGTTCAAAAAGGGGAAAAAATTGCAATAGTAGGTATGTCAGGTAGTGGAAAATCAACTTTACTCAATCTATTGCTGCGTTTTTATGATGTAACAAGTGGACATATTTCAATTGATAATCAAGATATACAAGTTATTTCAGCAGAGAGTCTTTATAACTTAATGACGATTGTTCAGCAAGACGTTTATATTTTTGATGCTACTTTAAGAGAGAATATTACTCTTAATCAATCCTTTACTGATGGGGAAATAAAGAAAGCTGTACAGCAGTCAGGTTTAGAAAGTTATGTTTTAGAAAATGAATCTGGTCTACAAGCTTTATGTGGAGAGAATGGATCAAATTTATCTGGCGGACAAAAACAAAGAGTTAGTATTGCGCGTGCCTTGATTCGAAAAACACCAATCTTATTATTGGACGAGGCAACCTCATCTTTGGATAATCAAGTAACTACTGAAATTGAAAGTTCAATCTTGGATATTCAAAATTTGACTGCACTTGTAGTAACCCACAAGTTGAATGAAAACATTTTGAAAAGATACGATAGAATTCTCTTTATGAAAGCAGGCGTCATTGTTGAAGACGGTTCTTTTGGCGACTTGATGGATAGGAGAGGTGAGTTTTATAAGTTGTTTAAGTTGAGTGTGTAATTCTCTTTCGTTTTATAGTATAATTTTACAAAACACTCGATTACTTTCGTTCTGTAGTATAGAAGTTTGCTATCACGACATGTTGAGGCAGTATCACTGCTTGTACGAGCTACAGAGTAGCGAAGTAGAAGTAGATGCTCCGCTCATGGAATAGTTTTCGTAGAGTAATAAGTTTACGACGACACGATAAGGAAGATAAAATGACAGAGATTGATAAAAGGAATTTAAAAAATTATCTTTATATTACATTTGGAATTACTTATATAGCTTGGGGGATTCTTGCCATCTTTACTCAATCTCATATTTTGGGATTAGAAACGATTCTAGGTAGAACATTACATATAGTAGGTGCACTTGGACCAGCTATTGCAAGTGGCTTTTATTTGAAAAGGAATAAAATAAAATTTCAACATTTCGTATTTAGCAAGAAAGAAAATAGTAATCTTTATTTCATTATTCACCTGTTAGCAATTTTGATACTATTTTCTGTATCTTCCTTAGAATTAAACGGAATATCCATTTATTTAATGCCACTATTCTTTATTCAATTAATTTTTTTGGTGGTGGACATGAAGAATTAGGGTGGAGAGGTATACTACAACCCTTACTTGATAAAAAAAATATACATATTGGCAATCTAATTTGATTGTAGGATTAATTTGGGGGATATGGCATCTGCCTTTATGGTTTATTGTTGGAGAAAGTCATCAAGGATTTCCTTTTTATTTTATTTTTTTATATACGTTATTTTTTTAAGTTTTGTTTTAGGACTTCTTTACCGTCAAACGAAATCTGTCGGTTACTGTTTATTATTTCATGCGTTCGCAAATTTGTTAAATCTCTATTTTTGTGTTAAAAATTAATGCTATTTTTTTATTATCATTTTTTTATTGCTTATTTAATTTATACAATATTGGCGAGTAATAAAATTAGTAAGTAAAAGCAGGTAGAAAAAATGGCTTCAAGTAAAGAATATTTAAATTTCATTCTAGAACAACTATCCAATTTGGAAGAAATAACATATAGATCAATGATGGGCGAATATATTGTTTATTATCGCGGAAAAATTGTGGGTGGAATCTATGATGATAGATTTTTAGTGAAGCCTGTTAACTCTGCAATAGCATATATGCCAAATGCAAAGTATGAGTTACCATATGATGGAGCAAAGGAAATGCTGTTGGTAGATGATGTTGACAACAAAGAGTTTTTAACTGGCTTATTCAATTCAATGTATGATGAATTACCCGCACCCAAACCAAAGAAAAAGAAATAATTTAATTGGAATTTAAGGAGAAATATTGATTTTAGAAACGGAAAGATTGATTCTTCGTCCATGGGAAGAAAGAGATGCCAATGATTTATTTCAATATGCCAGTGATCTAGAGGTTGGTCCGAATGCAGGTTGGCCTGTACATACTAGTGTTGAAAACAGTAGGGAGATTATAAAAAGTGTTTTTTCCTCACCTGAGACATATGCTGTAGTTTTAAAAGAAACGATGCAGCCAGTTGGGAGCATAGGATTGATGATTGGCTCTGCAAGTAATATAGGTATTCCTGATACTGAGGCTGAGATTGGCTACTGGATTGGGGTTCCGTATTGGGGTCAGGGGCTGATACCAGAAGCAGTTCATGAGATAATGAGACATGCATTTGATGACCTGAATCTGGAGAAAATGTGGTGCGGTTATTTTGATGGCAATACAAAGTCAAAGAGAGTTCAGGAAAAATGTGGTTTCCGTTATCATCATACAAAGGAGAAGGTTCCATGTGCATTGGAAGATGTTCTTCGCACGGAACATATAACCTGTCTATCAAAGGAAGAGTGGATTTCAATTCAGTGAATCCCAGTTTGTCAGAGTTGGGAGTGTATTACGAAACGGTAGGTAAAAGAGTAAAACGGTAAGATTGGTTACTAGCTGTAGGAGTTATATTATGGGTAAGTGGACTTGTCAATGCGGATATCCAATGAATAACCATGCTGCCCCAGACCCGAATGCTTTTTCGGTATTCTCGGATGAGTTATGGGAAGAGATAACGGATACCGCAGATGAAAATAATAAGATTGATTATTATGATATTTCTGATGCTTCGTACTATGCCTGGCAATGTCCAAATTGTCATAGCTTGATGGTATTCGGTGAGGATGAGAATCCAAATCGTTATACTTTTTATAAGTGGATAGATTTAGATCGTAAAGAGAAGGAGCTAACTGATCAAGAAACTGATTCAAATTCATCAGTTGTAGTTTATAGAGTTGCATCAGTCACTTTCTCAGAGTTTGGCGAGGAGTACACCTATATTTGTGAAGATGAATCAATCAGGGAAGACCATTTTGTGGTTGTACCTGTTGGAATCAACAACGTCGAAAAGGTTGCTCATGTTGTGAAGGTATATCAGGCTTCGCAAAAAGACATCTCATATCCAATTGACAAGTTAAAGCGTGTGATTAAGCGTTATTCTGATTTTGATAAAGAGAAAGCAAAAGAGATTTCAGCGGAATTATTGAGGTCAGGTCGATGTTTGCAAATAGATGATTTTTCTAATTCAGTAGTAGAAAACGAATATTTTGATATTTTGCACAATAAACTTGGATACTGGTGGTTGGAACTGAATGGCGTTCCCATTCCAATGAAGGTTATCCTATTGAATACCAATTATGAAAAGTATCACGTTGACTGCGCTATACATATCAAACCTTACAATATGCACTATAGTACTTTCCAATCGTTAAAGTTATGTACCGACTTTGAGATTGACGCTTACCGCTGGGTTGATGTCATTTCTGATGAATATGTTTGGGGAAATTCCTGGGAACTTGATGGTATCCAGTTTGGGATTACCTGTCAGGAATCATCAGAGGAGGATGAAGTGACACTTGGCAAATACAGCCGTGTCCCATATTATAACGACTGGCATCCAGATTGGAGCGATAGATACGGTTTTAATGTAGCTTGGAAACCACATGAATCTGATGAAGACTTGTCGGTAGATTTTTACATTTCTTAGAGTGATAAATTCGTTCAATAATATAATAACAAAGCCAGACTAGTTACTTTTCGTTCTATAATACAGATGTTTGCTAGCATCACATGTTGAGGCAGTATCACAGCTTGTAAAAATGATTAAACAAGTATGTATCTAGTGAAAGTCATACAGTAAGGAGTTTAAATATGAAATTCCATGAATTTGGTGATAGGAATTTGCCTCCTATCTTACTGATACATGGCGGTGGCAGTTCTTGGTGGAATTATCTTCGTCAAGCACGGATCTTATCAAAAGACTACCGTGTTATTCTACCCACTTTGAATGGCCACGGTGAAGAATATCAACTCGATTATGTTTCTACGGAAGATTCTGCTTTGGAGATCCTAGACTATGTCAAAGCAAACTGTGGTGGAAAGCTGTTTGCGATCGGTGGCGTTTCACTTGGCGGTCAAATTGCCATGGAGCTTTTGTCCTTAGACAGCGAGATAGCTGAGAAGGCCATCATAGATGGAAGCCTCTGTATTCCTCAACCAAGGTTAGCTAAAATCAGCATCTTTCTAGTAGCTCTATTTGGTAAATTGATGTTCAGTAAATTCTCTTGCAAACTTCAATTAAGCATGATGGACAAACTCTATCCTAACCTGGCTTATCCGGATGAAATTAAAGCTTATTATATAGAGGATCTGCCAAGGACACCTATCAAAACATTGGTGAGCATTTACAAAACCTATATGGGACGTTACAAGCTAAAGGACATAATTTCTGCTAGTAAGGCCCAGGTACTGTATATCTATGGTGAAAAAGAACTGAACTGTGTGAAAGCATCGGCGAAATTATTTCAGCAGCTACATCCCAACACGATCCTGTATGAAGCAAAGGGCTATAACCATGGCTATTTATCAGCTTACCTGCCTCAAGAGTGGATTGATTTAGTTGAGCCATTTTTAAAGAGTGACCCATTGGAAATCTGATATGCTGTAAGGAGGAATCTTATGTTAGGAGCAATAGTAGGAGACATTGTAGGTTCTGTTTACGAATGGGGCAATATTAAAACGAAAGACTTTCCATTATTTCGTGAGGATTGCTTTTTCACTGACGATACGGTTATGACCTGTGCTGTTGCTGAAGCCATTATGAATGGTGGTCAGAAGGATGACTTTATTGATGCCATGAAGAAATATGGCAGAATGTATCCCGATGCTGGGTACGGGCCTAGGTTTAATACATGGATTCAAAGCAATGATTGCTCCCCTTATAATAGCTTTGGCAATGGCTCTGCCATGCGTGTTTCTCCTTGTGCTTGGGTGATGGATTGTGGTTTTTGTGCAAGAACAGGTACTTGGCCTTCTAGTAGGACCCTTGCACAAATTTCTGCAGAGGTGACTCATAATCATCCAGAGGGTGTCAAAGGAGCTATGGCGACGTCTGATGCTATCTTTTTGTGTCGTTATTACTTTGGAGGCTACTGTGGCGACCACGAGCAACCAATCAATGATGATCCGGCAGAATGTAAGAGACGCATCAGGGAATACATAGAGAAAGAGTACGGATATAACCTTTCTCAATCACTCGATGAGATTCGTCCTAACTATCATTTCAATGAAACCTGTCAGGATACTGTACCTCAAGCCATCATTGCTTTTCTTGAAAGTACAGATTTTGAAGATGCTATTCGAAATGCCATTTCTCTTGGTGGGGATAGTGATACTCTTGCTGCTATCACCGGGAGTATAGCAGAAGCAGCTTATGGGATTCCAGATTGGATTCAGGATAAGGTCTATACCTATCTTGATGAGCCCTTAAAGGATATACTCAGACGATGGGAAGAATTTGTTAGAATCAAATAATCGTATATATCGGCGTATGACCATACGTTAACGGGACATGCTGATTGATGTTAACGTTGTAGATTTGAAGGATGAAGGTGATTTTTTGCGACTATACGAAAATAAAGAAGAACTCAAGACTGAAATAAAAAAAACATTTGAGAAATATATTTCAGAATTTGATAATATAACAGAAACCTTAAAAGATAAGAGAGTTGATGAAGTTGATAGAACGCCAGCAGAAAACCTTGCTTATCAAGTGGGATGGACAAGCTTAGTTCTAAAATGGGAAAAAGATGAAAGAAAGGGACTTAGAGTAAAGACACCATCTGATGAATTTAAATGGAATCAACTCGGTGAATTATATCAGTGGTTTACGGACACTTATGCTCATTTATCCTTGCAAGAGTTGAAATTCATATTAAATGAGAATATTAATTGTATCTATGTAATGATTGATTCGTTAAGTGAGGAAGAATTGTTTAAACCACATATGAGAAAATGGGCAGATGAAGCGACTAAAACAGCAGTATGGGAAGTATATAAATTTATACATGTGAATACGGTAGCGCCTTTTTGGATCTTTCAGAACAAAAAAATCAGAAAATGGAAGAAGATAGTACTGTAAATCCCAGTTTATCGAGCTAACCCCTTTTAACGAGTA
>BNJU01005456.1_pt1 | contig 12999 bp, 16 predicted proteins | sample 8539281 | NCBI WGS metagenome assembly BNJU01 (sample SAMD00202456, study PRJDB9452) | human saliva metagenome | isolation source: human saliva | place: Japan
AAGGAAGATGCTGACCTTTTTTTCTCGTTCTGGTGTGGTAGAATTATTGCGATCTATAGTGACCTCCTTTGGCGTTGTTGTACCTGGTAATTCAATTCCACCAAAGAATCCTATGAATCTTTTTATTCAGATTTATATCTGTCTATTTTTGAATAATTTAGAATAAAAAAAGTATGAGATAGTTGTAAGTTGAGGGAAAAAGCATTATGAACAAAAAGACTATATAATATCGGCATTATGATAGGAGCCTTTGGAATAATAATTTTATTAGTGCTAATTTTTTTCTGGTGAAGCCTCATCCAAGTATATTGTTTAAGATGCTGGCGCCTATTGGATTATTTTTTTAACATTTATAGGAGTTGTTATCAGCTTTATAGGATGGTTATTAATGATCAAAGATGCAATAGAAGAAAAAGGCAGAGTTGGATGTTAAAGGACTAATTTTTATAGGTATAATTATATTTTTGATACCAATACTTAAAAATATTTTTCAAACTAACTCTCAGTTTATCGAGGTAAAACTATTTAACGATAACTTTAAGCTATCGTTAAATAGTTTTAGTGGATATGTTCACATATACAGACAGATTGAGTTAACGTACTGAATGTTCATTTATTTCATGTTGAGACGGTGTGATTGCTCTCGATAAACCATGATTTTTATGCAAGGCGTATCCAAATAGAGAGGTGTAACTGTATAAAGTTTTGTTACGTAAAAAGTAATGAAATTATTTGAAAAAGTATTGAAATTAAAATTGATTGGATTTATAATTTTGTTACCTAAATGGTAACGAAATAAAAAGGAGGGAAGTATTTAGATTTGGGAATCCAAATACTATATAAGAATGAAACAGTAAAGAAACAGTTTTGTTCTGAGTACAAGAAAAAGTGGCGATATCCTGAGCAAGTAAAAAAGAAACTTATATCTGCAGAAAACTTTATACTTAATGCAGAGTCGTTAATGGATCTTGCTAATTATCCTCCGTTTCATTTCGAGCGTTTAAAGGGTAATAGAAAAGATGAATGGAGCGTACGGTTAGGTAATACAGGATATAGGGTCACGATGATTCCTTGCTATAACGATGGAAGGGCGATTACAGAAGGAGATATTTTGGCTCAATGTAAAATGATTAGAATAGTGAAGGTAACGGAGGTGTCGAATCATTATGAGTAATGTAAATGAATACAATGATATAGTGGCATTTCACCCTGGATATTATATTGCAGATATTATTGAAGATATGGAAGTTAGTCAGGCTGAATTTGCCACAAGAATGGGAACAACTGCAAAGACTTTAAGCCAGTTGATTAATGGACAGGCTAATATTTCCAATGACTTAGCAAAGAAGCTTTCTGCAATGCTTGGAACAAGTGTAGAGGTTTGGCAGAATCTACAGAATGCTTATGATCAAAAGCTGATAGAGATACAGCAGGCTAAAGATATTGATGCACAAGCAGAGCTTGTAAAGGAAATAGATTATAAATATTTTGTTGATGTAGTTGGCTTGCCAAAAACAAGAAGTATCAACGATAAAGTTGCAAAATTTATGTAAGTATTTTAAGGTTGCAGATTTAAGAATTATGTTGCAGCCGGATTTTCTAGTAAATTTTAGATCAAGTTCATCTCTTAATAGTGATAAGAATATCATTAATTCTAGAGCATGGATTCAAACAGCTATAAACATCTCAAAAAGATATTGAGACGAAGCCTTATAATGCAGCGAAGTTAAAAGGGTATTTACCTGAGCTTAGAGGTATGACGGTAAAGAAGCCGAAGGAATTTTTGCCAAGAATGCATGAAATATTTGCTGAATGCGGCATTGCATTTGTTTTATTACCACACTTGAAGAATTCAGGAGTGAATGGTGCTGTCAAGTGGGTAACAGACGATAGGGTAGTTCTTGCGATAAACAATCGAGGAGTGTATGCAGATAAGTTCTGGTTTTCTTTATTTCATGAAATCAGGCATGTACTTCAGCAAAAGATTAAGAAGGTCTTTATCAGCAGTACACTAGAAGAAATGATGGATATTAATAATAAACTGGAAATAGATGCAGATAAGTTTGCAAAGAACTATTTGATTTCGCCTGAGGATTATAGAAGATTAGCTCCTTCAAGATATACATCTGATGATGAGATTGTTGAATTTGCTAAAAACGATAGGAATTCACCCAGGCATTGTAGCCGGCAGATTGCAACATGAAGGAATAATTCCACAAGAAAGATGCTCAAAAATTAAAAAGAAAAAAATATGTGTTTGAAACAAAGAAAATTGCATAGGGTATATATTATATAGGAATCGTTATTCGATTCCCTATTTTATGATTTTGAACTGTTTTAGCAGAGGATTCGCCGAGCGATAGCGATGTGAATCGATAATCCACCGAATATACCGGTATAATCAAGACGGCTTTACCCTCAAGAAAAAACCTCCCCTGTTATCATAATGTTGGTTCGCCAACCACATCATATAACAAAGGAGGTTTCATCATGAATGACAAGAATACACTAGCACATACTAGCTAACGATGCAAATATCATACAGCATCTATTCCTTTCCCCACACAACCAAAAATACAACCCAAATACAATCAATAACATACAAAACGATAAAAAGCCCACGTCAAATGCTGTATTATATAAGCTAGAAACATATGAGAAGAAGTACAAATACTTCATTGGCACGATTTTTAACGAAACCGACCAGCACTTCGGTTACCATATGGGTGATACGATTACATTTTTCCTTTACGGAGGGGAAGGCGATGAAAGGGCGTTAATCTCCAATATGAATGAAACAATGTAATTTGCTGTGCTATATTTACAGGTTAAGGCACCAACATTGTCCATTTAATAAAGCTGACAATAGGAATATAAGAGCATGGAGAAGATATTTTTTGAGTACAACGAAAACAGTTTAACGCTATACGATGCTTTTAAAGAAGCAAATCCACCAAGTGACATAGAGGAAATTTTCAATAAATTTCGAAAAGCAAATATATTCATATGCGGATTTTGAAATAAGGCATTTCAAGAAGTTGCAACCGTTTGCAGAATATAAGCGGCTAGTCGATTTTCTATGCAATTTATTAAAAAGAGTTTGTCCGCATTATGAGAAAAAGGAATTTTATTACGTTTTGGTCGTATTGAGTTATTCCGAGGAGCAAAAGGCAATAGAATATTTAGGAATGCTGACAGACTTCATCATTGCTAATAAAGCTTTAATCTTTGCCATGTTTTACTCACTATTTGCAATGAAATCAATGAACCACACTTGATGCCCAATAAAGTAAAATTAGAACAATATTTTGAAGATTTATATGCTAAAAAGTGATTATTTTTAAACTTGTAAAAAGAATCGGACTTGATACTTCAAAAATTGAGTTTAAGAACATCGGAGGGAGGGGCAATTTAGTTTCGACCTCACTAACATGAAGGAGATTCAATATGAATTCCAGCTAGAAAGTGAAATAGAAAAAAAGAAAAATTTTTGCAAACTTAGTATTTCTGTTTATGCACCAAAAGGCATGGAAGCCTGCTTTGATGTATCGCTCACAAGTCGGGAGTTCTTGCTCTACCACCATCACAAAGATTATTGTGCATCCGTCAAAGAAGAGATGAAGCTGATCGATAAGGAAACAAATCAGGAGTTTTATATTGAAAATTGCAAGAATTTGCTGGAACTCAAAAAGCATTGTAAGTCAGATTGAGAGTATCTTAAAAACAAGGTTTGAGACAGATATAGTATACGCATATTTTGCTAAACCTTTGAAAGGGAAGAAGCAATTACAAAAATGGTGGAAAGAAACCGTTTAATTTGTGAATGGAGACCATTTTAGTTATCACTCATTAGCTGTGGATGAAATGGAAAAAAGAGGGTACAAGGTTTCTGCAGAGTGGAGACATTTGAAGAAACTTCTTAGTAACTTGAATACCTTCAAGACGGTATTGTTGCTGTCAAGGTTAATGGCAAAATAGCGATATAAAGTCACAAAAGCAAAGAAAGGAACTATAGATGCAATTATTAACAATCGATGAAATAATATCTTCGATAATGGAAGAAACAGAGGGACTTGATGCTGAAATAAAAGACGGGATCGTCCTTAGCAAAAAAGAAATCCCGCAGTCCGAAATCGAGAAATTAAAATCCGAACTTGGAATAGAGTATTTAGATTCGTCATTTTCGGAGCATATTTTTAAGCTACAATTGAGGGAATTTCGGTTTTCTAAGCTACCAGTTTGGATATGGCGATGAGACGAGCCTAAGATGGCTGATTAACCGCAATCTTGATTATGATGAGTATCCAGTTCTTCGCAAAAAGAACCTAATAATTATTGCAAACGGCGACCCATACACTATTCTACTTGAGTGTAAGTCCGGTGAGATATATGCATTCACAAGTGACATGAGTTATGAGGAGATAGTACCTGTTGCTTCCGATTTTGAAGAATTTGTAAGAGCGATGGGAACTGCTCAGTATGCTGTTTGGAAAAACGCTGAAAAAGAGTTTATAGAATCGATGGAGCGTGAGTATTCCGAGAGCAGTCTTAAGTTTTGGAAAGAACTTGTGAGCGTGTACTAAGCACTATGTAAAGGAGGCACCATGGAATTTATCATAGCTAATGAAGGCATTCCTCAAAATATCGGCTGCGAAGGAGCGACTATTGCGTACTATGGTAGTGAGATAGAGTTTCACTATGAGACGGTTCCTCCGCATGGCGACGAAATCTTTTCCGCAGAATTACCACTCCTAGATATTAAGCTTCCGTTCTGGATATATGGGAGGAATCTGATTTTTCTTGATGCGTATTATTTGCTTGCAGAAACAGTGGAGGCGCACACTTGGGATCCTATAACTAGCAGGCTTATCAACATACATACTAGCGAAAGTGCTAGCCTCGGTGATTGGTATAATAATGTGAAGGTAAAAGCGAATTACGTTGAATTAAAAAATGACTTCTCTGGGGAAACGATGATATTAAAGGATGTTGAGAACCTGAACTGGGTTTAAAATGCTGAAGGGTGTCAAAACTTCTAAAGGAGTGAATTATGGGCGAATATTACAAATGGGTAAATATAGATAAGAAGGAGTATATTACTCCCCGTGATTTTGACTATGGGAACAAGTTCTGGGAGTCAATGAATAAGGATAGTGCCCCCTTACATGCTCTTCATGTACTCCTAGCTAATGAGTGGATGGGTAATCGCGTTCTATGGTTTGGCGATGAGATGCGGGTAACAGAGCATTTTCCGAATGAGGCTATTCGAATCCTTTATGCACAATCAGTAGAATTTGGATATCCAGGCGATGCATACGACATGATTTTAGATACATATCGAAATGTATCTTGCTTGTTCAAGGAAGCCGAGGAAGATGTTCGTGAAGAAATAGGCTACTATATTAAAGATTATTTGGAGCTCGGAAGACTGGAACCCTATAATGAATATGGAATCGACTTGGAACATCCTTATGAGGGACTATTCTTAAAATCTGGACGAAGATATAAGTACACTATCAACCATACGAAAAAGGTGTATTACTCACTCGATGAAACGGACATTCTATTTCAGAACAATACAAAGAATGACTTTTCAGACCCGCTACCAATACTGATGGGCTATGGAAGAGTTACGGAACCCGGAGAATGGCTTGGCGATGTTATTGGTGTGTCTGACAGCAGGCCAGAAGGATATTTGCTTTTAAAGAAACTATATATGGATAGGTAAATGAGAAAGCGTGATTCTCGTAGAAAAAGACTGAATGATATCGAAGAAATGAAAGTCTTGTTAGAAAAGCGGATTAAGTGAGATAAAAGATCTATTTTTATGAAAATGATTTGAATAAATTAGATAATTAAGGAGATGATACAACTGAAAATAAAAAAATGATGAGTTGGAAAAAAATAGAGGCCTAGAACATTATGTGAAGAGGCATGGCAAGAAATAACGAGTTATTTCCCGGATTTTAAGGCGCTTTCAAAGGGGCAAAAATTAAAGAGGGTTGCGAAAGATAAGGATATTTTTCTTCGAAATATATTTCCAAGCAAATAGATATAATAATAAGGATAGCGTAGAATTTATTCCACATATTGGTATTTATTCCAAATCAATAAAGCGTGCAGGTATCAATAATGGATTTATATATGGCGGGGATTTAGGTTCGTTAAGTTCAAGAAAACCGCATGCGTGGTGGCAACTTGCAGGTGCGAGCTATAAATATACTGTGGAAGAAGTAAGCAATCTTATAAAAATACACGTTATTCCAATTTTTCAATTATTTCGAGGATACTCAAGCAAATATTGATAGAATTTTAGAAGGAAATTGCACGTCAGAGAGTTTGTTATACTATATATACTATTTTTGTGGTAAAAAAATAAAGCACAGCAGTATTTCAATAGAATTCTAAAGGTAAATAAATTTAAAAAAATAAATATATCAGTTTTTATGAATCATTGAAAAGCATGCCTGAAGAAAACATTAATTTGAATTACTCGGAATTTTCTGGGGCTATTATGATTAAATTCGCATATCTGAATGGTATTGAAATAGAAAAAAATAAATTTGAATTTAGTTAAATAATAAGAGTAATCAAGTTAATAGATAATGTAAAACTATTCGATTAATCGCACATCAAAAGAGGCACTACTATGCTAAACAAAACAAATAAACTAGAAACAACTTCAAACAGCGAGTTAGAACAAGCATCATCAATAGATACTATCGAAAAGTGTATTTCAGACGAAACTGCGATATCAAATAAACTCGGCTTTCAAATTGAAGCACTTCCAGCAGAATCTGTTGAAGATGAGACAGGCTTAGTTGAACTTACTGATAGTAAGATACTTGCACAAGTTAGTAGCTTGCTCCCAGGATTATTCCAAACAGGAAACTCGATTAATAATGTTGCTCAGATAGTTAGAAATGGAACTGTATATAAAGCAATATTGCCAGCGGGGGCGAAACTAGCAAAATCAAAGGATGTGGAGGGAGCATTTCGAGGCATATGCCTTGGCGATAACGGGATAAAAGCTCAGGCAAATTTTGTAAAGGTTAAATCTGGAGCAACAATTGCGACGAATAGCGTATCAGCGGTGATGAATGTTTCATCTTTAATAGTCGGACAGTATTATATGAAGCAGATTAATGACGAACTTGATGTAATTAGCAAAGGAATAGATCAAATTCAGAGCTTCCAAGATAATGAGTATCGCAGCAGAGTATTCTCTCTTGTTGCACATGTTAAGAGAATTTCGAATTTTTCAGAGTGAAATCTTGGAGAACGACGAACTACGCATCTCTAAGATATATCAATTGGACAGTTTGGAAAAAGATTGCGCTGAACTTTTAGGACAAGCTAATCTTACATTAGCAGATTTTACGAATAAGAATAAGCTATCCTATAAAAGAGTATGAAAAGGTGATAGCTGAAGTGCAGAAATGGTATACATATCAGAGAGTCGTTAGTAAGTCATGTATGGTTTTGCGGTCTTTGGGTGCAGCACGTACTCTTTGTAGAATAATGTATTCATAGATATCTCGCTAATCGCCAGATGACTTGTCCTAAGTTCATTTCCCAAACTATCAGTGTTACTGTCTTGAGATAAAGCCAGTTCAGATTTCGCTCTGAAATTCCGGCGTGACAGGCTGCTGCGCGGGCTGATTTGATCTGATGCACGCTGATGTGGGCGTCTGGCTGCGCCTGTGCTGTCCGACTGACTGGGCTCGCCCATTCGTTCTTCTTCCTGGTACCTGACTATCCGTTGTCTGCTGAACTGCTCGAAATGTCCCTCACGTCATGATTTCGCCCCACTAACTATGCTGGTTCATTCTGGCTGTCTGAGCAACGATATCGGTTTCCTGGTTCAGGCTAACGTGCGAAGTATATCTTACTTATCGTGGGATAAACATAATCTTAAATCTTCAACAATTCTGCTGGAAGGTAACTTCGAACCCAGCCGTATTGACTGCGGATAAACTCTGAAATACACTGATAGTATCGTGATGTAATTCAACTCGCGTTGGTGTTCTAGTTGACGTTTGTTTAACGTAATCTGCTGCGATGCGTTAATCGGTTTACGTGTCTGTGACGGTGCTCTTGTTGACAAATTCAGACATTTTCTGTTTCAGCCTGCGGTCGAATGTCGGTGTTGTCGGTGGTGTGTTTTCTTCGGGCGTGGTTTTCGTGTTCAAAACGATGTTGCAGGGTTGTTGCCTTGAGCCTGTTGATGCTGGTCCTTTTTGCCGCCATGGTATATGGTATGACGAAACTGCTCTGACGTGCGGTCTGAAATTCATCGATATTTGTGATCCTCGGTGGTGAGGTTGAATAACGTGGTTGCTGCTATTTCACGGTATGACGCCAGCTCGCGCCTGCTGCGGTACTGTGAACCGAACCTGGGCTCGCCTGTCAAATCCGTTGATGACCTGCGCGCGGTTGGAATAAACCCGGCCGTGAATGGCTCTGCGCTATCCTGTGTCTGTTGGCGAGCCTGTTTCGGCATCGCCATCTTTAAACCCTCTTTATTTTGCGCTGGCGCGCCAAAATCGGGAAGTAGCTCGCTATTTCTTCGCCCGTACCTCTTCATGTTCTGGCTATTTCAACTCGTCATTACCTGACCTGGTTATCATCTCGGTATCTGTTTATTCGTCGACCTATAAAAGAATCAACTGTGATCGCTTTCAACTGCGTTTCTTCGACAATCGTTCAGAATATTTCTGGAATCATTGCCAATCCGCTGGTTTCTTTGAAACAGGCATCATCATTGTCGGTGCCGATAACGTCGCCGAACTTCCGGTGCTCCGGTTCGTGACTCGTCGACGGCGGATGGTCGTTAACTGAAATGGGGTCGTTTCGTCTGGGTGGTCACGCTTTCGTGTGGTTGATGTTGCTCGTCAGACACAGAACGGTCCTCTGCAGTCGTTCCATATTCGTTAAATTCGTTCTTCCGAGCTCAATGATGTTTATTATTTTCTTCGCGTTGTCTTCTCGACTCGCGAACAACAGGCACGTTCGTGTCTGGGCTCGTGTCGCGCTCGCCTGGATATCAATTCTGATTGTGCGTAAAATTCGAAATCTTCGTTCGGAAAAGTAACTCTGTTACCGTCTGGCAAACCGTGGTGCCGTTACCGGTAACTGAGATACGTGAAGGTGGGGACATATCGCCATTCGGTGGGCTCACAGGCTGTTCCCAGCAGTCAAATCGCAGGGAATGTCTGCTCGCTTCTTGTGTTGCCATTTTGTCAACTGTTCGCCGCAATCCTCTTTAAGTTTGACATTGAAGCAGTTCGGTTCTCAGCTCGCTGGCATCGTTTTCTGAAATCGTTTTTGATTCAATCTTTGCCTTCACGATATTATGCCAGTAGACGCGCACCTACTTTCATTAATGTTGACAAGCGCCGCTGAGGATATGGGATCTGGTGCCTCACTGTTTCTGCGGCAATGTACGCGTCGGGTGATTTCTCGCTGCTCCGGAGACGGAAAACTTGTCAGGAATTGACGGTCTGCGGAAGATCGCCGTGCGGTCGTCGCGGTGTCGCGATATTTCATGCGGCCGATGTTTGAGATAACCGTGTATGATGAAATTCCGTGATTGCCTCGCTGCATGGTCTTGGTATTGCGCTCGCGAAGTTCTTCCCAAGCAGACTGTAAGATACTCGCATCATCACGGAACTCTATGGGCTCTTTTTCGGCTTTTCAACTGCTGACGGTTCCATCATCTTCTGGAATGGCCAGGTCGGAGGCGCCCCGGCTGGTACTGTCGCAACTCGTAGTCGCCAATGATGCGCCGGTTTGCTCGAGTGAGGCGAGGTGTGGGCAGATGGTCTTTGCGAGAACTGGATATGTCATAATCGCGATTAATCCGGCTTCATCTTCGACTCGTCTCATCATAACTGGCCAACAAAACGAGAATCCCAGTGTGGCAAGCCGTAACCGAGAAATGAACAGATCTAGTGCTGGTTCAATTCACGTTTCAAAGACTTTGCCAATTTCTTTTTGGGACGTCCCGTCTTCATTGGCAGAATGATCCGTTATCGAAGATAGTATTTCGTCGTTGATAATAATTGCGTCTATAATTCGCTATTCTTTGGCGACACCTGTTCGTCGGCTGCCGACGGCTGTGTACTGGTCGCTGATATTCGGTGCTAATCTCGCTCTGAAACATATTCTTTCGTCACGTATGATGGGCAACCAGGTGGTGCTCCGTTCACAAATTAGTGATTTCTTTTGCCATTTGTGGTAGCTATTTCCCTCGGGTTTGGCAAAATATGCGTATATCTTATGTGCTGGTGCTGCTCGACTCTGACCTGGCTTTTGAGGCCGGCTGGGGTCTTGCGCGATTTGACTCGGTTGTTTCATGACTTCATCTGCTAACGACGGATGCTGACGGCTGTGATGATGACCGAGAACTCCCGGCAATGACGACATAACGAGCTGTGCTGGTACATGGTACCGATACGGTTGCAAATTTTCTTTCTGTTCACTACAACTGAATTCATGAATCTCGCTATTGATGATCGGTATAAATCGATGTTGTAAACTCGGTACAGTATCAGTCATTCTTCGTTAAAATAATCGCACCCAGTAAATCTTCGAAACAATTCGGTACCATTGAGCATCAATGATTCGTGTTCGTGCAATGAAACAGTGGTATGACGAATAGCTGTGCGTGATGCAATAAACGTTCTAAATATTCGGCCTTTGCTTTCTCAGGCAACTCAAACGTAATAAAGTTCGCTTTTTCGTAATGCGGTTCTTCTTTTAATAGTGCGTGAAATCGACTGACCGCGCGACGACGCAACTTCTGAAACATTTCAAAATCACGCTCATTTTGCTCGAGCATTGAAATTTCTCTGTCGCCGGTGAACTATGTTAAAAAGCATCGTATAACAATATGCGGTCATACTCTTTCTCCATGCTCTTTATTGTCCGGCTTTTATTAAGCGGACGGTAATTGCCTTATGCAAATATGGCACATGCTGCGTCATATTGATTAACGCCGCTCGCGGCTTCCCGCCGAAAATAATCGTATCTCGCCATGTGGCGGTGCTTCGTCTGAAAATCGTGTAATAATATTGTGCTAACTATATTATGTTTCTGGCTTATATCAATACGGCATTTGACGTCGAGCTTTATCGTTTTGTATGTTGTGGAACATATTTGGTGTATTGTCGAGAAAGAAATGAACCCGTATCGGCCATCGTTAACTGGCTAATGCTGGTCTGTCGTTCGTGATGAGCATCGCTGATTGTTCATTGATTGAACTCTGATGACGGGGTTTTTCTTGGTGAGCCGTCTTCTGTCGGTGGTTCGCATCGCGTCGCTCGACGAATCTCTGCTAAAACAGTTCGGAAACGGAATCGAATAATTCTAATGTGCCCTGTGCAATTTCTTTGTTTCAAACATATTTTTGAGCACGAGCATTTCAGGTATCGCTATGTACATCTGCCAATGCTGGGTGGTCTCGTTTGGGTAACGGTCTAATATCGGTGGCGGAAGGGCTGATGTTCGCGATCTCGGGCGAAATCATGGTTCTTGCGAAACATCTGCATCTGTTCCGGTTTATTAATGGCAACCACGGTGTATGACGAACGCTGGCTGACCATGCTGATTTCGTGAGCCAGCCGGGGCATCTTGCGCTCGTTGTTTATCGCCGCGCCGACGGCGCCGTCACTGGTCTTCGGGGTGATGACAAAACTAAAATGCAATGCCATTCATGAAATATTTCAGCATTCTTGGCGGCACCCGTCATGCCTCTGGCTTCAGTAATGCCTTTAACTCGCTGCGTGAACTCGTCTCAATATCTTTGAGATGTTTATGTTGGAGCTCCATGTGAAATGACGTACTGCTATTGAAGATGAACGTTCGTACTGAAAAATCCGGCTGCAGCATCGAACAACAAATCTGCGGCAAAATGCTTGCGTAATTGCGGCACCATCGTTGATGCTGACGAGTAACTACGTCAACAAATATTGTAATCTGTTTCATTACAAGCTCTGCTTGACCGTCGGCAACAGCCTGTATCGGCTTTGATCGTAAGCATTCGCCAATTCTGCCGAAACCTCGGCGTTACTGTCATTGAAGCCAGCCTGTCGTAATCAACTGACCGTCTTTGCGATTGACCATTCTTGTCGACGATTCGCGCACTATTACAAAAGGCGCTGGCGCGATGGCGTGTATCTGCAATATGTCGAAGTTAATGCCATATCGTGTGTTCGTGCGTATGTGATTCGACGCCTCCGTTACCTTCTTTATTCTAATCGTTTGCATTGACCAAATGTCGCTGCTTGTGATCTGCCATCCCATCGTTATAACGAGATCGTCAGGACCCCTGCAATCTCAACGTTACTAACCATGCCTTTCATTCATCTCTACTGCTAAACGCTCGGTAACAGACGGTAACAGATCTAACTGTTTCGTAATGCTGAGGGTTTTCTTGGGTCGTTTCTTTTAATAGGAAACTGTTTCTTGTTTCGTTCTTATGTAATCTGGTTCCCAAAATCTAATCTTCATAGTTGAACCGACAATTGAATCGATCAGTTTCAATTCGATAACTTTTCAGTGTTCGTTGCTTTGCGACAAACACCGCTGCGGTTGCGCATAACCAGTTGCGCCTTGCATCGTGGGTTTGTCAGGGGCGTCACGCAGGTCGTGCGTTAACTCGATGTGGGCAGGGTCGTCGGATTGTGGTTTTGCGCTCGACAGGCTTCGGTGGTTGAAGGTATTTTTTTGGCGTTGATTATCAGGCTCATCAATTATGCTTATGGAATTGATCGTAACATTGACGCTGGCGGCTGTTGCGTCTTTGATCGTTGACAACCGTCTGTAAGCGATGACGACTCAAAGACGATCGATGAACGCGGCGTGGCAAACGGTGCTGGATGAACTGCGCCGGTAGCGCCAGGGTATTCGGGGTCTATCCTGTTCGATGATATATCGGTCTTTCGTTCATGTCTTTCTGACCTGCTTTATTCAAATTATTGACAATGCGTGACTTCC
>BNJU01001812.1_pt1 | contig 12974 bp, 18 predicted proteins | sample 8539281 | NCBI WGS metagenome assembly BNJU01 (sample SAMD00202456, study PRJDB9452) | human saliva metagenome | isolation source: human saliva | place: Japan
TATACACGACATGGGTGCATAAAAACGGTTCTATAATAAATGTTGAGGGTCAGCACCGAATAGGTGCTGACTTCAGCATTATTTTTTTGCAACACAAAAGCATATGAGGCTCGCATGCTTTACAATAAAAGTGTCCAAGCCCTAAAGAAAGGATGCGATCTCATATGCCTAATAATGATTATATACAACCCTTCTTCAATATTAAAGGGGAATTTATTACCCATTCCTACCGGAAAGATAATTTATTAATCTATGAAGTAATGCTTCCTGTTACAGAGCATACCTGCCCTTATTGCGGGCATACTACGAAATACATAAAAGACTACCGAGTCCGTACGATCAACTTAGGGAGTATCCACGGCTTATATATTTGTGCTAAATACAAACAACGTAGATATTCTTGCCCTCAATGCACCCATTCGTTTTCAGAAGAAAATCCCTTTATTCAGCGTTATAAACAATTAGGTATGACCACCATTGCTGAAATATTTCGCCTATTACATGAAGGTCTGAACTACACGACCATCGCTCGGGCTTGCCATGTCTCCGTAACTACCGTCATTCGGTATTGTTCCCTTATTTCTATTTCTTGTCCTAAAGAATTACCGACCGTCTTGGGTATAGATGAGTTTAGAGGCAATGCAGCCGGGCAAAAATATCAGGTCATCTTAACCGACCCGGATAGCCATCATATTATTGATGTGTTACCGAAGAAGGATACGAATGCACTGTGTCGGTATTTCGCATCCTATAGCCGAAAAGCAAGACAAAAGGTTCGCTTTATTGTGATGGATATGTCTCCGCAATTTAGGCTCGTCATGGAAACCTTGTTCCCTCAGGCTCATATTGTGTGTGACCGTTACCATGTCTGCCGTTTAGTGGATTGGGCAGTAGAACGAGTTAGAAAACGTGAGCAAAAGAAGTTGGTACGCTATTCAGCCATGCTAAAGAGCAACAAGAGAATACTCATGAAACACCCTGGCCGCCTAACGGATACTGAGCTTATTAAGTTAGAAGAGATCTTACGGGTTTCCGATGACTTAAGAAAAGCATACAAATTAAAACAAGAGTTCATTCATATCTTTGAAAGACAGGGTAAGGAACGAATTACGCACCATTTAGAATGGTGGTTAAAGAGTGTAAAGACAGCTCAGTTAACGGAATTTAGGAACTTTCCACATCCTTTGTTTCATGGAAAGGGCAGATAACCAATGCGTTCTTACTACCTTTTTCAAACGGCTATACGGAAGGATGCAATAACAAGATCAAAGTATTGAAACGAATAAGTTACGGTCTTAGACACTTTGGCCGCTTCCGAACTCGTATCCTATTGTTGAGCAAAAAGAACGACACCGAACACAATGGTGTTCGGTGCCAAAAAAACTTGTTGGTTAGCTAGACCCCAACATTTGCAAAAGAGCCTAAAAAACCCGATGGGGAAAAGTAGAATACTTTTCCCCATCGGGTTTTATGTTTGCCGGATTTTCCCGGTCAGACTTTATTTAGCTGTCTAAACTTGCTATAATTACTTGAAAATAATTAATGAATATCGAGTGGAGGGCGATTGTTATGAAACTACGTAAGGTAACATCGGTAGGCTTAATTGCAGGTCTTTGTTTTTCGGCCGTCACGGGATTGGCTGCGGGAACTCAGTTTGCCGACCCGAGTGCGATTATCAGTATCGGCGGGGCTACTGGAACGGAAGCGGCTGGACGGGTTCGTGTAGATGCGACGGCAGGGGCCAGTATTATGATTACGCCGGATCAAAATTACGGGCCTCTTTCTTATCCTGAAAGAGACGGTAGACGAGTACCTGATAATTTGAAACCCGATTCACCTGCGACGGCTCGTGTTGTCATTCGCGGTGAACGGACAGACTTCGGCTTGAATACGAATACGTCTAAAAACGGTACGGCTGTAGGGGCGGGAGCTAAAGCTAAGGGTAACTATGCGGCGGCATTCGGCAATAAAGCGGCTGTTAAGGCGGAAGACGGATTATCCTTGGGGCATGGAGCCTCCGTCACGGCGGATAACAGTGTGGCACTCGGGGCAGGTAGTATTGCCGATACGGTTAATACTGTATCCGTCGGCAGTGACAAGGGGGTTCGTAAGATAACTCATGTTGCCGACGGAACCGTAGCCTTCGGCTCGAACGATGTCGTAACGGGCAACCAATTGTATGCGTTAACACAGCAAGTTGCGGAATTGCGTAAAGAAAATGAAGCATTAAGACAAGCTCTTGAAGTTTTAAAAAACGGAAAATAAATTATATAAGGGAAAAAACCTCCTTATCGGATAACCGATTGGGAGGTTTTTTTCCATAAAAGCATTCATCAATTTTTTTGAACTATTTGAATTTTTTTAGTCAAAATGAGTCAAAGAACTTGTCTATAATTCCTTTTTCGACTACGTATAATAAAAGGTACATAGTATATCTTCGTCAGTTAGGGAGTGAATAGATTGTGAAACAAGTAAAAGTAATTACGGCTCAGGAAGCGGCTCTTCTAGTTAAGGATAATGATGTTGTCGCATCAAACGGTTTTGTCGGCTCTGTTCAACCGGAAGCATTGACAAGTGCTTTAGAAGCTCGTTTTCTGAAACGGGAGCTCCTAGGATTTGACCTTATTTATGCTGCGTCTCAAGGTAATCGGACGGCCGCGGCGGGGATCATTTTGCCCATGAAGGAATGTTGAAAAAAGCGATTCTCGGACACTGGAATGCTGTAACGGCTTTGCAGAAACTGGTTAATGCTAACAAGATTCAAGCCTATAATCTGCCGCAGGGAACATTGGCACAGTATTTCCGCGATGTAGCGGCACACCGTGTAGGAACGATTACTCATGTAGGCTTGGAAACCTTTGCGGATCCGCGTGTGTCCGGCGGCCGACTGAATGATGTGACTACGGAAGATTTTGTTAAGGTTATTCAAATTGACGGCAAAGATCAACTGTTTTATCCGCGCATGGATATTAACGTAGCTTTAATTCGCGGGACCCTATGCCGATGAATGGGGTAATGTGGTTCTTACTAAGGAAATCGCACCTCTTGACGCTACCTCGATTGCTCAGGCCGCACATAACAGTGGCGGCACGGTTATCGTTCAAGTTGAAAAAATCGTTAAAGGCGGCATGCTGGATCCGAAACTGTCAAAGTTCCCGGCATTTATGTTGATTACGTTGTCGAAGCACCTGAAACGAAATTCTGTGAACAAACCTTTGATTGTGAGTACAATGCGGCTCTTACAGGAGAATTGACAGTGCCTTTTGCATGCCTTGGCTCCCGTACCTTTGAATGCAAAAGAAGATCATTGCTCGTCGTGCCTCCTTTTACTTCTGGATTTGTCCAGTGAAGCTATTATCAACTTGGGTATCGGTATTCCTGAATTTATCGCATCCGTAGCTAATGAAGAAGGAATCGGAGACAGCTTGACTATGACTGTAGAAGCCGGAGCGGTCGGCGGAGTACCTTTAGGTGGAGTTCGCTTCGGAGCTTCTGTCAATGCGGAAGCTGTTTTAGACCAATCCAGTCAGTTCGACTTCTATGACGGTGGCGGGTTGATCTCGCTTGCCTCGGGTTGGCCGAATGTGACGGTATAGGTACATCAATGTTTCCAAGTTCGGTCCGCGTATTGCCGGTTGCGGCGGTTTCGTCAACATTACACAAAATACGCAAAATGTTGTTTTCTGCGGCACCTTTACTACCGGTAAGCTGAAGGAAGAAATAAAAGACGGAAAACTTACGATTATACAGGAAGGCCTCGGTCTCGTAAGTTTGTACCGAGTGTAGACCATATTACTTTCAGTGGTGATTATGCACGTAAGCAAGGTCAACATGTTTTACTATATTACGGAACGTGCCGTTTTTGAAATGAAAGAAGACGGTATTCATTTGACGGAAATTGCACCGGGCATCGACCTTCAAAAAGATGTCCTTGATCAGATGGGATTTACGCCTATAATGAAAGATGTAAAAAGTAATGCCCTGAGTTTATTTTTCAAAAGATGAATTGATGGGCTTAAAAGAAATGAAAGCCATCGATATCAGTGAAAAGAACGCTTCCGGTCGGAAGCGTTCTTTTACTTTATACATAATGTTCGTTCAATGAGAGGCTTTAATGCGCTCATAAATCGTCAAAAAGCTCATCTATTTTATACTGTCGGAATGAAGGTAATTCCTTTAAAGGAGCGGAAATAGTTAAGAATAATTGTGTGAAGTCGCCAATCAGTAATTAAGTAAAACGGGCTGGCCTGGTTGTGAATATACCTCTTGTTCTTTTTCATAAACCCTGTCTTATAGTTGGAGTAAAAAGAAAGATTCTCCCCTTTGTAACTTTTTCCTAAGCCAAGGGTTGAAAAGTACGCCCATAATAATATGCGGGTTTTCCTGCATAGTAGATAGGACTGTTTGGATATGCTCCTTGCGTTCGTCAGGTGTTAACGAATATTCTACATCGGTTAAATAAATATACCCGTTTTCCAGGTATCGCATGAGAGATGATGTAGGGATAATAAATTCGATTTCAGCATTATTTACAATTTCCTCCCATGTTACGCATAGACGCTGAATGGACTGCTGTTGTTCCGGGGAACTGAGCTCGCGAATACTTTCAAAAACATCATGAGGTAAGATAAAGTCAAAGCCGTTTGTTAAATGGAAAAAGAAGCGGCTATTTGCATAAAAAGCCGTACGGTAACCGGTATTATCCATTCCCAGAGAATCGGAAAGAGCCGTAAGCGGTCTTTTGGTCAGATCACTGAAATTGAAATTTTCGTAAATATCTTGGACAGTTGCCTCGTCAGAAATATGAGAACACATCATAAAAGAACCGGTTTTGGATAAAGCATATTGAATGACAAAACTATCTTTCATAATAAGCAAGTTGGAACGTTCGATATCCTTGATATCATAAAAAAATAAAAGTTAATATCAAGCAGTCTGTTTAAGGTCGCATAAACATGTTCAAAAAGGCGACAGTCATTGTCTAACCTGTCTAAATCAAGGCCGACTCGAACTGTCAGGCTCTTTTGTTGCAACGGAAGATCATTGAAAAAATTCCAAAAACCGGCTTGATACAAGGTACAAAAAGTCGTCAAAGACAAGGAGCTCCGTTTCTCCCGAATTTGCGGACACCTCTTTATGAATCAAGGCGGACAAGAATGACTTGGTATTATGTGTCCCCGTTAATACTTGTAATGAGGCAGCCGGATTTCCGACTTTTGCTTTTTTCGGATGCGTTTGGTGGAAGCTGGCTCTATAGGCAGCACATAAATGCTGTGTAATGGCAAACTCTAAATCCGTTGTATCTTCAGGTAAGGCAAATGTCTTTATAAAGCGTTTTTCGCGGTTATTTTCTTTGATGAGACGAGTGAAAATATCGTCCAAATCTTCGTTTATCTGTTCTATGTAACGAGAAGACGGAAGCTTTAGTCCCGTTACTCCACTTATTGACATAAGATATGTCATAACCGACCACTTCAGCAACTGAAACAAACTTTGCTTGTGTAAAAGTGAGTAACTTCTTCAGTGTTTCTGCATAGTTCTCTTGTCCCATGAGATCCATCCTATCCGGCACATATAGTTTCTATTCGCCCATATTGTGATTATTATAACATATTTGCTTGGTTATCGTAATAAAATATGGCGAAAAATGCATAATTTGCAACATATTTATAAATGATAGGTCCATGGAAGTCAAAAGGGTGCGAGAAAGTGCAAAACTTTCCTGTTTTTAGTCAATGACACAAAAAGTTATACTGATCCCTAACAAATCAAAACGTTATGCAATAAGCGATTGAAGTCCATAGAATTTCTCGGATATTAATGAGGGAGGTTGATGGTTGTGAAGTATAATAACATTGAGTTTACGAAGGAAGACGGTATCGGTATTTTGAAGATTAATCGTCCGAAAGCCTTGAATGCTTTAAATACGGAAACGGTTACTGAATTGAACCAGTGCGTAGGCGAAATTGAAAATGATGCGGAAGTAAAAAGTCTTGATTATTACAGGCGGCGGTGAAAAGTCTTTTGTTGCAGGTGCGGATATTGTTGAAAATGTCTACTAAAGAAATGCGGTAGAAGGTCGGTTCTTCGGTAAGATTGCACAAGATGCGTTTACGCGTATCGAAAAACCTCCCTCAGCCCTGTTATTGCGGCTGTTAACGGGTATGCTCTCGGCGGTGGATGTGAATTGGCATGTGCTTGCGATTTCCGCTATGCGGCTGAAACGGCTAAATTCGGACAGCCTGAAGTCGGTCTCGGTATTACCCCGGGTTTTCGGCGGTACACAGCGTCTGCCTCGTGTCGTCGGCCGCGGTTACGGGAAGGAACTCATTTTTACGGCTAATATGATTGATGCTCAAGAAGCGTATCGCATCGGCTTGGTAAACAAGGTTGTTCCCCAAGAAGAACTCATGGAAGCTGTCATGAAGACGGCTAAGAAAAATTGCATCCAATGCCAAAATAGCGGTTCAACTTTCTAAAGCGGCTATTAATCACGGTATTAATTGCGATGTCATTACGGGCATTGCTTATGAAGATGAAGTTTTTCGGACTCTGCTTCTCCACGGAAGATCAAAAAAAGAAGGTATGGCTGCTTTTGTAGAAAAGCGTAAGGCTAAAGTTTTACAGATAAATAGTAAGAGTTTAAATATATTTAGAAAATAAAGGTATACGGGAGGAAACATACTATGGATTTTAAATTGACGGAAATGCAGTTGGATATTGCCAACTTGGCAAAAGATTTTGCTGAAAAACGTTTGTTACCTACAGTAAAGGAACGTGACGAAAAAGAAACCTTTGATCGGTCTATTCTCGATGAAATGGGTCAATTGGGTCTGCTCGGCATTCCTTGGAGTGAAGAAGAAGGCGGGTCGGTGCCGACTTCCTTAGCTTGGCTGTAGCTTGCGAAGAAATTGCTAAAGTAGATCCGTCCATCGCCTTGAGCTTTGAAGTACATACCATGCTTTGTTCTTGGCCTATTTGGAAATTCGGTACGGCAGAACAAAAGGAAAAGTTTTTAAAACCCTTGGCGGAAGGGACTGCACTCGGTGCCTTCGGGTTGACAGAACCCAATGCGGGCACGGATGCATTGAACGGTAGTACGACAGCCGTAAAAAACGAAGACGGTTCCTATACGTTGAACGGTTCCAAGGTATTTAATACGAACGGCGGAGAAGCTGAAGTTACAGTGGTTTTTTGCAGCAACGGATAAAGTCCAAGGGTGCTAAAGGCATGAGTGCTTTCATCGTAGAAAAAGGGATGGAAGGCTTTTACTTACGGTAAAGAAGAAGTAAAAATGGGTATTCGTGCATCTGTACAAAGGGAACTTGTCTTCCAAAATGTGCGGATTCCGGCAGAAAACCTTTTGGGAAAAGAAGGGGACGGCTTTAAGATTGCTATGATGACGCTGGACGGCGGACGCGTAGGTGTCGGTGCGCAGGCTTTGGGAATTGCGGAAGGCGCTTATAATGAAGCCGTTAAATATGCTAAAGAACGGGTACAGTTCGGTAAACCCATTGCGACAAAACAGGCCATTGCGTTTATGTTGGCTGATATGAAGATAAAAATTGAAACGGCCAGATTGGCTGTGTATAAGGCCGCCTGGAAGATGGGACAACCTGATGTGAAGTCCTACTCTATGGATGCGTCTATTGCTAAAAAATATGCATCCGATATTGCTATGCAAGTAACTACGGATGCGGTTCAAGTATTCGGCGGTTACGGATTTACGAGAGAGTATCCGGTTGAACGGTATATGCGTGATGCCAAGATAACGCAGATTTACGAAGGTACCAACTAGGTACAGCAGATGATTATTTCCGGATCTATTCTGCAATAATCACTGCACATCAGCCTGTAAAGCATTTTTTAACAACCTCTTTTTTAAAACAGACAGGAGAAGGCTTGAGTAAGTCTTCTCCTGTCTGTTTTTCTTTAGAGTTTAGGTGAGCCGACTGTACAATAGGAGGGCCTTGGCTCGTGATTTAAAAAACTAAGTATCGGTCAAAAAATATAATTCTCTATCCGAATCATCTTATAGACATTTCACATTGATGTAAAAAAAGGGCATAAATACGTTGTGAAATTCATGAATTCCATAAAGTCAAATTTTGGCTAAAACTATGATATTTTTATTCACAAACAGAACCTTTATACTAAAGTCCATAAGATACAGGAAGATTCAATGGCCGTAATGATTAAAAGAAAAGGAGAGTATGTATATGGAAATTGTGGCTATTATTATTAGTTTGGTTCTCTTAGTAACCTTTTGCGTATCGTGGCTATTCCGTTATTTTTATTTGCACCGATTTTTGCGTTATTCGCAGCAGCCGTATCAGGCCTTCCCGTGTTGCCCGGGTACACGGAGTTATTTATGGTTAAAGCCGTAATGTATATCAAATCTTTCTTCCCTATTTTTCCTGTTAGGAGCTGTTTTCGGCAAAGTGATGGAAGAAACCGGCATGGCTCGCAGTATTGCTATGGAAACCATTAAAGTTATCGGTAAAGAACGAGCCATCTTTCGCAGTAGTATTTGCTTGCATGATTCTTTGCTACGGCGGTATTTCCATGTTTGTCTGTGCTTTTGCGGTATATCCTTTTGCTGCGGCACTTTTTAGAGAAGCGGAAATTCCGAAACGCTTAATTCCCGCCTGCTTTGTTGCCGGAGTTTTTACGGCAACGATGGACTGCTATCCCGGTTCACCTCAAATCCAAAATATCATTCCTACCATTTATCTGGGAACGACGACCTTTGCGGCCCCTATTTTGGGTATTATTTGCGGCACCTTGTTAATCGTTCTTTGCTTTATTTATCTTGAATGGCGGCGTAAACACATGAAAAAGGCCGGCGAAGGCTACGGCCATCATACGGTTAACGAAACGGAAATTGATCCGAATGCGCCTTTGCCGCCGTGGACCCTGTCTCTTGTACCTCTTATCGTTGTCTTGGCGATTAACTTCTATTTTTCCGTTATGTTCGACTGGCATGATGCATTAATAGAACCCTTCAGAGCTATGAACCTGCCCTTAGTAGCTAAGAATGTTCATAATGTAATCGCTATTTGGGCTTTGGTTATAGGCCTTTTAGTAGCTATCATTATTGCCTGTGTTACGGGCAGAAAGTTTATGTCCAAGAACACGAGTATTAAGGCGGCCTTTAATGCAGGAGCGCTCGGATCCCTTCTTGCTATTATGAATACGGCATCGGAAGTAGGTTACGGTAATGTAATTTCTTCCTTGCCGGGCTTTCTTGAAGTCGCCGACTCTCTTTTAGGAATCGGCCAGGGTATTCCCTTGTTCAATGTAGCTTTAATGGTCAATATTCTTGCCGGAATTACGGGTTCCGCTTCGGGCGGCCTTAGTATAGCTCTTGATATTTTCGGCAATCACTTTTTAGCGGAAACGGCTGCAGTAGGCATTCCGGCAGAAGTCGTGCATCGTATTGCCGCCATGGCTTCCGGCGGGATGGACAGCTTGCCCCATAACGGTGCTGTTATTACAACCTTGGCTATTTGCGGATTAACGCATCGAGAAGCGTATAAAGATATGTTTGCTATTACGCTGATTAAGATCTTCGTAGCCTTCTTTGCCGTTTTCTTCTATATGGTGACGGGTATAATATAAGTACAGGTAAAGAAACAGCCTCCTTAAAAAGGGGGCTGTTTTATTTTATAACTGCAAAAAGATGTATTTTATATGTATAAAAATATATTCAAATGAAAACAAATTAGATAACTGTTATTATTGTTATGAATAAAAACAAATTAAAAAGATACCGATTAAGAGCCGATAAAGAAGAGATATTAACGATTTCATTCTTAGTAAGAATGAAAATATTTTTTTCTAAAAAAATAGATATTGACAATGAATATCATAGTATTAAAAATAAAAAAACATAACGTATATACTTATCAAATAGTAGAGGGGACTGGGTAGTAATGAGAAATAAGAGTATGCGTATTTGTGCGACCCTTACGGCTTGTGCCGTAATTGGAGGGGTAGTTTGTGCGGCGGCGCCGCAAATAGATTCGGCAGCCAGTGTTTTGATCGGTCAGGCTACGCCGGGTCAGGCGACAGCCGGCAGAACTCGTGTTGATGCGACGACAGGAGCCAGTGTTCTTTTGACACCCGATTCGAATTATGCACCTGATTCATATCCTGTACATGGCGGACGTCATGTACCCGATAACTTAGGTAACGGTGCACCCGATACGGCACGTGTTGTCATTCGCGGCGAACGGACGAACTTTGGTTTAAATACGAATACGGGTAGAAACGGTACAGCCTTCGGGGCTAATGCGGTAGCTAAGAAAGATTATGCGGCAGCTATCGGTAACGGTGCCAATGTTAATGCCGTAGAAGGGGTGGCTATGGGGCATAACGCTTCCGTCACCGGTAACGGGAGTATTGCTATCGGCGGTGGCAGTACGGCGGCAGAAACCAATGTTGTGTCTGTCGGCAACGATACGACACAACGACGGATTGTTAATGTAGCGGATGGACGTATTGCTGCCGGATCCCATGATGCTGTAACAGGTAATCAGCTGTATCAATACGGGGCAAATATGACCGGTGGCTTGAGTAAAGAAATTAAAAATGTCGGTGCCGCCTCGGCAGCTCTGGCAGGACTACATCCTTTAGATTACACGGGAAGTGAATCGAAATTCCAGATTGCGGCAGCCTTAGGTTCCTATGACGGGAAAAAAGCCGTAGCTATGGGCGGATTTTACAATGCGTCCCGTGACTTGATGCTTTCCTTCGGAGCGGCATCGAATTTCGGTGACAGCCATAAATTGTCGGCCAATATAGGAGCTACCTTCCGAGTCGGAAAAGAAGGGGAACCTTCCGTTCGGCAGGATTCCGATTTGGCGGAAAGAATGGATGCTATGGAACGGGAAATGCGTCAACTTCGTGAAGAAAATAAAGAACTACAGGCTAAAGTAGCACAGTTACAAAAATAGTTATTAAAGAGGAGCTTTCTGATGAAGGCTCCTCTTTTACGGAATAAATGTGATTTAAATCACTAATGAAGGCTGAAAGAGTTTATAAAAAAGTAAAAATAAAATAAAAGAAGTATATTATTACAATAGGTATTACGAAAAAACATAGATAAAAAGCTATCGAACGATAAAAGGAATAGAAAAAGAAGATAAAATACTTATTGTTACAAATGGAACGTGGTATACTATGAATATAAAGAATTTATCTTGTGAATAACTCATTACAAGCGAGATAAATCCGGTTTTGCACATTTAAAGGAGGTTATTACAATGGCTTATAACAACATTAAATTTGAAAACCAGGACGGAATCGGTGTTTTGACGATTGATCGCCCGAAGGCACTGAATGCGTTGAATTCCGAAACGCTGTTGGAATTAAATGATTTGGTAGGCAAACTTGAAACGGATAAAGACGTTAAAGTAGTAGTTATTACCGGCGGTGGAGATAAATCCTTTGTTGCCGGCGCGGATATTAAGGAAATGTCCACGAAAAATGCTGTAGACGGCCGTAACTTCGGTAAAATCGGGCAGGATGTCTTTACGCGCATTGAAAACCTTCCTCAGCCGGTTATTGCAGCTGTTAACGGCTTTGCTCTCGGCGGCGGTTGTGAATTGGCTTGTGCTTGCGACTTCAGATATGCTTCTGAAAATGCACTCTTCGGCCAACCTGAAGTCGGTCTCGGCATTACGCCCGGTTTTGGCGGTACGCAACGTCTGCCCCGTGTCGTAGGTCGCGGTTACGGTAAAGAATTGATTTTCACGGCTGCTAATATTAAAGCCGATGAAGCGTATCGTATCGGCCTTGTTAATAAAGTCGTTCCCCAGGAAGAATTGATGCCGACGGTTATGAAAGTGGCTAAGAAGATTGCGGCTAATGCTCCTATTGCCGTACAACTTTCCAAAGCAGCTATTAATCGCGGTATGCAGTGCGATATCGTTACGGGTATTGCTTATGAAGACGAAGTATTCGGCCTGTGCTTCTCCACAGAAGATCAGACGGAAGGTATGGCTGCCTTCATGGAAAAGAGAAAAGAAAAGAATTTCCAGGGTAAATAATTCGTTCATATTAAGAAATTACTATAATATGAACTGTAAATAAAAAGTATCCCGTCGATTATTTTCGACGGGATACTTTTTTCCTCATTGCTATTGCGGGACTATTATGCGCCAAAGAGCTACGGCAATGAACAGTAAGACAAACAGCAGGCTGATGATCCCTCTGCTTGGTTAAGACCAGCTTAGCCGGTTGTGTTTGACGCGGTTTAGGCGGTACTTCCACTTGTTGTGTGCCGCAAATGGGACACATGCGAACGCCGTCTCTTAATTCGACACCGCAGGTTTTGCAAATCATTTTATCATCTCCGTAAAGGCTTTTTATATGTTTTATTAATCATAGCATGTCGAGAAGGATAAAAAAAGCAAGGATTATGTAGTAATTGTCAGTGATTCCGGCAAATGATATACTGTAGGCAGTAGGTGCGTCGAAAGGAACGGCCTGACGGCAAACCGCATGGACAACTATATCCGTATGGCCTCGTTTATAATGATAAGCTCATGTAAATAAGGTTTCGTCTTCTATGTGATGACTCTATCCCTGCGATTTGCGCAGGGATTTTTTGTATAAGGAGTAGCTATGGATGAAACTAGAGTAGCTCTTATCGGTATTATTGTCAGCGACGGCGAGGCGGCGGGAAAAATTAATGCCGTTTTTCACGATTACAGAGAATATATTATCGGGCGTATGGGATTGCCTTATAAAGAACGATGGGATATCCATTATCAGTATTACTATGGATGCACCTCAGTCCGTAATCAGCGCCGTTGCCGGTAAACTAGGCATGATAAAGCACGTAAGTTCAAAAAAACTATTTATGCAAGGTTACCGGAATAGGAGTAGAGCTTATGTTAAAAATTGGGATTAATCGGCGGTATCGGTCCTGAATCCACGCTGTTATACTATAAAAAGATAACCGAGAA
>BNJU01002074.1_pt1 | contig 12966 bp, 15 predicted proteins | sample 8539281 | NCBI WGS metagenome assembly BNJU01 (sample SAMD00202456, study PRJDB9452) | human saliva metagenome | isolation source: human saliva | place: Japan
TCGACCGCAAAGTCCGGCATATAATCTTCAATCGTACATCTCTCCAAAAATCATATTCGCACTATTATAGCATAAAATAGGCTTTTTGGCACCTATAACCCCATTTCTTCCAAGAGCCATCGGGAGATTCCCACTTCCTATTTCCCAAACAAATGAAAACAGCTCCCCAAGCGGGAAGCTTCATTTAAAATAGAACAAAAATCTATGCTCATAAGACCACTATCTATTTTTCGCTCTGCTAACTTTCACAAAGTTCTTGAAGATAACTGACAACGCCATTAAAAAGACGATTCTTTGCTTTTCTGATATGAAGTATCTTCGAAAATTTCTGAAAATCCTTCTCCTCAGCGGTGACAATGCGGATGTCAACAGATTCCCATACTATCTTTTCTTCGTATCCTACTAAAAAGCAACTAGAAATAATTTCCCCTCTATATGACCACGTGAAAAAAATACGCTGTAGCACTAAAAAGACCATCGTGATATTGAGGATTAGCTTCTGCAAACAGTATAACATCTTCTTTCTTAAGTTCTCCATCAACACTAGATAAGGTTGCTCATCTTCAATCGTAAGCTCATTTCTACTCGAAATAACCAAAAGAGTTGGTTATAACCAGAATCTGGACTCATAATTTTGCCGCGCTATTCACAGACTCTGCGACTCCTCCCAAAAGGAACAGGAGAAATAACCTAACTATAAATAGTAAAGTACATCGAAATATACGTACAGATTAAGGAAAGAAATAATTAAAATAATACAAAGAGAAATAATTGTATGAGGGTGGAAAAATGCTCTCTATGAGATTCTCATATGCTGTCTCCACATAGTCTGATGATATAGCTTTCAGAATATTCTTCCACTATAGGCTCTCCTCTTTACGCATTTTTGATTTTGCAACGATTATTTGAAAACTTATAGTATTACTAGTACCATCATTATATCATCTTTGAGGCTTTTTGGCACCTTCAGCGCAAGGGTTACAGGAAAAGATGACTATAGTGGTGATAGTATGCAAATGTCCTGGAGTGTGTATGGCGAAAAGACACCAAGGCAGATGCAGGCTGTTTCCCTCTTTGCAAAAAGATTATCAACTGGTCGTCCGCCATTGGCGCTCTAGAACGGTGGCCTTTTTGTCTTTGGGCCTATTTCCTGCTGGCATCCTCCAGTCCAGAAACTCTCTAGCCTTTATCCAGCAGGCGGGCATTTGGGGTCCACCTCTTTATCTTCCTGCAGATTCTGCAGACGGTCGTGCCCATTGTCCCTGGCGCCCTGACCTCTGTCGCTGGCGTTTTCATCTACGGCCATATCGTCGGCACCATTTATAACTATATCGGTATCGTCATTGGCTGCGCCATTATATTTTTACCTAGCTCGCATCTACGGTCCGGCTTTTGTTCAGTCTGTCGTCAGCAAGCGTACTTATGATAAAATATATCGGCTGCTGGATATAGAGCAATCGCTTTGAGCGCTTCTTTATCTTCATGATGATTTGGCCCATCGGTCCAGCCGACTTTCTGCATGCTGGCGGCTCTGACCAAGATGACTTTTCAAAAAGTACATCTGATTATCCTTCTCTGCAAGCCTCATCACTCGTCATCTATACCTACGGACTGACCTATATCATTGATTTTTCTGGAAAATGAGTCTCCAAATAAAAGAAGTTGAATTAGACTGCACCCCAAAAGTTAGACAGAAAAATCTAACTTTTGGGGTCAGTATAGTCAACTCCTGATTTATCACTAATCTTATAGAGGACTAAGAGTTTCTGCAGATCTTTTGGCATGAACTTTAAAGCACACACAGCAGGAATCAGCAATCTCAGCGAAGCTCATCTCAGAAAAAGCTATAGGAATGAACCTAAATAGCTATAGCAAAACTTTGACTATCCCAAACCTCTTTCCTAAAACTTTTGACTTTATTACAGCACAAGACCATAAAGAAAAATCAGCCAGTTTTGACTGATTTTCGTCTCATGATAGCAAAGATTTTATTCTGGCGATACCAAAATCTTGATCTGCGCCTTGTCCTGAGTCAGCTCGATAAAGCCTTCTTGCACAATATCCTCTAGCTTAATCTTCTTGGTCACAAGCTTGTCAGCAGAGAAATAGCCCTGCTCCATCAGCTCCAGCACCTTTAGGAAAATATGCCGGTAAGCGATAATGCCCTTAAGCGATTTCTCTTGAATGGCAAATTCATTTGGATTAATGTTAGCTTCTCGTTCCCAGATAGAAAACTACCATACATTCTCCAGCCTTGTGGACAGCAGCCAAAAGCATGTCCCAGCACAACCGGCACCCCAGTCACTATCATAAGACACATCTGCCCCGCCACCAGTTAAACGCTGAATAGCAGCTACCACGTCTTCGCCTTCTTCTGGTCGCACAATGATGGCTAGCTCCTCAGCCTTGGCTTGGCGCCTGGAGATAACTCAACACCATAAATCTTAGAGGCACCAGCTGCTCATAAGCCTCCAACTATCAAAGAGCCGATTGGCTCAAACCGAAGACCACCGCAGTATCGCCCGTCTTAAGAGCTGACTGACGGACCGCGTAAACAGCCACAACTGGTTCTGTCAGGCCGCCTGCTCGCAGCTAGACTGTCTGGAACTTTGTGAACAATGTCTCCGTCCAAACACAGTATTTGGCAAAACCACCGTCTGCCGCCAAACCGACAAAAGTTTAGGATTGGGGTCCGAGTTATAATCACCGACAAGAGTTATGCTTGGCAAAATGGGCTCAACTGTCACCCGATCGCCAACCTTGACTCGTGTCACAGCACTGCCGACCTCAACAATTTCCCCAACAAACTCATGTCCCAAAGTTAAGGCGCTTTCTGGCCAGAGTAGACATGCTCTGTTTCTGTCGGAATAAAAATCGGACCATCCAGATATTCATGTAAGTCAGTTCCACAGATTCCTGTATACTGACCTGAATTTTGACCTGATGCGGTTGGACTTCGGTACATCCACTTCTTCAATACGGACATCTTTAGCGCCATACCAACGCGCAGCATTCATTTTGCGTAAACATACCTCAGCTTTTATAATTTGTTAGTTTCTTGTAAACCCTTTCAGAAATCTTGTCAAAAGATTAGCTACATTTTCAAAAATAGTGACAAAAACCAGCATCAGCTGGTCCTAGACTTATTCTGCAATTCTAGCCGAGTAAAAACGGAAAAAGAAACATCAAAACAATATAAAGAATCAGAGAATCGCATCGGAGCAATCCGCCAAATAGAAAAGCAACCACTAGGTTCCTAAACAAATAGAAACATTAGTAAAATTTGTTTCAATCAGCGAAAGGTTGTCCTGCTTTAACTGTCACTGACTTGGTTTTCAGGAGCTGCTCCTACACGAACAACACTTCTTCTCCTCAATAGGGAAAAGACAGCCTCATCACCATTCTTAATTACGCGACTTTCTGAATCATTGATAAAAGATTAGAAAAACTTTCCAATAATCTACAAAACCTGTCCCCGTTTCACTTTGATTTCCGACATAAAAGACTCCTTTGTTTTAATTATTTTAACATAGAAGGTAAAAGAAGATACAAAATTAACAGAATCTATGGTAAACCAAACCAACTGTTCCCATTTGAGATTTTCTTATTAACTGAATCCTGGAGGCTGTTGAAAACTCGCTTTAATTTCCTGAATCGATTTGATTATTTACGGAATCAATCGTTTTCTTGGTTTTTCACCGATTTCCTTTACTTCTTTATCAAACCCTTAATAATACGAGCTAGTTGCTCGATTTTGCAGGAACATAGTACGGATAAGTGTTTTCCAAGTCTCTTTTCGATTTTACTGTAAGCTTCATTAGATCGTAATTAATCCATCCCCCAATCGTGTAAGCTCCATGTAGTTATCTTCTACATCCCTTACTATTGGGATATTGTCTCGGCCATACCGTTGAGTTCAGAGACTATATTACCTATGTTATCCAGTGTGTCTGAGGCAAAATCATAAATTCCATTGCCAACATCTTCAAATAATCCCATCAATTTTCTCCTGTTCCTCATCTGTCAGGTATGATTTTAACTCACTAGAAAGTTGCACAATAACCTCTCTTGTTTTCGATATTCTTTTATATCTATCTTCTAAGTCATTATATTCTCTTCCAGCTCGTGTCGCTGAGTCAAAAACCTTCTTCATTCACCATCCTATCGTTCAATTGTTCCTACCGCAGCTTCACATGTCCTCTCAGTCGCATCAGGCATTTTGAATAAGCTGATAACACAATGGAATATTTTTCATCAAATTTTGATTCAGACCCTTATTAAACTCATTCAATAACCCCATTTGGTGTCCAGGTCATCCTTGGACTTTCTAAACTTATCATTAATCTTATATATTCTCTGGGCATCCACTAGCTACCTAATCTTACTCACTTATCCATGAGCAATTAATCCTTGTAGTTCTGTATCTTGAACAATTTGTTCAACCTGCCTTAATTTTCGTCTCCAAGTCTACAAAGAAGTTGCAATCGTATCTGCATTTGATTTAACCTGATTGACAATGACTATCCACCGCTTCTATGTAGAGCTATAATTCACGCCACTTTCGTTATAGGTTTGCTTGACTTCATCAGGAGAGGATGAAGCCAAAGGTACATCATCAAGAGTATCGTACAATGTTTGGCCTTCTCAACAGCACTTGTCACTTTGCTTCTATAAAGCGTGATAGCTGCTGTTGAGGCAGTAGATAAACCATAGCGACGACCAACGCATCTCAGAATCTAGCAATTAGTTCTGCCTTGGACAATCCATTTGGAGAACCCGTACCGATATCATTGACTTTGAATCGTTCTTTTACTGAACGCCCTTTAATTTGACTTGAGTACTTTCGACGTTCTCTATAGCAAAGTAGACTGTTCATCTTCTGGATATCACCACTAACCGCCCTCAAATCACCCATTATGTACCACCTGAATGTGGAATGACATATTCATCACCCAAATAAACTCCACCAACGACAGACCATTTATTAAGAGGATCTTGCTCTGTTGTAATACGAGTCACACTTCCGTAAACTGAGCTTTGTCACTTTATCTCAGCTATATTTTTGCGTGCTGAAAACAAAGGATTACTTCATGAGTCCATTCCCAATAACTGTACCTGTAGGAACATGAGAGAGCTGAGTTATAGACATTTTAGGAGCATTGTATTTCAGAGCTACACATTAGCAACATTCCCCCTAGTGAGTGACCTGTCAAGATAACATCTTCTGGATCTCAAGTTGTTCTTTTAGGACATCCAAAACTGATAAGCCGAGCTGTAATGGTGACCGTTCCAACCCCAATACCGATTCCATCTGTCAGGATTGCATCATTTGCCAAGTCAGTACAGGACTGTCTCATAAGCAATAATGGTTTTTCCACTTGTATCTTTAAAGGCAGCCCCATGGTTCCTGTATCAGGGTCACGAAACTGGACACATACTGAAATTCGGCATGCAACATTTTCTTGTTTCAAATATTCTCTTAAATTATTTGTCCTTCGACCCCTTTAATTCTGCTTTCAAATTCAGCTTAATTGAGAGGCATCTAGTGTTGGAATGGTTACATCAAGAGTAACTGTTTTTCTTCACCCATTTTTACCTCATATTATTTATGTATTCAATACTATAACCTTTTCACGCCAATTTTTAATTTGATAAGACGTCTCTATTAATCGTAAATTTTGTAGCAATCGTTTAGGATTCCTATCGTTACATTTACCTAAAGAGGCTTCAATTGAATCATCCCATCTTGATAAACAATTTCACCTTCATAGAGATATTATGTATGTTCTTTATCATTATCAATAGTTACTTTCTTCCATAAATAGTCCCAGTAATTCTTTGAGTCTCAATATTACCTTTTAACCTTACAGATTGGAACAAGTACCCTCCCTTCCTTGTCATCACAAAGATCTTCACCCAAATACTAAACCAACTCGAAACTTATCAAACAGGTCTTCCAAATTTTCTGTTGGTTAGAACTTGCTGAACTCAACTGCCTTCCCTTCAATAAATTTTGACCATTTTAACCACATCCAGCAACATAATCATCCCATTCTCTCCTAATAACATCATCATTGCTATTTTTAATTTCATAACAAAAACCAGCCTCACGGCTGGTTTCTACTTTATATAATTTCTCCAACTCTCTTCATTGAAGTCTCTTGTGCTACTTGTGGGTTGGCTTGCCCTCAGTGGCCTCTCATAAGCCGACCAATCAGTGACAGCCGCATTCTATTGCTGCCTCATAGTCATTGATAGCTTTTTCGTTGTTTCTGTAAATACTTCTGATGGTTTGGCAGAAGCTGGCAGGTCTGAGATTTGGATCAGTCCTGCTTTTTGCACATACTCTTTGCAGAGCCACCATTTTAGCTAGACAGCACCTTCTTAGCAATCTTAGAAGAAATCGTTCTGTCGGGCAATCAGAGCAATCATCTCAGTCAGGTTCTCAGGTGCCAGCTCAATCTCAGGAGATGGTCTTACTTTCAGCATTGAGGTATTGAGCCACTTCTCCTTGGAGCCAGTTAGAGACAGCCTGGCGTCAGCGCCTGCCGCAAGAGCTGCGTCAAAGCATAGTCTCGACACAGCCTTGGTCGCCGTCAACCGCTTGGCAGCATCATGCCAGACGCAGACCGTGACTGCGCTCACATACTGGGCACTGGCGCTCTTGGAAAGGCTGGTGGCTGCTGCGCACTTGCTCAATCCAAGCATCCTCAATCTCGTGCGATTGGCAGACCAGGCTTTCGAAAGTAACGCTCGCTTGAACCTTCCTTTAACCTGCATGAGCAGTTTCGCCAGTTGTCATGGGTTAACGACGGGGTTTCCTCAGACGTGATTTCGACCGCCGCTGCGCAGGATCGGTTGGCGCTCCTCAAATGCCAGACGACCTTGCGGACAAAGTTGAAGAAGGCGTTTTCAGCCTGGGCCTTGGCACTAGCTCTTCCTGACCGTCAGGACGGATGAAACTATTGCATCGACCCGCATGGAACCCTCTTCCACCCTGGCAGACATCCGAAATGCCACGCGCACTGGATGATTTTTGAGGGCAGTCAGATAGCATGTCGACTGCGCGTGCACTCGCTTCGGCTGACAATCTCCATCTGTGGCACCCTTGGCGGTTGGAGGTCCACATAAGAGCAGCCGTCGCTGCCGTGGTATTCTTTCCGGCATCTTTCTCCTGGGTGCCCGCTTTGACACGGATTTTCTTGGTCGCCGTCTTGGCTCCACTCTGTCCAGCATTGTAGCCAATCGTCTCATCAAACTGAGAGAATTTGATAGCTTTGTGACTGTCTGGATAGAAAGTACTCTTGCGGTCAAAAGTTTTCTGGTGAATGTCCATGTTCGTAGCCAGGAGCAGCCTTTTGACACCGTAGTCGACGACACCTCGTTCATAACAGGCAGAACACCCGAAAGACCAGTCAATGATATTGGTGTTGGTATTTGATCTTCACCGAAGTGAGCTGGAGCCGGTGAGAGGCTCTTGAATTGGTCAATCGACCAACATGGACTTCCAGTCCGACAACTAAGTTTCAAAGTTCATTATTTTCACCTCCAAAAGATACTCACTGCTGGTTTGAGGTAGTCAGTCGTCGCTTCAGTGCCGCGGCTGCTCGATAGATGGTCGCCTACTGAAGCGGTTCCCAATCAGCTGCAAGCCGACTAGAAAGTACTCAGCTGCAAAGCCAGCTGGGATTGAAATGCCCGGCAGGCCAGCCAGATTGACTGGAATGGCCAAACAGGTCAGCCAGACACATGGCACTACCGGATCTTGGTTTTGACTGCCCAAGTCATACAGTTACTGTTGGTGCAGTTGGGCCTCAGATCAAATCATATCACACCTTGGCAAAATCCTGCATAATCAAGCGTCCGGAACCTGACCAGCTTTCTTGAAGCAGGCATCGTAGTAACCAGATGACAGACTGAAAGTCTCAGTATGATGCGGCGCTTTTACCCTTCACCACAAAGCCTTCACTGCGAGATTTGACATAGACATCTTCTAGATTTTCACTGCCTTCCGCGCGGCAGCCATGCGCATGCCATCAAAACGCCAGTAGGTTAGAGCTGGCTTCTAGAGGAAGCACGATAGTAAACAGCTAATGCGCTGTACTTGCTGTGAGGCAGGCTGACTTCTTCAACCACGATAGCTCTCGATTCTCCAAGTGCTTCGCCGCTCGCTGTAATCGTTTCTTGACCTTTGCTGTCACACCCATGTACTCGTGCAGGCACTGCAATCTTTGATGCCCTTGGCCACACTGCTGGTACAGCCTGGCACTGCTTCTTGTGATGATGTCGAGTCCTTTAGACTGCATGCAGACAATATCTGCAAGCTGGGCATTTTCCTTAACTCGTCTGAGAGAGAAAGGTCCAATCTGTCTGAAAAGAAGAACCAAAAGCAATGAGGACCAAACAAGAAACTCCGTCCGTGAGTGGCTGGCTTGGAGCGACTGGCTACCGTTAAAGGAAGCCGCTGACGAATAGAACCACCCGTATCTGGTTCCCAGTGACAGACGGATCTCGACCAGAGGCAACAGCTGCTGCTGGAACGCACCAGATGATCCACCAGGAAACCCAGGTTTGCTACTGTCCCAAGCATTCTTAGTCGTCTCAGTAAGAGCTTTTCGCTGAGCCACCTATGGCGAATCGTGTCCATGCTGGTCTTTACCAACGATACTCGCGTCCTTTACCGTAAAGCTATCACACGCTGGTCGCATCGGAAAATTGCTTGTAACGTACAGAGCATCTCGAGGCAGCCGTCGTGTCAGATTCTCTTTAGCTGAGAGATATTGTCCGTCATCTGCGCGGAAGTCCGCCCATAAGACTGTCCGCATCAATGCCCTTATGCATCTAGAGCTGCAGCCTGAGCTGTGCTTCCTCTTCGCCGACAGTAATGAAACCATCGCACAGCTGCTTCACGTTCTTGATGTCCGCCAAAGCTCGCCTCGAGTTAACTCCCTACGCATAGAAATTTCTTTCTTGACCAGCAAATCATGCAGCTCTTCAATGGTCTCGATGATTGTGTCACTAGGGCATCTCCTCCGTCATCTCAGGATGGCATGCACTACTGATGTAGTCACTGCTCCTTTTCAGGGTACTATCTTTGGAAAAAGCTCGTCCTGTTCCAGCCTGGCTGAGCCACATCTTCTCGCATATAGCTGAGGCTAAGTGGCACGCATAGTGAAAGTGCACACCCTCTGTGTCCACTTTACTGAGCACCTGACCATGTCGACAATCTGGTTAAGGTCGTCGCAAACTCAGCCGTTTCTTCTTCGGTGAGAAAGCCAAGCTTTGACAGCTTAGCGACGACTGACTTACTTCTGAGTACCCTTCATCTCTGATTCCTTTTCATAAGATGTGCGAGCCAGCATCGTGTGACTGAGAGTAGCAATGCTAGAGATCTCATCTTTATTTCCAAGTCTCAGCTCACCTCTACTTTCGACAAGTCTAGGACGCTGATTGTCGCATCCGCTCGCTCTTTCTTCAGCTCTTCCTGCCATCTCTTCAGGAATCTGCATCATTTCATGTCACCATATCAGGCTAATTCTTCCACTCCAAATGCAGTTCTTTGAGCCGTCTTTGGTCCACCAAACTTGGCGTCCAAGCATAGGGTCAAAGCTAGCGCACCATCGAAAAGCGATGACTCTGGCGGATATTTTCTTCCCAGCCAAAGATCATAACCAGAGCGACTTGGGCACTGGGAGCCGTAAAGCGCTGTGTGGCGGATCCGCCTGCAAGGCTTCCAGTGAAGAAACCAAAAGTCCCGCTCATAGTCTTCTCGGCTCATGCCCACTAGCTCAAACATCGCTTCTGAGCCTTCCGGTCGCTGAATCCAGTAGCACTCTACCGCCACTTATAGCCGCTAAGACGATACGTCGTAAGCGTGGCTGCGGAATCACGTCTGGCCTCGTGCGCTTCAGCGATCCGGTGAAAGCGATGGCGCATGGCTGATAGCGTGCCTTTGGTCTTCATTCCACTCCAGCAGCGGCCAACTCTACAACCCAGAGGAAAATGAAGCAGACTTGCGATCAATCGAAATCCAAAGCTTTTATGACTTTCTATGCGCAGATGTCCCAAAAGCTTCTTGAGCCCGTACGCTTTAGCCATGACTCAGCAGTGATGAGACTCCATCCTTGGCCTCAAACGTGCAGTAAATCCTGACTCAGCCTCAAAGGCGCTAGCCAAACCTCCAACCAACTGGCCATTTCAACCTTGGGATCGGTGAAACGACCGCAGCCAAATTCCTTTCACTTTCCTGATAGTCATCAGACTCAGTTGTTTCGTACTAAAAGACCTGCCGCATCTGGCACTACAGATTCCCATCACTCTTCTTGGTTATCCAAGGCTTTACTTTGATAAGCAGCGAGTCATTGGACTGGCACAGATCCGTCAAAACTCTTTCAGCTCCAGACCAAAAGCGTGTACCCGGTTTATCAGAACCAGCGGCTCATAGCCTCTTCATAGCTGATAGTCGGAAAGCTCTGTCAACTCTAAACCATGAGCTTTTCTTGACAACAGCCTTGGAGCATGGCTTCACTAGAGCTCTGATTTTCTTCCGCTGGCAAACCTCAGCGCTAAGTCCACCTGAGTATCCTGGCTGACGATCGCCCGCAGGTCTTCGTCACGGAAAACGAACGAAATCTGACAATAGCGTTTCAGCCAGCGCCATCAGCAACTGCTTGAGCATCTAGCTGTGCGGAGGCGTGCATAGAATTGGTTTTAAAGACCCGACCAGGAACCAAGAAGTCTCTCAGCTTCAGGAGTCGACTGCTCAGATAAGGCGTCTCGATCTCCAAAAGTCCAAAACTGTTCAAATATCTCTGAATGGCTGAGGTGTGACCCAGTGACGTAGTTCTTGAGGTTATGTGTCATCTCTCACGGCGCAAGTCCAGGTAGCGCATTTCTGACGCAGGTCTTCCCTGCAGCGGGCATGTTGGTCCAGCCTCGTGCGCAGATGCCTTGCTGCCAGCAATAAATCTTCAATCTTCAGCCTCAGCTCAACCTGACCAGACTTTGATGCGGACTTATTGACAAAAACGCCTTTCCCGCTGAACGACCTGCTACCCTGTCATCAGCAATGACATCCTCTGCCAATGTTCTTCCAGCTTAGCAAAATCTTCAATCTCACCGCCACGAGTTACTCCAGCAAAGCCCTCGCGCTCCCGCACTCAACAAAGGCTAGCTTTGCCGTGGTGGATACACACCCAGCCAGTCGTGCGTCTGGTCTGTCCGACTCGTTTCTAAACCATACGTCTGATATTTCTTTCATGCTTCCTCTCGTATCAATTCTGTAGCCCTGACCTGCTGTTCTAGGATGGTTTAGCATATCTCCTATCATCTTCTGTCTGACCACTGCGAAATAAAAAGCTGTCTCGTGCTCTAGACGAGAGCCGTCGTACCACTGTTATTCGCCGCCCTAAAGGCAGCCCTGAGTCAGTAACGTGAGCGACGTTGTGCTTAATCACGCAAAAGATTATTAGAAACGATGTTCTTCGGTTTTGCTTTTTGCTGGTGCTGCTCTCAGCTATCAAGCACCTCTTCAGTAAGTCAAGTCGCTCTGCTTGCTTCTTTTACTCTAAATTGTATCTATTATAGTCGGAACCCAGGACATTTTGCAAGTGGTTTAAGGCACAAATTTGGTGATTTTCCTCTGACAGAGAAGCTGCAGCCATGGCTACACTTGAATCTGGATAAACCGCGATTATAGGCATCAATCGCTGTATGCAAGAGACGCAAAATATCCGTCAAGACCCCTGTCAAAACAATCTGTATCTACCTTTTCTTTCGCAAAGCGATATCTAAATCCGCACCGGAAAAAGTGCAGAATAATGGTACATCCATCCAAAAGACCCGAGAGTCTGCTTGATGCTTAATAAGCAAAATCAAAGGGTACAATATAAAGATCGCGACTGCGTCCTTTGAGGAGTGCAGGAGGCGGAAACAGCTTGCCTCTGCGAAAGCACTCATCTCCCATCATGGGCACTGGCCCGCAAAGAAGATATAATCTCCTCTGTCAAAAGCCGCCCAGTCACTTGAGCAATGGCTTTCGAGAATTGTCGAGCTGGCGTCTGCCCAAGTCGTCAACTTGCCCTCATCTGCGAGTGATAAAACCAACTGTATAATCAATGCACGAAATCAGCGTAGCTCATTATCAGTCCCTCTTTTTACCTCTCATCAAAGACATCCGGAATCAGAACTTTCAGATAAGTTCCTCTCATTCCCAGTGTGAGCGGCTTTCAATAATCCCAGCACTTTCGGCTATGCTGCATGACAACATCACTGAACGGGTAACTCGATACGGTCAGCAATGACAGATGCCGTCGCCTACTCATTGCCATTGCTGCTCGCCCAAAATTGCGAGACAGCTCTCTGCCCTGAGTAAGACAGAGGCTGACCGTTGCGGTCACCGCCGTCCGGCGGCGGCGTATATCTCATCCTCTTCCTGCTGGAAGTTAAGCAGCTGGATACCAACCACCAGCGTTGCAAATTCCAACCAAAATCAGATCATCGTCCGCAAATTCCCTTGTCATTGCGCTGATAATCAATGAGCCCAAACGAATCCTCTGAAACATGAATGGAGCAATGGTGAATAGCTATCTGAGGTCAACTTTGGTCTCTACCGGAAAATCGTCAAACTGCTGTGCAACCGGTAGATTAGCCTGTTTCATAAACTAGATTGGCTTGAACATACTCCTCTGGGAAATTCATCTTGGAAAGCTTCCACACGGCCATTGGTCTTATATCGTGTCAAAGGCCTAGTAAACGTCCTTTGCTATTGATAATGCAGGCATTGCAGTGATAATAGCCAACTGACGCGTAATAGCATTATAGGCAAATCTTCCTGCATCTGCCTTCCTGAGCGCTTCAGAATAGAGCCACTTTTCGTGTTTTCATTAGTAAATCTACTATATTTCACCTCATATTTACAGCTTCATTGTATATAAAAGCAGGAATTTCAATAATTATCTGAAAATT